>Ga0105098_10000625_pt1 | contig 12464 bp, 10 predicted proteins | sample PPLLak21cMay2015_FD_79137 | JGI IMG/M metagenome (GOLD analysis project Ga0105098, IMG submission 79137) | Freshwater sediment microbial communities from Prairie Pothole Lake near Jamestown, North Dakota, USA - PPLs Lake P7 Core (1) Depth... | ecosystem: Environmental > Aquatic > Freshwater >... | reverse complement strand
GGCAGGGCCCGGGTGGTGCCCGCCGGGGCCTTGACCCAGGGCCTGGATGGCCAGCAGATCAGCGAGATGGTGGCCCTGAGCCAGGCCGGCTGTGCCGTGATGAGCCAGGCCGATCGCCCTATCCTCAATACCCTGGTGCTGCGGCGGGCCATGGAGTACGCCGCCACCTTCGGGCTGGCGGTCTTCCTGCGCCCCCAGGACCCTTTCCTGCGCGACAATGGCTGCGCCCACGAGGGGCAGGTCAGCGCCCGGCTGGGCTTGCCGGGCATCCCGGCGGCGGCGGAGACAGTGGCCCTGGCACGGGACCTGGCCCTGGCGGAGCAGACTGGGGCTCGCGTCCATTTTCGCGGCCTCTCCTGTGCCCGCTCCCTGGAGATGCTGGCGGAGGCCAAGCAGCGGCACATCGCCGTTACCGCCGATGTCGGCGTCCATCAGCTCTTCCTGACCGAGGAGGATCTGGAGGGATTCGATAGCCAGTGTCACCTGGACCCACCCCTGCGCACGGCCGCGGACCGCGCCGCCTTGCGCGACGCGGTGCGCGACGGCCTGGTCACCGCCGTCTGCTCCGATCACCAGCCCCACGAGGCCGACGCCAAGCTGGCGCCCTTCCCCGGTACCGCGCCAGGCATGGCCGCCCTGGAGACCCTGCTACCGCTCATGCTGCGCCTGGTCGCCAAGGACCTGCTGGACCTGCCCACGGCCATCGCCCGCCTGACCAGCGGTCCCGCCGCCATCCTCGGCCTACCCTTGGGGGACCTGGCAACCGGACGGGTCGCGGATATCTGCGTCTTCGATCCCCAGGCCCGTTGGCGGGTGGGCCCCGATGCCTGGCTGAGCCAGGGCCGCAACACCCCCTTCCTGGGGGCCAGGATGAAGGGGCGCGCGCGCTGGACCCTGTTGGGGGGCCGCGTCGTCCATGAGTACCCGTCCCGAGCCCATCATGAGTGAAACATCCCATCGCGGCACCCTCTTCCTGGAGGAGACCGAGGTTCTGGCCCAGGAAGCCCACCCCGGCGAACAGTACCTGATGCGCCTCTGGGCTCCAGAGTGTGCTCAATTTGCCCGGCCCGGCCAGTTCGTCCACCTGCGCTGCGACCCGGCCCTGCCGCTGCGCCGACCCATCTCCATCCTGCGCGTTAATGCCAGGGAGAGTTGGATCGAGATTCTGTACAAGGCGGTGGGCGAAGGCACCCGACTCCTGGCCCAGAAGCGGCCAGGGGATGTCATCAGTTCCATCGGTCCCATCGGCAACCCCTTCCAGGTCCACGCGGAACGGCCAAGGCCTCTGCTTATCGGCGGTGGGGTGGGCATGCCGCCCATGATCTTCCTCGCCGACGCCCTGCGCCGGGAGCCGGCCTTCAAGCCCCTGGTCATCCTTGGCTCCGAGGTACCCTTCCCCTTCCAGGCCCGGCCTTCCCAGTTTCTGGTGCCCGGCCTGCCGGCGGACGTCATCGCCGCCATGCCCCTGCTTGACGACTGGGGTATCCCCAGCCGTCTGGCCAGCCTCCAGGGCTATACCGGCTGCTTCCAGGGTTTTGTCACCGACCTGGCCCGGTCCTGGCTCGGCGTCCTTGACACGAGCGCCTTGGCCGAGGTCGAGGTCTTCGCCTGCGGCCCGCACCCCATGCTGGCAGCCGTCGCCGCCCTGGCGCGGGAATTCTCGCTACCCTGCCAGGTCTCCCTGGAGGAGTTCATGGCCTGCGGCGTCGGTGGCTGCGCCGGATGCGTGGTCGAGGTAAAAACCCCCGAGGGGCCTGCCATGAAGCGCGTTTGCGTGGACGGTCCCGTGTTCGACGCCCTGGACATCTTTTGAATCTCGGATGATGGAAGGAGTGGCAAGCCGCCCCGGTGACGACCGGGCCAAACGCGCCGGCGTCCCGCCCGCAAGTGCCCCGTCATGCCCCCCTCCATCCGCGATCCTCCCCCTCCCAAGCCGCAACTGGTAACCGCATCATGAGTCGTCTCCGCCTCGGCCTCCCCAAGGGCAGTCTGGAACAGTCCACCTTGGGCCTCTTCGAGCAGGCGGGCTGGAAGATCAGCCCCCACTCGCGCAACTACTACCCGGATGTTGACGACCCCGAGCTGTCCTGCGTCCTGGTTCGCGCCCAGGAGATGGCCCCCTATGTGGCCAACGGCACCCTGGACTTGGGCCTGACGGGGCTGGACTGGATCCTGGAGACCCAGGCCGAGGTCGAGGAAATCTGTAGCCTCACCTATTCCAAGAGTTCCGAGCAGCCCAGCCGATGGGTGCTGGTGGTGCCCAAGGACTCAACCGTGACCAGCATCGCCGACCTGGACGGCAAGAAGATTGCCACCGAGCTGGTGGGCTTCACCAAGCGTTATCTGGCGGAACGCGGCATCAACGCCAGCGTGGAGTTTTCCTGGGGCGCCACCGAGGCCAAGGTGGTGGAAGGCCTGGTGGACGCCGTGGTCGAGATCACCGAGACCGGCAGCACTATCCGCGCCCACGGCCTGCGTATCGTCGAGGAACTGCTGGTCACCGAGACCCGGCTCATCGCCAACCCCCAGGCCCGCCAGGACCCCTGGAAGCGGGCCAAGATCGACCAGATCGCCCTCATGCTCCAGGCCGCCCTGGCCGCGCGGCATAAGGTCGCCCTCAAGCTCAACGTCAAGGCGCGGGATCTGGACCCTGTCGTTGCTTTGCTCCCCAGCCTTCACGCCCCCACCGTCAGCCATCTTTATGATCGCGAATGGCTGGCTGTCGAGACGGTGGTGGACGCCAAGGCCGTCCGCGAACTGGTGCCGCGCCTGCGCAAGGCCGGCGCGGAGGGTATCCTGGAGTATGAGTTACGCAAGATGGTTTGAGAGAGCCCCCTTGGGCCTTGTCCACGCCTAGGATCTCTTGCAACTCCTCGTTGCCGCCATCGGCGCGGCGAAACAGCCCATGCCGACAAAGCGTTCGTTCCGAGGTTTGCAATTTTTATCCTGCCTACCTCAGGAATATCATTAAGCCTTCATTGATCGCATGAGCTTATCTGCTTCAATCGCCAGGAAACTAGGGAAGAAGCACAGCAGGATCACTGGCCACCATTCGGACGGGAATTCCGCCAAGTGAAATGCCGATGCCACCTGGGGTACAAAGGTCCCAACAGTATGCAGAAGGATACTGATAAAGATACCGCCCAATAGCCAGCCATTGCCAAAGGGATTAAATGTGAAGGCCGAATCATAAATGGAACGAGCCGAAATGACATAGCCTACTTGGGTTATGAGTATGACCCAAAATGCCGCCGTTTGCGCCTGTGTAAGCAGGAGCGCGTCAACGACCACCCCTTCCTCGACCGCGGGAGACCCAAAGTAGTGATAAATCAGGAAACTCGGCACTGAGATCACAAGGCCCATAATGAAGATACGCTGCAAAAAAAGCGAATCGATGATACGAACCTTCGCGTTTCGAGGTGGCCTCGACAGCAAACCTCTCTCCTTTGGTTCCATCATGAGCGGGAGTGTTAGGAGTACCGAGTCGATCAGATTGATCCAGAGAATCTGGACCGGCTCAAGTACGAAGCGAGTGGCAAACACCGGAACAAAGGACGCCAAGAGAATCGCCCCCATGATGAGAAGCGCTTGGGCGGCATTGGTCGGCAAGGTGTAGAGGATTGCTTTTTGGAGATTGGTCCAGGCATGGCGACCTTCCTCAACCGCGTTGACAATTGTCGCGAAATTATCATCCGCAAGCACCATATCCGATGCCTCCCGCGCGACTTCCGTTCCCGCGATACCCATGGCAATGCCGATGTCCGCCTGTTTAAGGGCCGGGGCATCATTGACACCGTCACCCGTCATGGCCACGACATGTCCATTTGCCTGAAAGGCCTCGGCGATGACCTTTTTGTGCTCGGGAGCCACCCGCGCAAAGATGGACACTTCCTCGACCGCCTTGCGTAGTGAATCGATATCCATACTCGACAATTCCACGCCAGTCACCACCCTGCCCCCCCCAATCCCCAGTTGCGCGGCAATCGCCCGCGCCGTATCGGGATGATCTCCGGTGACCATAACAGTGCGAATGCCCGCTCCCTTGCATTTTGCGATCGCCTCGATGGCGGACACTTTTGGAGGATCAATCATTCCCTGAAGTCCGGCGAATGTCAGCTCACGAAGATCCTCATGGAGCAGATCTCCGTGGTCGTTACCCACTTCCTTGAAAGCGAATCCTAGTGTTCGCAATGCCTGCCGCGCAAAACCCTTCGCTGCTTGCAGATATTCTTCCCGGTCTATTTCTCGTCGTTGGCAATCCTCATCGGATTGCGTCGCACACATCGAGAGCACCGCCTCCGGCGCGCCCTTTACGGCGATGAAGTGACGCCCCGCCGCATTGACAAGGACTGCCATATATTTGGTACTCGCATCAAAAGGAATCTCCTCGAGGCGATGCACACCCTCCCTGGTGATCCCTGCCTTGGCGGCGCTTACCATAAGGGCGAGTTCCGTGGGATCGCCGACACCGCTCCCATCATCGCTCAAGTGAGCGTTGTTGCAGAAGGATCCGATCTCCAGTAACTTTCGCAAGGCTGGCATTGAGCCAGCATCACTATTCGATCCATCCCGCAAAAAATGACCGGTCACGTCATACCCCACGCCGGAAACATCCAATATGTGCGATGCGACATAGACCTTGGTAACCGTCATGCGATTTTCGGTTAATGTTCCAGTCTTATCGGAACAAATCACTGAGGTTGCGCCAAGGGTTTCCGCCGCGGGGAGCTTGCGGATAAGAGCCTTTTTCGACGCCATAACCGTTCCTGAAACCGCCAGGATTGCGGTAACGAGGGCCGGAAGCATTTCGGGAATGGCCGCCACGACAAGGGAAACAGCGCCGAGAAAGCTATAGCCCATGTCGTATCCAAGATAAACCCCATAGGCGAAATTGAACGCCCCAACCATCAGAATTGCCTTGATAAGCGTATGCACGAATTCGCTCATCTTGCGCTGCAGGGGAGTCTGCCCGGAATCGGCGGTCTTGACCATATCGGCGATCTTGCCAAACACCGTGCCCACACCCGTTTCGACGACGATACCCTTGGCGGTTCCTTGGGTGAGGTATGTCCCCGAGAAACCCATATTCCTCTGGTCTCCCGGAACGAGATTTTCTCCCTCGACGGTTTTAACGGTCTTTTGAACGGGAACCGATTCACCGGTAAGTGAAGACTCATCGACATGCAAATTGCACGCATCGATAAATCGAATGTCGGCCGGTATTTTATCCCCTCCCTCCAACACCACGATATCACCCGGAACGAGGTCTCGCGATGGAATACGGATCAATTCCGAATCCCGCACCACCATGCACTCAGGGACCATCATGCCACGAAGGGCGTAAAGGGCCCCCTCCGCCTTGCCCTCCTGGACAAAACCCAGGATGGCATTGAGCAACACGACCGAAAGGATCACGATCGTGTCGGGTAGCATATGACTTCCAAGCGCGGTCAATATGCCAGTGATAGCGGCGGTAATGAGTAGAATAATGACCATAGAATCGCTGAGCTGGCGCAAGAAACGAGCCCAGGCGGGTGTTTTCTTGAATGCGATTTCATTTTTTCCGAACCGCGCTTGACGCTCGGATGCCTCCGATTGTGACAAACCATTTTCCCGAGATGAATTCAATGCCGAGAGCACCTCGTTTACGCTCAATCGGTACCATGAGTGACTCATCTCGATCTACTCCAGGCTATGTCGTAGCGGTAGGGACCAGGATCGCGACAGTCGGCGGGCCCAGCCGGCTATTTGCAAATAATTATACTCGCCGGGCTCAGGCCTTGTGACGTTAGGAGCCGCAGGTGTCCGGCCTCCCCGGAACCCGCGGCCAGGGGCAGTCCGGGTCCGATTCACTCCGATAAGCGAGCCCGTACATTGAGAAGGTGCCGGGAAGGGCAAGGATGTCGCCGGGGTTGGCATGGATTCTCCGGCGAGCCCACGATGTATCCTGACCAAAAAAAACCCGGCCTAGGCCGGGTCTTTGTCTATCCGGCCCCGGAATCAGGTTCCGGGGCCGGCTGACTTGAGCGGATTAATAGCGCCGACCACCACCACCGTGGGAGGGGCGGTCACTCCTGGGCTTAGCCTGATTGACGGTGATGTTGCGGCCCTTCAAGGCGGTGCCATTAAGACCCTTGATGGCGGCATCGGCCTGCGAGTTATTATCCATTTCCACAAAGCCGAAGCCCTTGGATTCGCCAGTAAACTTGTCGCTGATCAGTTGGACGTTGGATACGTCACCATATTGGGCAAAGGTCTCGCGCAGATCGGCGTCGGTGGCGCTATAAGGAAGATTGCCTACGTAGATATTCATTTCTGTCTCACTTCGAAAATTCGTGCATTGGATAAACGTGACACTATCGAAAAAGACCCAAGCACGAAAATTCCTTCGACAGCGGAATACCGTTGAAACGGTAAGGGGAGGCGGGGACTACGAGACTCGTGGGAAAATCGGGGGGATTTAGTCGAATTCAGCAGACGCCTTGTCCCGATCGGGAGATCGGTGGTTCCTCTCTGACGCCAGAGTAACAGATCTTTAGGCAGAAGGTAAGAAATGTTTGAGTAGAACCGCCGCCCGTCGCCATCCCCTCTCGGCCGAGGTCGCGGCGATGGCGTTCGGACGAAGGGGCGCGGCCAAGGGGATCATCTGGACTTGCTGCTGGCAAAGGCTCGAGTACTCTTTCCCGTCGCGTTGCGCATGTTAAAGTCCTCGGCACAATTTTGGGCGTAGGCCGTCACCTCTTCGGGTGAACCACGGTGATACCCCGTGATACGGGCAGGGCCGCTCGCCAACACATAACAATACCAGTCGCCGTCCTGCCCCCCGAGGGGCATGGCGACCTTCGCCACGGAGGCGACCTCAAATTGGCGCCTCAGGAGCAGACTGGGCGTGTCATTGTCCGGAAGCGGAACGACGTTCCCCTCGGGACCCCCATTCAAGGCTGGATCTGAGCCCATAAAGATCACCTAAACTAAAGGTTGCCATCAGGTTATGCCACAAACCGCCAATGCACCAAGAACTGGCGCGAACCTAGGCGGCGCCAACGATTTATCAATTCGTGTACCAGGTTGGGGCATTTTCGGGAAATAAAACCCAGGGAACGCCGACCGCGACTCACATGGCCGAAAATCGTCCGCGCTGGTCTCAAGACGTCACCCGGACCAGCAATGCGCTGGACCTGGAACCTGGCGTCTTCACCTGGTCCGACCCTCGCGTCATCGCCCGGTCGCTACGGAACTCCGCCGAGCGCAGCGAGCGACGCCGGGGGCATCCCTTCCGCTCGGCGATGTCCATGCTGAACTTCTATATCAACCGGGCCGGCGCCAAGCTCGACCCTGAGCAGCGCGCACGACTCGAGATGGCCAAGGACGAACTGCGGGCGCTCTATGGCCGGCCACGGCGCCTGCCACCATGATCTTGGTCGACCTCATGCTGCCCCGGAGGAAATCCCCGCGGTTCAGGCGATGCGAAGATGTGGATGATCCAAATCAACCGGGTTTCGTGGACACCTCCGCTCGACTGGCCTAGTCTGTTGCTGTCGATGCGGCTGATCCTGCTCTCGGGTTGAGGTGAGAGTGGCCTGGAAGACATTACGCAAATCAGAGCGGGCCGGCTGGCCGGCGCCGAACCTGGCCGACTATTCGGCGGTACGCGCTGGTTTTTCCTGGGATATGGCCAGGGCTGGCCTGCGGGGCTTGCCGAATGGCGGTCTCAACATCGCCTTCGAGGCCGTGGATCGGCACCTGGACGACGGGCTGGCCGACAAGGTCGCGATCCGCTGCTTGGGTCGCGACCTCGAGTCGCGGGACTTCAGCTACCGGGATCTGGCTACCCTCTCCAGCCGTTTCGCCCATCTGCTGGTGCATCTCGGTGTCACCCCGGGCGAGCGGGTTTTCAGCCTGCTGGGCCGGGTGCCGGAACTCTACCTCACGGCCCTGGGAACCCTCAAGGCCGGCTGTGTCTTCTCCCCCCTCTTTTCTGCCTTCGGCCCCGAGCCGGTCAGGACCCGCATGGAGATCGGCGACGCCCGAGTGCTGGTGACCACGCATGCCTACTACCAGCGCAAGGTACTCCCCTGGCGCCATGATCTCGCCGGACTGCGCCAGGTCCTGCTGACCGATCGGCGGGGCGACGACCTGCCCGAGGGCACCCTGTCCCTCGCCGACGCCCTGGAGAGTTGCCCCGACACTGGCGGCCTGGTCTCCACCCAGCCCGAGGACATGGCCCTGCTGCACTTCACCAGCGGCACCACGGGCAAACCCAAGGGGGCCATCCATGTCCATGAGGCCGTGCTGGTCCATATCCTGACCGGCCGCTATGCCCTGGACTTGCACCCCGAGGACATCTATTGGTGCACCGCCGACCCCGGCTGGGTCACCGGGACCAGCTACGGCATCATCGCCCCCCTGGCCATCGGCGCCACCCTGATCGTGGACGAGGGGGACCTGGACCCCGCGCGCTGGTTCGGCATCCTCCAGGATCAGAAGGTCACGGTCTGGTATACGGCGCCGACAGCCATCCGCATGCTGATGAGGGTGGCTGACCGGACCGACAGGGGAATCGCCCGGGACTATGACTTCTCCCACCTGCGCTTCCTGGCCAGCGTGGGCGAGCCCCTGAATCCGGAGGGCGTAAACTGGGGCCGGGACGTGCTCGGCCTGCCCTTCCACGACAACTGGTGGCAGACCGAGACCGGCGGCATCATGATCGCCAACTACCGCACCATGGACCTGAAGCCGGGCTCCATGGGCCGCCCCCTGCCCGGTGTCGAGGCCGCCATCGTGCGGCGCGACCCCCATGATCCCCTATCCCGTTCGGTTCAGATCATCGAGACCCCCGACACCCCCGGCGAGTTGGCGCTTCGGTCCGGCTGGCCGTCCATGTTCCGCGGCTATCTGAATGAGCCCGACCGTTACGCCAAGTGCTTCGCCGCTGGCTGGTATCTGACCGGTGACCTGGCCCAGCGGGACGCGGACGGCTACTACTGGTTCCTCGGCCGCGCCGATGACATGATCAAATCCGCCGGCCACCTGATCGGTCCCTTTGAGGTGGAGAGTGTCCTGATGGAGCACGAGGCCGTGGCGGAGGCCGCCGCCATCGGCATCCCCGATCCCACCGCTGGGGAGATCGTCAAGGCTCTGGTAGCCATCAAGCCGGGATTCATAGCGGACGAGGCCCTGCGCAAGTCTCTTCTCGCCCACGCCCGCAAGCGGCTTGGCCCCGCCATCGCCCCCCGTGAGATCGACTTCCGCGCCAATCTGCCCAAGACCCGCAGCGGCAAGATCATGCGCCGGCTGCTCAAAGCCCGGGAGCTGGGACTACCCGCAGGCGACCTCTCTACCCTGGAGAACGACGAGCAATGACCGACTCTACCGTGAACCGGGTTGGCCTCATTGGCAATGGCGGTTTGGGCCCTGGCGGGCGATACCGTCCTTGTCCTCGAGTTGGCACTCCACGTCGCGCGCTACGGTCTCATAGAGGGCCGCCTGCTCCTCGCCGAGATTGCAATACAATACGGGACGGCCTCCTGCTTGTCCGGCAGGTCCTTGATGATGACCTTGTCGCCCTTGACCCGCCGCGGGATGAAGGGCTTCACCAGGCGCTTGAGGGTTGGGCCTGGGGCCGACCCGCTAGATTTAACCCGAGGTCGGTGGCATCCCGCCTGGCCTCGCCCTGGAGGACCCGATGTCCGATAACCCGCCTCGCCCGATTCCCTCCTGGGAGCACTTCGAGCACCGCGCGGACATGGGCGTGGCGGGCTACGGGGCGACAGCCGCCGCCGCCTTCGAGCAGGCGGCCCTAGCTCTCTCGGCCATCGTCTGCGACCTGGCAAGGGTGACCCCGAAGCAGTCGGTGGCCATCGACTGCGAGGAGCCGGACCTGGAGCTGATGTTCGTGGACTGGCTGAATGCGATCATCTATGAGATGGCCGTCCGTCACCTGCTTTTTTCCCGTTTCCGGGTGCGGATCGATGGCGCCCGGCTCCAGGGAGAGGCCTGGGGCGAGCCGGTGGACGTGGAACGTCATCAGCCGGCGGTAGAGGCCAAGGGGGCCACCTACACGGCCCTTTCGGTGCAACAAGAGCCGGGCGGCACCTGGGCCGCCCGTTGCGTAGTGGACGTCTGACCACTGACCCCACAGGCCTCCAAGGGGCAGCCCAAGAAAGACGCCGAGCCGTCTCCCCGCGACCCATAGCCCACCGATCAGCCTAGGAGCGACCATGGACACCAACATCCTGACCAAGCTCACCGACACCCAGTGGCGCATCGAGCCCAAGGGCCCCATGCGCGTCCCCGGCGTCATCTTTGGCAGCGAGTCCCTCATCCGCGACATGGACGACAAGGTGGTGGAACAGGTGAGCAACGTGGCCAGCCTGCCCGGCATCGTCCAGGCCGCCTACGCCATGCCGGACGCCCACTGGGGCTACGGCTTCCCCATCGGCGGGGTGGCCGCCTTCGACCCGGAGGCGGGTGGGGTGGTCTCCGGCGGTGGGGTGGGCTTCGACATCTCCTGCGGGGTGCGCACCCTGCATACGGGGCTGGACCGGGCCGCCATCCTGGCTGTGCAGCAAGAACTGGCGGACGCCCTCTATTACCGGATACCGGTGGGGCTGGGCAGCACCGGCGGCATTCGCCTCAACGACCGGGAGATGGACGCCATGCTCGCTGGCGGGGCGAGCTGGGCCGTCGGGCAGGGCTATGGTCGGCCCGAGGACCTGGAGCGCATCGAGGAGCGGGGCCGGATCGGGGGCGCCGACCCCCACCAGGTCTCGGACCGCGCCAAGCAGCGCCAACGCGACGAGATGGGCACCCTGGGCTCCGGCAACCACTACCTGGAGGTGCAGGAGGTCACGGCGATTTTCGCCCCCGAAATCGCCACCGCCTACGGTCTACAACCGGGCGCCGTCCTGGTGAGCATCCACTGCGGCTCCCGGGGCCTGGGCCATCAGATCGGTACCGATTACCTCAAGCGCATGGCCCTGGCCGCCGGCCAGCACGGCATCCGCCTGCCGGACCGGGAGCTGGCCTGCGCCCCCATCAACTCCGACCTGGGCCGTGCCTATCTCGGCGCCATGCGCGCCGGCATCAACTGCGCCCTGGCCAATCGGCAGATCATCACCCACCTGGCCCGCAAGGTCTTCGCCGAGGTGCTGGGGGTGGACCTGACCCTGCTTTACGACGTCTCCCACAATACCTGCAAGCTGGAGGAGCATGTGGTCGATGGCCGCAAGCGCCGGCTCTATGTCCATCGCAAGGGCGCCACCCGGGCCTTCGGTCCCGGCCACCCTGACCTGCCCGCGGACCTGAGCACCGCCGGCCAGCCAGTGCTGATCGGTGGCACCATGGGCACCGCCTCCTACATTCTGGCGGGGACTGAGCAGAGCCAGGAGCTGGCCTTCAATTCCGCCTGCCACGGCGCTGGCCGGGCCATGAGCCGCCATGCCGCCACCCGCCGCTGGCAGGGCCGGGCGGTGCAGAACGAGCTGGCCGAACGCGGCATCCTGGTGCGCAGCCCCTCCCCGCGGGGCCTGGCCGAGGAGGCCCCGGGCGCCTACAAGGACGTCAGCGAGGTGGTTACCGCCACCGACCGCGCCGGCTTGGCCCGGCTGGTAGCGCGGCTGGAGCCGCTGGTGTGTATCAAGGGGTGAGGCGCCCGGGGTGAGGCCATCGCCAGGGCGCGCCGTAGCGCGGTGTCAACTCGGGCGCCCGCCTGGGTTATATGGAACAGGCTGCCGCTAGCTAAGCGTAGCTTCGCCTAGCAAGTCAATCCGTTGCTTTGGCGGAGCCAGGCAGGCGCGGCCTATTCCCGGCCCGCGAGGAGATCGCCAGGCGGCCAGTGGATCGCCATGCCCGCGATCACGCCCACCGGGGTCGGCTCCTCTAGCGCCCGGATGTCCGGCTTGCCAAAGGTGCCATCCTCGCCCAGCCGATAGATGGTCAATACCCGGTCGACCGGGTGTAGCAGCCAATATTCCCGGACCCCATGACGCTCGTAGAGCACCCGTTTGCGGATCTGATCGTGGGCGGCGCTGGCGGGGGAGAGGATCTCGATGATCCAGTCCGGGGCCCCCCGGCAGCCTTTGTCATCCAGCTTAGAGGGATCGCAGATGACCGCTACGTCGGGTTGTACCACCGTATCCACTCGCGCGTCGGCCTCGTCTTTTCTGGGCAGGCGCACATCGAAGGGGGCGACATAGATGCGGCAGCCCGTTCCCTCCAGATGGGGATGTATCTGGGCGGCCAATGCGACGACGAACTCCTGATGCAACCGCGTCGGCGCGGGTGCCATGGCAAAGGCCTCGCCGTCGATTAGCTCCCAGCGCTCCCCCTCGGGCCACTGGCAATAATCGCCATAACTGAAGTAGTCAATTTTGTGGGCCGCCTGGGGCATCTGGGTATCTCCTTCTTGCTATGGATCATCGTGTCCTGTATTCGAACAACATAGGATTTTACGTCATGTCTGG
>Ga0105098_10000624_pt1 | contig 12480 bp, 11 predicted proteins | sample PPLLak21cMay2015_FD_79137 | JGI IMG/M metagenome (GOLD analysis project Ga0105098, IMG submission 79137) | Freshwater sediment microbial communities from Prairie Pothole Lake near Jamestown, North Dakota, USA - PPLs Lake P7 Core (1) Depth... | ecosystem: Environmental > Aquatic > Freshwater >... | reverse complement strand
TTGGTCCGCAGTCAGGCTGTGAGTGCCATCGGCACGCAAGTCCTGAATGAGGAGCGACAGCAGTTCAGCGTGGCTGTACCCGTACGCCTGCATCGCCGCGGTGTTGGCTTCCAGAATACGCCTATCTTCACGTCCTATAAAAAGGATGATATCCCGGCTGTGCTGTGATAACAACTCGAAGCGGCGCAGGTTCTCTTCCGCCCGCCTGCGCTCTGTAATATCGCGATCGATCCCCAAGAGCACATCCCGCCCGCCCAGCGAGATCAGGGAAGTGGATACTTCTATGGGAAACTCGGTCCCATCCCTGCGGCGGTGTACGGTCTCGTAACGCAGGACGCCCGCCTGTCGAATGTCTGCCAGGTATTCATCACGTTTGGCTGGGCGCCAGGGATTTGGGTTGAGGATGTCTATGGATTGCCCAACAAGCTCCTTGTGTGTGTATCCATTCATCTGGCACGCAACTGCATTGCAATCCAGGATGGGCCAGTTGCCGCTTGGGTCGATCAGCAGGTTTGCATCCGGTGAAGCTTCGAACAGGGTACGGAATTGCATATTGCTTTCCAATAAAGCCGTCTCAGTTTTCTTGCGTTCAGTAATGTCACTGCCATATAAATTGACATAGCCGGCATCCGGGATCGGGGCAACTATGATGGAGTAAACAATGTCCTGACACTGAACATCTATGGTTTTTCCTGCTTCTGCCTGGATCAGTTCTTTGATCAGTGCCAGCCACTTGGGTGGCAGATCGTCCCTGACCTGGCAATGCCAATCCTTTAACAGAGGTTGACTCGCTTCATTGGCATAGATGATTTTCCCCTCATAGGTGACTCGTAAAACCGGATTCGGGTTTTCATCGGGGAAGCGGGCCAGGCTTTTGCTCTCGGCTTCTGCCTGTTTGCGTTCGGTGATGTCCTGTACAGCACCATACAACCCGACGGGGTGTTGCTGAGCAGCATCCCATATCGGATGGGCAATATCCTGCAGCCAGCGCATCTCACCGCTTTTCGTGATCGCGCGCATTTCTCGGGTATCGGCTTGCCCGGCAAGAAGTGTCTGAATATGCTGTGCCAGAATAGGGGTATCGTCCGGATGGATAAGTTCTTGCCAGAAGCCAGGCGTTTGTGCTTCCACCAGGGTGTAGCCGGTAATCCGTGTAAAGGATTCGGTGATCCACTCGGGTGTGATACTGCCATCGGCTTCAATCCGGTCTCTGTAGGCATAGTCGCTGGTCAGTTCTGCTACAACGCGGTAGCGTTCCCTGGATTCCTGGAGAGCGTGCTCAACTGCTTTGCGCTCTGAAATGTCCTGTGCAGTCGCTACCCGGTATAGTAGTTTTCCATCATCACCCATGACGCTCACCAGGTCCATTTGCACCGGAAAGGTGGAACCATCCCTGCGGATCATGTGAGCTTCATAGCGGGCATGCCCCATCTGGTCGGCCTTTTCGATATTCTGCCGCACATGGTCGTGGTCCGTCCCAGCGTATAGGCTTAGGATGGGGGAACCGACGATATCTTCCACCTGGCACTGGTGCAGGGCTGCAAAAGCGGGATTGCAGACCCTGACCCGGCTGGTATCCGGATCGCCGATCGCAATCCCATGGGCGCAGCCATTGAACGCATCGGCCCATTGGCGGAGCTCCTCACGAGCTTTTTTGGTTTCGGTGATATCCTGCACCAATGCAAAGAACCCCTTGACCCGTCCATCAGCCGTTTTATCAGGAATATAGGTGGCATTGATAAAACGCTCGCCCAGGGAATAGGAAACTACACTTTCGTAGCTGACTGCCTCCCCCTGCAACACCCTATCGACATATTTTGAAATTGTCAGGTAGGCTTTTTTGCCGAGTACTTCCTCCAACTTTTTCCCCCGTGCCGTATCACCAAACCATTGCTCATATGTTTTATTTGTGAACCGGTAGCGCCCATCTGTATCCACATACGAAATGAGTACCGGCAATGCATCAATAACCTGCTGTAATTGTGCCTCACTTGCACGCAGCGCGGTCGTATTGCGCTGCACCAGCCAGAAAAGCAGCAGGGCGGTCACCAGCACATATCCCCAGCCTTTGTATAAACTGATGGCCGTCAGCATTTCCTGGTTCGCGGCTATGGCTGCAGCGGCTTGATCGGACAGCAGGATCCACAATCCCCCGATGAGCAGGTACAGTACCGCGATTTCGACGGCACCCCAGTTAAGACTTTTCGATGGGTGGAGTGATTGGCGTTTATTCATGAAGGCCTCATAACTAAGAAAATCTCCACTATATGGCTGGCGAGACAACCTATGCGGAACGTACAGAAAAAGTGCAATACCTGAGAGAATCATTTTCCTGTCCCTGAAAAGCTGTGTATATGGGGGGATTCCCTACCCTTACATTGCTGGTTTCCACTTATCTTTCACGCGCCTGGCCCATTTTGGAATAAGAATATACGTCATTCGAGCCTTCTCATCGCAGTGGGAAGACGCCGAGTGTCAGCCGCGAACTTCGCGAATTACCGCGAACCTTTCAAAAATTCGTGGCTGATCCCCTAAATAAAGAACTCACCCTCGAAGATTCACTTCAGGTGAGTCATGTCTCTTCCTGTGAGGAACGTTTCCCGCGCCACTGCCTTAGAATCTCCCGTTCATACCCTCCCAGGTCATGAAGCGGACGTCATCCTTCGTGCTGTTCTTGACCTCATACATCAGCTCGTCAGCCATGTTGATAATTTGTTCAGCCGAGTGAGGCGGCGTCAGGCAAGTGACTACACCCATGCTGAATGTCACCGGAAAATTCCTGCGCCTCATCTCCTGTTCAAGGTGTACACGGACCTTGGCAAGGACGACCTCGGCTTGAAGTTGATGGGCAGAGGGCAGCAGCAGGGCAAATTCATCGCCGCCTACCCGGGCGATCGTATCTGTACTGCGTAATTGAGATTTCAATTCACTGGCAATGCAGCGGAGTACCTCGTCGCCTATTTTGTGCCCAAACAGGTCGTTCACCAACTTAAAGTTGTCAATATCGATGTAGACCATAGTGATGGGATGAGGGTACCGGCGGATGCGGTCGATCTCCATTTGCAGCAATTCATCGAAGTAGCGTCTGTTGACTGCACCGGAGATAAAATCCGTGCGCGCCGCCAATTGGGCCTCCTTCCTGGATCTCTGCAATTCCGAAACCAGATAGGTAATAATGACAAAAAAAATAGTGGGGAGCAGGGTGTTCAAGAAATGAATGCCTGGCGAAGAATGCTTCTGTCCCGCCGCGAGCTCGGCGCCAAGGAGTGCGAGCGCGCTCAGGAACGATAGCAGCAACCCGGCAGCTTGATTCACACCCCATGTCACCAGGACAATGGGCGCCAGATAAAATAGGGAAAAGGTGATTTCATTGCCGGTCAGGTAATCTGCCAGGCCGAGCAAGCCAACCCATACAATCCCCGTCACGGTCCAGAAAAGTGGATTCCCGTTTTCAAGACGTTCCAGTATCTTTTGTGTTTTCAAGCTCTTTAATTATGTCCTCCACCAACACGTGGATTCTACCCCACAAATTCTATAAAACCGGTGCTTAAACAACGTGCCCGCTGTCAGATTGAGGGGTCAACCCGTGCAGCGAGCAAATGTATTTTACACCTTTTTCCGTTCAATTTGCCGCAATGGCGCAAACCACTCCCAGATCTTCGAAACAGTAGACTGTCCACTTGACCAGCCGAAAACTCCCCCAGTGACGGGGAAGTTTTTTGTCACCGCGAATTAGGATAAGACCTGAAAGGAAATATCAGATGAAAAAATTCCTAAAGCTTGTCGGAGTCCTTTTCGCGGTGGCAATTGTCGGCGTAGGGGTGATCGCAGCGCGCATGCCGTGGATGGATCGCTGGGGCGCCACAGAGGATGAGATTGCCGCTTCGTTTCCCGGAGATGAGTTGGTTCCCTCCCCACGAATTTTCTACAACCGTGCCATTACCGTTAACGCCTCGCCCGAGGAAATTTATCCGTGGATCGTGCAGCTTGGCGCAGAGCGTGGCGGCATGTACAGTTACACCTGGTTCGAAACAAATATCCTTCAGTGCGAATTGATCAACGCCGATCGTATCCACGAAGAGTGGCAGAGCTTGAATGTGGGTGATAAAGTGAAGATGTGTCCGGGCGACTTTGGACCTGTTCCATATGAAGTGGCGATCATGGAAGCGAACCACGCGATTGTGATGGGCCACCAGGAGCAGGATCAGTGGCTGGATGTCTGGCAGTTCATCCTCGTTCCACACGCGGATGGCACAACGCGCCTGATCCTGCGCTCACGCGACATGAAAACCGGCGGGTTCTGGGATGTCATCCGCCCGGGTGTGTTCGTTATGGAACGCGGCATGTTGCTGGGCATCAAAGAGCGCGCCGAAGGAAGATCCGGACAATAAACGGAGAGTTATGATGACAATCATCGAACCCAAATCGGTATGCGGAGCCGCCACTGCGTGCTGCCGTTCTTCTCAGAGTTGCTGAAGCTCGGATAAAAGAAGGAAAAATGCATCGTAAACAACTGATGGTATTCTTTATTTTGCTCGGGATCTATGCGTTCTGCGCTTTCCTGACCTACGCTTTCTTCATCGATCAACTCACTGCCTTTGCAGGCGTCCCCATGCCCGATATAGGCGTATCAGATTTCATACTCGGTCTTGCCAATGCTGGTATTGTCCTTGTTTTCTATGGCATCCTGGGTTTGGTGGGGTATTGGTTTGCGCGCAAGCTTGATTTGCCGGGCATCTTCAGCGAAGATGGCAACTGGCGGCGCTGGTTCTTCATCCCCCTTCTGCTTGGTCTGGTTTCCGGAGTGCTTCTCGTCGTTGGAGATCTTCTTTTTGCGTCCATCAACGATTTTGGCGGGTTTCCGCATCCTCCCTTTCCTGTTTCCATCCTTGCCTCGCTGAGCGCGGGCATCGGTGAGGAGATTGCCTTTCGCGGGTTCGTGTTTGGACTGTGGGGACTCCTCCTCAACTGGATGCTCAAGCGCTTCAACGGTCGCACCATTGCGTTGTGGACCGCCAATGTGATTGCTGCACTGGCCTTTGGTGCAAGTCATCTCCCGACGCTCTTATTTCTGACGGGCGCTACCTCCCTGGCTGATCTGAGTCCCGTTTTACTGGTCGAGGTCTTCCTGCTCAACGGCCTCATCGGACTCGTTGCGGGCCAACGCTACATGAAGGATGGCCTGGTGGCTGCGGCGGGCGTCCATTTTTGGACGGACGTCGTCTTCCACGTGATGTGGGGATTGTTCTGATCCGACGAGGGGGACGATGCAGGTGGCAGGCCCTCATCTCAGAGCTGATGCTGATTTCATGCTTTACGTTTTATAGTATTCCAAAACTCTCCTCATACAGCCACTGCAAAGATTGTCCCATTCGCTCGAGGCGGATTTGTGCAATCCGCTGCGCACGCGGGATGGTAAAGCGCCCCTCGATGCCATAGCGCCGGTCCAGGATGCGGTGGTAGCAGGTTTGCACATTGCGAGGTCCGCGGGCGAAGTCGCGCGCCATGCCGATCATCCCCAGGAATTCCAGCATGTCGGCTTCGCGCAGTAAAAGCGCCTCGTTGGATTTGGTCAGGCGGGTATCCCGGTAGTCGTGCAATTCGATGGCTTCCACCAGGATCTCCTTTTGGGCGGGTGTCAAGTCCAGGCGCGGCAGGATGTCCGCCTCGACAACCTGGCGCGAACGTACAGCATGTTCCACGCCCTTTTGGATGTAACAGGGAAACGCGCCCCAGTCGTGCATGTACGTTGCCAGTGTCAATGCCTGGGAATCATACGGCAGATCCACGCCGATCTGCTTGATGAGTCCGAGCAGACGTTGGGCATGTGCCACTGCCCAGTTTTCTCCGCCCTGGAGGGTCATTTGGATGATGTCATCGAGAGTCAGTTGATTTTCCGTCACTTTGAAGTCCCTTTCTATGCCAACTGTACAGCATACAACGATTTGTTTTATCCTGCCGACTACAACGGTTCACCGATCTCGACCACGTGACCGTCAGGGTCGTAGAAACGAAAGACCATCTGTCCCCAGGCCTGGCGTTCGATGGGATGGATCAGCTTGACTTGATCCTTGAGGTGTATGAATGCAGCCTCTAACGCATTGGTCTCGAAATAGACCAGAACATTCTGCCGCCCCTGTGGCTGATCGACGTTAGAGGGAGCTTCCGCCTTCCAAACGGTGACAGCCAACTCACGGGCCTGGTGAATGGCCAGATGGTTTTCAAACAAGACAAAAGCACCGTGGTCCTCGATTACCTTGAGCCCCAGTGTTTCGGCATAGAATGCTTTCGAGACGCTGATATCTTTGACAAAGACAATGGTGTTGATGAATGTGAGATTCATTTTATGCTTCTTCTATCCCTTTTCAGGAACATGCACGATGAAGATCGCGCAGTTGGCAATTGAATCACACACCTCTCTCAGACCGCGCGGAGAAAGGTGAGCAATCGACGGCTAACTTCCGAATAATCGGGGCCCACCCAATAAAAATGCCCGGTGATACCACTCTCACACAACTCTGCATTGGAAATATGCGCGAGGGCCCACTCCCCATGACTGAACGGCACAGACTTATCCTCGCGGCTGTGGATGACCAGTGTGGGCGCCTGCACCCTTTGCAGGAGTTCGATTCCTACCGTATGCGTCAGGTCATTCATGGCCCCCACCCTGGAAGAATGCTTTTGATAGAACCGGCAGATGGCTTCGATATCCTCCGGTGTCAGCTGCCTGAAGGCATCTTCGGGATCATGTGCCGAGAAGATCGTCATCGTCTGCCTGGCCATGCCCGAGGGGGATAAACGGCTGATCAGGCCCAGCATATTCCAGAACATTCCGTGCAGGGGCCCATAGAAGGATTTCTGGCTCTGATAAGCAGGCTCGTTGACGCGATCCTCCGGCTTTGTAATCGCAGCCACCAGCGCCAGTCGACCTATCCGCTCCGGATGGTTGGCAGCGATTGCAATTCCTGTTGGACCACCGCCTGAGATGGCCTTCACTGCACACGTCTTGATCTCCAGGCAATCCAAAAGCGCCACCATTGCCTCGGCGGCCTGCGCTGCAGTCGCACCAACTTTCAGAGGCGTGCGGCCATAACCCGGGCGTGAGGGGGTCAGCACCGCATAACCAGCTTCCAGTAACGGTGCAGATCCATCGACGGAAAAACAATTTGAGGATGTGCCGTGACAGACCAATACGACAGGTCCCTTTCCGAGCAGGGTATATTCAATCGGGCCGCAGGATGTGTTGGCAATCCTGGCTTCTGTGCTTATTTTCATCTTTGTCTCTGTTCCTTGATGGCCACATATAGATCGATCGCGGCGTTCTTCGTCAGGTTTCCCTCGTCTTGACATTCAAAGTCCATCAGGATCGAATTATCTGACTTATGTTTTGAAGTAACGATTTTCGTTTCCACCTTCCGGATTTTCCCCACGCGCACATCGAAAAATAAGATACCTCCTGCCAAACCCGCGGCAACGCCGCCGATGATCATGCGCGTTGCCCGCTGATCCGGAGATCCCAGCGCGGCTGTCAGGAAACAACTGGCTGCCGCGAAAAAGAAAAGGATGGCTGCCAGTCGTCCAAAGTATTTGAACATGCTTTTTCTCCTCTTCGATATGAGCTGTAATCATTACATGGTACAGCGATTGATAAAGAAACTCCCCCGCCTCCGGGGGAGTTTCTTACTGTCCGAGTGGATAGGAGGAGCCGTTATGGCAGCCAGGAGGTCACGTAACCGTGCATGTTCGGCAGCGGAACGATCTGGCAGGTATCCACCTGAATGAGCGCCAGTGTGGTACTCGGTTCTTTACTTGGATCCGGGTCCTGGACGCTGGCGATCACCCATTTCCCATCCGGGCTCCACATCGGGATGGTGACAATGTAAGGATCGCCATCGGCCAGTAGCTTGCGATTGGAGCCGTCCACGTCGGCAACCCACAACCCATACTTATCGAGCGGCAGCATCTCTGTGAAAGCCATTCGTTTTCCGTCAGGTGAGAGCGCCCCGCCAGGGACGGAATTGGAGAGCACTGTCACTTCACCGGTTTGGACATCGATAGCTTGCAAGAAGGAGCCTTGCTGATTTGCCGCGCTATACAAAATGCGAGTTCCATCGGGCATCCATGCCAGCGCATGATTAGTATCGCTGCCACTGGTGAGCTGCCGCAGGTTCGAACCATCCGCGTTGACCACGAAGATATTGTAGGGTCCGGGTGCACCGATCAAGCCTGAGGAGGGTCCGCGTGTAAAAGCGATCTGCGACCCATCGGGAGACCAGAGCGCTCCGTCGTCGCCTCTGACTGTGCCGGGAAGGAGTGTCGTATTGCCCGAGATTAGATCCGTAATGTATAAGCCATTTGCCGGGCCTGAAAGGGGGACCTCCGTGTATACCACACGTGCCCCATCCGGTGAAAGAGACGGCGAGCTGCCAGGGCCAACATCCCTGCGATTGCTGCCATCGAGGTTCACCACCATGGCCTCATAATTGTAGTCCGGCGGGAGCACATCGAAGATGGCGAGGGTTCCAGCAAGTCCGGTCGGGATGGGCTCGCGTTTATTCAAGGCCTGTGGCCAGCTTTCGCGGTTCAGGCAGGAGTCCATCTGAGGTGTGGCTGCGGATTGCTGTTCGGAAAAGGGCGGGGTCCATTGCGCCTTCCAATGACCGCAGAGTTCGAGCCCTATGGATACGATCTGGATCGTCCGAGGACCTTCAGGAAAATCGTCAGGATAACTAAAACCGCCATAGAACGGGCCGGGACCGTACGCGCCGCCCCCTCCGCCGGGTGCGGGGGGATGGTTCTTGTCTTTCAACAGGGCGTGGTAGATGCCTGTGTCTGATTCCATCTCGAACGAAAGACCAGCTTTTTGAGGCCATCCTTCCACCGGCGGCGTAGGGTAGGTCGCGCTCAACACGCGCAGGGAATGACCGTTGCCCACATCCACGTGCTGATCCAGCTGCCACTCCTGCCCGGGAACGGGATCTGGCCCCGGGTCGAAGGTGAAGGATGCGTCCACGCCCACATGCACCCCGACGGAGTCAAGGATCAGTGTCAGCGGACCGGAGACTTGTATGGGAGACGTCTTGAGCGCGAATATTGTTTGACCCGGTATCGGGTCCGTACTCTCCAGCGCCTCATAGTCGAAGACGGACGGAATTCGCTCGCCGTTTGCATCCAGCACATAAACCATCAGCCGATCGTTGACATTGACCGAGTCGAAATTCGTGTTTTCCCAATGCAGCGCGGCATACAATAAATAACCATCGTCCATTTGCACGGCATGATCCAGCGTCAGGGAAATCCCCTCGGTGGTAAAACCGGAACCGGGTTGCGAAACGGCGGCTGCTGTGATGCTCACAGGTGTGGAAATCTCGAATACCGGGAAGACGGTCATCTCGGGTGGAGCGGGGATCAAACGGAATGACAGTTCCCAGTTCTCGGGAGCTTTTCCGGGCAGGGCGAAGTAGATACACGGCAGGACAAACGTTATTTCGTCGACCCCGTCCGGGGCGATCGCATAGCTGGCACGATGTTCATAGCCCGTCCCCCAGTAACTTCCATCCTGCTCCAGGAGCGAAAGCTCGCCCTCGGGAATACTGAGGAGAGCATCCTGATAACAACCGGAGTCTTGTTGGGCGCTGGAATCCAGGATATCTTCTGTAAAGCCATCTACATTGTAGATCACGATTGTACGCTCGGAGTCGACGACGACTTGTTCCACGGTCAGCGTGATCCCGTCGCGCGTGACCGAAACCGGCTCGGCGAGCACGCGGATCTGTCCTTCGCTGACGAGACCGACATCCGGCACATAACCGAACCAGCGCTGGATGGCCGCCCTCACGGCGGGCACACTCGCCAGGGTGATTATCAACACCAACAAGACCAGAACTGCTGTCACAAACATTTTCATACGAGGCTGCATGGTTGAACCTTTTCCTTTCTGAATTCGAACGAGGATACGTGCAGCCAGATCGGTATTTTCAGCCATGTGGTCACGGGCGATGTAGTCCAGGATTTGGGAATACGGCTTTCTGTTCATTCCGCCATCCTTTCCAGCCCAAGCAGGGAACGCAAACGCGCGCGGGCGGCGTTCAACAGCCATTTGACCGTGCCGGGAGGCGTCTCCAACGCCTCCGACATTTCCTTTTCGGTCATGTCAAGGTAATAACGCTGGACAATGACTGCTCTCTGGCGCGGCGGCAGCCCGGAGAGTGCTTCGAAAATTTGCTGCTTCAAGGCGTTGAATTCCGCCTGCTCCTCCACCGAGGCCGCCTGTTCCAGAAGAGCTTCCAGTGCAGAGAGATCTTCTCCGGCAAAGTCAACCTGCTGTATTTTTTTCTCTCTCTGAAGCATATTGAGCGCCGCATTGACGACACTGCGCATGAAGTAGGGTTCGAAGGAATGACCCTCCTCGAAACAGTCGGCGCGCTCGAAGAAGCGCACGAAGACGTCCTGCACCACATCCTGGGCCATGGCATTGTCGTGTGTGACCAGAAAAGCCGTCCGAAGGGCTTTTCCCTGATAGCGGGCGATCAGAAGTTCAAGCCCGCCGATATCGCCGCTTTTCAGGCGGCGGATGGCATCTAGATCATCCGTATCTGGCTGCATAGGTATGAGCGCTCACAGAATATACAAGTCAAGCTTGGAAAAGGTTGGAAAATCCAACGCAGCGTAGGATGAACGTATGAAACGTGACATACCCCATTTCCGCCACGGACACTTGCACCTGGTGCCAGTGCAGGTGTTTCACCGATTGACACACAAGGAGAAGACCCACCCCGGACGCATTGAACCCTTCAGGACTCAGTTCTGGAAAAGTAATTCCCCAATCCGTGCTTATCCGTGTAATCGGTGGCTGAATCTTTAAGCTTGGGCGAATCATATTGCACCAATTCAGCGGATAGGCATTGAGCTTTTGTCACTCCCCGCGAAACTATGGCAGGTAGTGAGGTGGCAGTTGGACAACGGAAGCAGGTCCGTGCAGGACACCGGCGATGTGCATGGCGATATGGCTGAGAACTGCGGCAAGCGGATTGTTCGTTACCAGATAACCCAGCGTCATGGCTGTATTCCCAAGCGCCGGACCAAACAGCCCACCCCCGCGATATTCAGGATAGCCGAGGTGATAGGCAACGGTTACCAGCAAACTGGCGAATACCGCAATCACGCCGACCAGGATCTTGCCAGGCCAACTGCCGGTCCAATTCAACAGGGTAAAGGCCTGCCAGGTTGCCAGAACAGGCAGAACGGAGAGCAGCAGCGCGTCCATCAAGCCATAGACGACACCCGACCAGAGCAGGTCAAACACCAGCGAGAATCCCTCCGACCGTGGGGAGACCGGTTGTGAAAGAATGTTGTTGACGGTGAATGCAGTGAGCAGGACAGCTCCAACCAGGCCCCAGACCCAGTGATGCCGAAGCAGATCACCGATGGCAAGCCCGCTCCAGCGTACATACGCATATAGGAAGATGCCCGTGCAAATCACGTACGGGATCAGGTACAGGCTGCGCGGCAAGCGCAACAACCCCGCAAAAACAGCCGAAATGACAAAACCAAGCAGAGCGGCAGCGACGATCCAGCCCAGATAGGCGTACCACATTTTATTCATTTGATTGACTCCTTCTGTAAACATCATAAAGGAGGACAAACAAAAACTCCCCTGTCTGGAGGAGAGTTTTTTCACTGGTCAAGTGGACAGGTCAAGGCTCCCGGGCGAGCAAGGTTTCGCCTGGCATATATACGTCCGGCTGCCAGGGAAAAGGAGGGGAAGCCGTCCAGGTGATCACCTCCGCATCCATGGCGATCTGTCCAAACGCCCGGCCGACCGAGATACGATGATGTCCATCTCTGACAAAATAACCATCGCCGATCTGTATCAATTGGATTGGCGGCAACGGCAGGAAGGACAAATATGCAATTGCCACGTTGACCCAGCGCTCGCGACCCGCCTCGTTCACCGGATGGAACTCTATGTCGAAGTCTGTGGCGCGGCCTTCCGAGCCAATGATCGAACGGACTGGCACTACTTTGATGCCGGAGTAGCAGCTTGCGCGCACATGCAGGTCCGGCTTCAGGGCCTCCAGGTCATACAAAGCATGTCCGCGATACAGAACCTTGCTTTTCAGGCAAAGCATTTTGCCTTTGAACAGACTCGATCTGAACTTGTTGAGCGCCATATTGTATCGATGGGTGTAGATGACTGCTGAACCGTGCTTTTCCAGCAAGTGAATATTTTCAAAGGGGTTCATCCTGTTTTCGAACATGCCAGTCTCCTTTCTGGGGACTGCATTATAGAGACCTGCAACAGAAACCTCCCCCGCCTACGGGAGAGTTTCTGCACTGGTCAAGTGGATAGGTTTTGGGTTTCTGATAACGGTGGGGAGTAGCTAATTGAGTGTGCTAAGCCACAGAGTCCACAGAGATTTAAGAGATTTTTTCTCAATGGGCTCAGTGCTCTCCCCTGGCACCGTGCGGCTTACCCTG
>Ga0105098_10000621_pt1 | contig 12500 bp, 8 predicted proteins | sample PPLLak21cMay2015_FD_79137 | JGI IMG/M metagenome (GOLD analysis project Ga0105098, IMG submission 79137) | Freshwater sediment microbial communities from Prairie Pothole Lake near Jamestown, North Dakota, USA - PPLs Lake P7 Core (1) Depth... | ecosystem: Environmental > Aquatic > Freshwater >... | reverse complement strand
GGGTGAAGACTGGCTGCGTGTAGCTACTAAGCTGCTGCATCCTGTTACAAATATGAGGCAAGCCAGAACAAAGGCATGTTGTATAGGTGAAAGTGTCAGCAGAATAGGTCCTTCTGGTATTACCTAAAAAGTGAGTCCGCCTTTCGGGGCATGGCGCTGTAAGAAGAAGGCGGCAATGCCTGGAGGGATCATCGCAATGAAGGAAGCCGCCATCCAGAGATTTAGGGAAAAGCCTCTTGAGAGCGTAAATAAGCGTACAGAAATGGTTTGAAGATTAGAATCACGCAGGATCAGGAACGGCCACAGAAAATCTCCCCAAAATGAAATGAAAGCAAACAATCCAAGCACCAGGAGGACGGATGAGGAAAGCGGGATGGTGATGTTGAGGAACATGCGCACCTCCGAGGCGCCGTCGATTTCGGCCGCCTCGTAGAGGTCTTTTGGAATCTGGTCAAAAGCGTTATTCAGTACCAAAATCATAAAGGAGCTGGCGGAGTAAGGCAGCCAGAGTCCCATGAAATTATCGATCAAATCCAGATCAGCCATGACCACGTAGCGCGGGACCAGGTAGACAATCCCGGGCACTGCCAGGGTGATCAAAAGGATGGCGCGAATGAGGTTCCTGCCAATGGGCTTGAGCCTCGAAAGACTGTAGGCCGCCAGGGACGAGACCACCAATTGACCGATGACCCCTCCGCCTGCGGCAATCGCCGTATTGAGGAATAACCTGCCTAACTTAAAACGTTCCCAGGCATCCCGGTAATTGTCCCACAGCGGTTTCTCGGGCCACAAATGAAAGCCCGGCTTGACAATGTCAATACTATTATGCAGTCCGCCTGTGAACGAGAATAAGAATGGAAAAAGGACCAATATGGCTGCGAGCATCAGCACAAGGAGATAAAAAAGACCGATGAAGCGTCCCACGAACGAGCGCCACTCCGTATTTGACATAATCCCGCGGTTAGCAGTACCCATGGAAATCTCCTTCGAGCAGCCTTGTTCGAATAGTTAATGATCGGCGAGAAAGTGACGGCATCATTGGTTAATCCTGGTCAAGATCTTTCCTGGTAAATACAATGTATAAAATGGAGAAAGCTGACAAAGCCACCAGCATGGAAACGCCCCAGGCCGAAGCCAAACCGAAATCGGTTCGGGTAAAGGCGGCATTGTAAATCTCCAACACGGGTGAGGTGGTGCTGTTGGCAGGACCGCCGCCGGTCAAAACAAAAGGTTCGGTGAACACCTGCGCCACAATGATGACCTGCAATACCAGCATGATCTGGATCCTATGACGCAGCAGCGGCAGGGCAATGTAAAGCACGCGGTCCAAAACAGAAAAACCGTCAAGCTCCGCAGCTTCGAAAAGCTCGGTGGGGATTTCACGCAGCGCATACAGATAGAGCAGGGTGGACCCCCCGGCGCCAATCCAGGTCATGATGACGATCAGGGCCGGTTTGGCAAGGAGCGCATCCTGCAGCCAAAGCTGGGGTGGCAGGTTCATGAGACCCAGCAGGCTATTGAGGAGGCCTCCCTCGGGCCGGTAGATCTGCCGCCAAACGATCAGTCCAACGGTGATCGGGATCAAGGTCGGTAAGTAGACGATGGTCTGGAAAAAGGACGAGAGTCCGCGCATCTCATTGATCATCAGCGCCAGGGCGATGGGAACCATGGCTCCCATGACAAGGCTGAGCAGGACGTAAACGAGAGTGTTTTGCCAGGCAGTATAAAAGATGGGATTACCAAACATACGGACATAGTTGGAAAATCCAACCCAGCCCTGGACGCCGGCAACATTCACCTCTTGAAAACTATACAGAATCGTGCGCAGGATTGGGTACCAGGTAACCAGGGTGAAGACGATCAATGCCGGCAGGAGGAACAAATAGGCAACTCCCTGTTTTCGCCAGTGGATACGCCGGCGGGATGTGACATTTACATTTAGATCTGTGGCGGCAGTCACAGTGGAGGTCATATTCAAGATTCTCCTTATGTCATGCTGAGCGCAGCGAAGCATCCCGCCGCTCACCACACTGCGCAGGCGCAGCGTATAGGTCGCGGCGGAGACCCTTCGTTTCACTCAGGGTGACATCGGCAATATCATCAGAGAAATTTTGGAAGAGGTGACTCAAGTCACCTCTTCCAACTAATCAATGGATGTCCAAATGCCTATTTCAAAAGGTCGAGGACGTTCGTCTGGAAGGTTTCGGAAGCAGCGGTGAGAGCGGCGGCTGGATCCGTGTTTTCATCGCTGACGATCTCGCTGACGACATTGCCTAATGCGGCATAATAATCCTGTCCGGCGATCTGGGGTTCATTCTGGAGACCGATCTCCGCGTTGTTGAACAATGTATAGTTGTCAACCGGAAGATTTGCATATTCTTTTGTGAGTTCTGCGATCGTATCCTGGAATGGGCCCAAATAGATTGAGTAGCTTGGCTCGCCAATTACTGCGGTCGGGTTGGTTCTGGTCGCTTCGTATTTGGCTTTTACTTCACCCTCGTCGAACTGGACGAACAGGCGATAGTAGAAACCAGCTTCGATCTCGTCCGGGCTTGCCTTAGCGTTGATAAAAGCCACATCACCACCACCGAGGGAGACCATCGTTCCATCCGGGCCGGCAGGCAATGGAGCAAAGCCGAACTGGTTCATGTCCACATCGGGATAGGTCTGTTTGATCCATTCCAACTGGCCGCCAGCCATCAAAACCATGGCAGCCTGGCCGGTGGCCAGTACTTCACCGTTTGTGCCCCAGTCGAGCAGTTCACGCGGGAGTGCATCGTACTTCCACTGCAGGTCTTTGATGAAATTCAATGCAGCGAGTGTTTGAGCATTATTAAATGTGGCGGTGTACTTTCCATCCGTACCTTTGGTAACGATGTCGGTATCTTTAAGCCCAAAGTTGTAGGCGATGACCGTGCCATGCCAACCAGCCTGGTGCGCTTCACCGCGGATGAATGAGAACCCGGCTACGCCAGCATCACGATTGGTGAGCTTCTGAGCCATGGGTCCCAATTCTTCCCAGGTTTTGGGAGGAGCATCGTAACCGGCATCTTTGAGCATCTGGATGTTATAGGCCATACCCATGACATAGGCTTCAATCGGCATGCCGTAGATCTTGCCGTCTGCCGATACAAGCGACAAAAGATTGGCGTTATAGACCTCGTCAAGCTTGACAGCTTTATAGTAGCTGGTTAGATCAGCAGCCAGACCCTGACCCACCATCAGATCACGATCAGTAAGATAGCCCTGGAAGACGGTCGGTACCTGATCGCCAGCCACCAGCGCAGGGAAGGTATCCGGGGCATAGACGTAATCATTCCCTGTGACGGTTACATTCGGATACTTGGCCATGAAACGGTCAGCAGCCGCGTGCCAGTCTGCGAGACCGGTGGGATTGGATTCCAGTGGGATACCCACTACACTGATCTCAACCGGACGACCACCGGCGATTTCGGCAGGAAACGCGATGACACCGGCCGGTGCGTCGACCACGGCTGGAGCCTCGGTAGCCTCAGATACTTCAGTAGCAGCAGATGCTTCGGTGGCTGCAGGTGCCTCGGTCTCAAGGGGTGCGGATGCTTCGGTCGCTGGGGCGCCGCAGGCGCTGAGGATCAGCGCGGCAAGCAGAACGAAGTTCAAAAGCAAGGCGAACGTTTTTGTTTTCATCATGTGATTGCTTCTCCTGTTCTCATAATAGTGAGTGAAATAGTCAGACAGCTTGAAACAAAAGGGTGAGTTTGCGTATTGCTCCTTTCAATTTGTACTGTGCATCCATTGCGGTATTGCGAGAGCATATATTTTGTCTGCGGTGAGTATAGTAAAAAACACTTTTGATAGGGTCTAAAGATAGTCTAAATATAGTTGAACGTTCAACCAAATTATGGTAAGATGCACATGGAATGGAATCGATCACCAAACGTCGTTTATCGATGATCGCCGTCTGGGATGATGAACATGTCAAGGCGCTCCTGCATTTTCCGCGTTTTCCCGTCCGCCTGATCCAGCAGGAACCCTGGCAATCCTGGATCGGAAAGCGGGGTGGATTGAAGTCCATTCACACCTATTTGCAAAGCTATCCATTTCCTCCCACGCATCGTCGTATCCTTGATGTAGTGCTTTCCAACCCTGAATCCGTGGCGGATGTCTACGCTGATCGTTTGAATATCAGTCGCTCTACTTACTTTTATCAACTCCGTGAACTTGTTCCTGCGGTCGCCCAGGCGCTCAATCACTGGGAACTCTATCCTGCCACCGTTACCGAGACCAATCCCCACCTCCAGTCCAATTTGCCTTTTCCGCTCACCAGCCTGGTTGGCGTTGAAAATACCATTCAGACGCTCATTCGCCTGCTTACGCGTTCAGACGTCCGCTTGTTAACCTTACTGGGTCCCGGTGGGATCGGCAAAACCCGCCTGAGCATCGAAGTCGCCCGCCGCCTGGATCGGGAGGCTTGTTTCGTCGACTTGTCTGCCTTACATGATCCGTCCAGGGTCCCTGCGGTCGTCGCTCAAAATCTCGGCATAAAGGATAAGACAACTTCCACCCTGAAAGCCACCCTGCGCAGCCGCGAATTCATGCTTATTCTCGATAATTTCGAGCAAATTCTCCCTGCTGGAGCCTTTATTGCTGATTTATTGGCTGCTGCGCCCTCATTGAAGATCATTGTCACCAGTCGCGCGGCGCTACACATTTATGGTGAACATGAGTTCCTGATCCCACCTCTGGCAATTGCGGATATTGAATCGGTGAAAGGTCAACAGCTTTGGGCGCAGTCCCCGGCAGTGGCGTTATTTGTTCAGCGGGCGCAGGCGGTCAGTCCGAGTTTTTCGCTCAACAATGAAAATGTGGAAGCGGTTACCGAGCTTTGCCAGCGCATGGATGGGATTCCGCTGGCAATTGAATTGGCATCTTATCAGGTAAAATATTTTTCACCCCAGGCCATGCTCGCCTGCATATGCAATAGCCGCCTGGATTTTCTCAGTCAGGGACCCAAACGGATGCCTCCGCACCAGCAGACGATGCGTGCCATGCTTAATTGGAGTTTCGACTTACTCTCCCCCAAGCTGCAGACGCTTTTCTGCCAATTATCCGTTTTTCCGGGCAGCTTCAGTGTTTCTGAGGCCAAGTCTGTTTGTATGCACGAAAACGTGCAGGAGGGTTTGATCGCCCTGATGGATCAGTCCCTGCTCGAGCAGCATCCCCGTACAGGAGAGGACCCCTGCTTCCAGATGCTCAGCATTGTGCGTGAATATGCCGTTGAGCGAATGAAGAAAGCCGAATTGGCAATGTAGTTGCCAATGGTTGAAAACAGGTGATCGTTTCAACCAACTTCTTGACAAAAAAACTTTTTTCTCCGATAATAGAGTTGAACGTTCAACCAAGGATAACTTATGAGTGTCACCGTCATCGATGTAGCAAAAGAAGCCGGGGTTTCCCGTACCACCGTCTCAAATGTATTCAGCGGTCGAGCCAAATACTCTGACGAAACCCGCAAAGCTGTGCTGGCCGCGGCAAAAAAACTTGGTTACAAGCCCAACCTGGCTGCCCGCTCGCTGATCACCAATCAGTCGCGGTTGATCGGGATGATCCTGCCATCCTATGTTGATACCAATACGCTCACGAACAGCCCCTTCTATAACATCATCATGGACAGCGTTTATTCCATCCTGCGTGATGAAGCTTATTACGACTTGATCATTTTTTCAGTGCCGCACAGGGAAAAGCTTGTACAAGTCAGTGAATGGATCGATGCCCGCAATGCCGATGGCATACTGGCACTTGGTGAATACGACCAGAATTTTCTGAAGGATCTGAATTCCAAAGCGATACCGGTTGTCTTGATCGATAATTATTCCCGTGGGAACTACACCAATTTTTCCTATATCAACTCCGATGATGAGACTGGCGGATACCTTGCTACGAAACACCTGATCGCCAAAGGCTACAAAAAAATTGCGTTATGCGCCGTGGAGTTGGCAGGTCCGTTGATGCAGAAACGTTATGAAGGTTACAAACGCGCCATGAAAGAAGCTGGATGCAAGGAATATATTTTTGACAAGCTCGGCGCGCCGTTCGAGGCTGGACTGCAGTTTGCGGATTTGGTCTCGGCACAACAAATGGATGCTGCCTTCTGTACCGAAGATATGGTGGCGGTTGGCTTGTTGCAGGGAATGCTTAAGAAAGGCGTACGTGTCGGTCGCGATTTTGGACTGGTTGGTTTCGACAATATTCATATTGGTCGGCAGGTTTTTCCGGAGCTGACCACAATCGATCAAAACATTTTCGAAAAAGGCGAGACGGCAACGAAAACGCTGTTAAAAATTCTGAATAAGAAAACTTCGCTGGGCAGCCGGTTGATCCTGCCGGTGAGCCTGATTGCAAGAGAGTCCGCTTAAGGCTCTCTTTTTTTTGAGAAACTGGTTGAACGTTCAACCGAAATGTGGCATTTTTACACTTATTTGCAATAACAAAGGTTTCGGAGCAATCATTTTGGCAAAAGTCGCAGATCAGTATTTGCTTGTCCATCCCTGGAAAATCATCGAGGCGGGATTTCACGCGGACCGAAGCCGTGTGTCAGAGTCTTTGTTTTCACTGGCGAATGAGCATCAAGGCGTGCGCGGTTTTTTCGATGAGAGCTATTCTGGCGAAAGCCTGGCTGGGGTATATCTGAATGGCATTTATGAGGAACGCTTTAACGAGGCAATGGCTTACAAGGGGATCTCAAACCGGCTCTGTTTTATGGTGAATACCGTCAATTGGCTGTATACCCGCCTCGAATTGGATGGGGAGACGCTCGACCTGGCAAAAAGCAGGTTCTCAAACTTCCGCCGCGAGCTGGATTTTCGCAGCGGTGAGCTGAGACGCGAATTTGTGTGGGAGACGAAGTCTGGCAGGAAGTTGCACCTTGTCTTTTTGCGCCTGCTCAGCATGGAAACCAGGGAATTGGCTTATCAGCAAATTTATATGACACCCTTGAATTTTTCGGGCAAGGTTACATTGACGCTGGGTCTGGACTTTTCCATGCCGCATCGCATGTTTGAAGAGAACTTCTGGGATTGCCCACGCAGGGCAGCGGGAGCGATTCTGGGAATGAGCAAAAATATCCATCACCGCGTGTTTGCCGGAATGAGGGTCGATGCAGAAGCGGAGCAGATGCCCGTCGAAGCAGAGAAGTTTGTCGGGGGACGCCTGGAAGTAGACCTTGTTGAGGGTCAGGAAACAACTGTCAGCAAGATCGTGATCGTGCATTCAGACAGGGATCCGCAGCAGGGGCTGGACACTGCCTGGGAGCGGGGAATGTCACAGTTGCGGACATCCCAAAAAACGTATATCGAGGTGCTCGAACAAAACCGAATGTACTGGGACAACTTTTGGGCAAAGTCGGATATTACCATCGATGGCGACCCGGAGACACAGCAGGGCATCCGCTTTTGTATTTTCCAGATGCAGCAGACGTACCGGGGCGTAATCGCCGGCGCGAACATTGGGGCAAAGGGGCTGACGGGCGAGGCTTACAACGGGAACGCTTTCTGGGATACGGAAACCTATTGCCTGCCATTTTATTTGTTCAGCAATCCGTTGGCGGCAAAGTCATTGATCGACTTTCGTTACCGAACTCTTCCTCAGGCATTGGCACGCGCAAAGGATTTGGATTGTGAGGGAGCGTGCTATCCGGTGGCGACAATTGACGGAACAGAGAGCTGTACGCTCTGGCAGCATGCCAGTTTGCAGTTCCAGCCAACGACGGCGGTGGCGTATGCGCTCTGGCATTGTATGAATGTGACGGGCGATACTGATTTTCTGAAAGCAGAAGGCGCGCAGATGCTGATCGAGATCTGCCGTTTTCTTGCCAGCCGCGGACAGTGGTCGGCAACAGGGAAATTTGGCTATTATGCCGTGATGGGACCGGATGAATTCCAAATGATGGTCAACAACAATGCGTATACAAACTACATGGCAAAACGTACCTTTGAGTTTACGCTGCAAACATTAGCTGGAATGGATTTGGAAAAATTGGGATGTTCAGCCGCCGAATTGGAGGAGTGGCAGCGCATAGCCACCGCGATGATCATCCCGTACGATCCGGAAACCGGACTCTACGAGCAGCATGAAGGTTTTTTCAACCTGCCACACATTGATGTAGACGCCATCCCGGCGGAAGATTTCCCGCTATACCATCACTGGTCCTATGACCGCATTTACCGCAATGACATGATCAAACAACCCGATGTGTTGATGTTCATGTTTTTATACAACCACTCATTTTCACTGGAGGAGAAACGGGCGAACTACGATTACTACGAGCCGCGTTGCATCCACGAGTCATCTCTTTCTCCATCCGTACATTCCATTCTTGCGTCCGAACTGGGACGGCACCAGGAGGCATGCGACTTCTTCCGCTTTGCGACCCGCATCGACCTGGACAATTACAACCGCAACACAGGCGAGGGTATCCACACGACCTCGATCGCCGCGGCCTGGATGAACATCGTCTACGGTTTTGGCGGGATGCGCTCGGATGGTGAATTGCTTTCCTTCCATCCCTCGATCCCGGCCCATTGGAGTGGATATAGCTTTCAGGTATTCTATCGCGGGGCAATCATACGAATGGAAGTTTCGCAGACCGAAGCCGTAGTTCGTGTAGTAGAGGGGAAACCCGTCAGAATAAAAATCGGCGGGCGTGAAACGGAAATCGGTCAGCAAGGCACTTCAGTTCCTGTCAAAAACAGAGAATTCACAGGTTAAGGTCCTGCATGGGCTGGAAAATCATCGAAACAAACCAACTCGCCCCAAAAGATATTGACCGTCAGGGAAACAAGCTGCTGACAGGCAATGGCTATATTGGATACCGCGGCACTTTGGAGGAGTTTAATAAGGAACAAAAAACTGCCACCATCGTCGCCGGGCTCTATGATCGGGTCGGCGATCAATGGCGGGAGCCCGTTAATTTACCAAATGGATGTTTTGTACAGGTCCTGTATAAAGGTGAAGTGCTTCACGCCTTGACGGGCAAAGTAATGGAACATGCTCAAAGTTTGGATATACAAACTGCCATCCATGAGCGCAGGACAGTATTTGAGGCAGCTGACGGTATTCGAATCACGGTTCAGGCAAGACGGTTCGCCAGCCTGGCGCACCGTCATATGATCTGCATGGAATATTCGATCACTGCCGACCATGAATGTGTGGTTGACATTCATACTGGCATCGATGGTGATGTGTGGGATCTCAACGGTCCCCATTTGCGGGATATTTGCGCGATCGTGAAAGACGACGTCATTTCCGTCTGTGCCGTCACCCACGAGAGCGTGGTTGAGGTAGCCGTATCAGAGGCGATCATGTTCAGGGAGGCCGGGAAGTTTTCAGGTGAGGAGAGGAATACAGAGGAGTTCAAGATCCTCCGCAAGTTGAATCAAGTCAATCTCCGGAACGGTTTTACTTTTTATAAATTCGTTTCCCATTGCGTTGGTCTGGAATCAAACGATCCGCTTGAAGATAGCCGCCTGATGTGCCGGCAGGCAGCCGAGATCGGTTTTGATGACCTGCTGGCGGAACATGCCAAACAATGGTCCGAACGTTGGGGGGATTGTGATATTCAAATCGAAGGCGATGATTCTGCGCAGGAGGCATTGCGTTTCAGCATGTATCACCTGCTCGTGATCATGCCAACCCATACATCCACTGCCTCTGTTCCCGCGCGCGGCATGTCGGGTCAGATGTACAAAGGCGCTGTTTTTTGGGACACGGAAATTTTCATGCTCCCATTTTTTACGCATGTTTTTCCATCCATGGCCCGCAACCTGTTGCTCTATCGTTATCACACGCTCAACGGCGCGCGCCGCAAAGCGCAGGAATACGGATATCGCGGCGCGTTCTATGCCTGGGAGACTCAGGATACAGGCGATGATGCCTGCACACTGTTCAACGTGACGGATGTATTCACCAATCGTCCCATGCGCACCTATTTTCGAGATAAGCAGGTTCATATCAGCGCAGACATTGCTTACTCATTTTGGAAATACTATACCTCTACTGGCGATGCTTCCATTTGGCGTGATGGCGGTGCGGAAGTGGTCTTTGAATGTGCGCGCTTTTTTCTCTCCTATATCTATTTCAACCCTGATAAGCAGCGTTATGAGATTCTGGATGTCACGGGTCCCGATGAATATCACGAACGTGTGCATAACAACACATTCACCAATCGACTGGTGGCGCACACGTTCGAGGTATGTTCGCTGGTCGCGGCCTGTTTACAGGAATGTTTTCCGGAAGAATATTCTGAATTGATGACGGTACTCGACTTTGAGCGCGATCTGGTCCTCATTTCTGAAATGTCGCAGAAACTCTATCAGCCCGATTCCAGCGCAGCCGGAGCTGTGATCCCGCAATTCGACGGTTACCTCAGGCTGGAAAATGTTCCCCTCAAAACCCTGCTCGAACGAAAACTTCATCCTCATGAATATCTGGGCGGTGGAAACGGACTGGCAACGACCACCCAGATCATCAAACAGGCAGATGTGGTTTTGACACTCTATCTCTTTGACGAAAAATACTCGTTGGAAACGAAGTCCAGAAACTGGGAATATTACGAATCACGCACCGAACATGGCTCCAGCCTGAGCGCCTGTTCCTACTCGCTCATCGCAGCTCAAATCGGCAAAATCGACTGGGCATACAAATACTTTATGAAAACTGCCACCATCGACTTGACCGGTGATGGTAAAGAATATGTTGGAACGCTCTATATTGGAGGGACCCATCCGGCCGGGAATGGAGGCGCATGGATGTCCGCAGTGTTTGGCTTGTGTGGAATTCATGTTTCCGATGAGGGTATCTCAGTCAATCCGCGCCTGCCGGCTCACTGGACCCAGGTCAGGCTCTCCATGTTATTTCATGGACAGAGATTACGTTTCACCCTTACTCATGCAGACGTTGCCATTGAAATGGTGAATCACGCTGAAACATCTTTGCCTGTTTCCATCAACCGCCAAAATTATATTTTGCCCCCGACCGGCACGTTAATGGTTCCTATCATTTGATCTTTTGTCAAAAGGAAGTGTTTCTTGATTCGAGAAATGCGCGCGGCCATCTTTGATCTCGATGGCGTCATTGTCAATACTGCTAAATACCACTACCTGGCCTGGAAATGTCTTGCCAACAAATACGGCTTTGACTTCACAGAGGCTGACAATGAACGCCTGAAAGGCGTCAGCCGTACTCAGTCCCTCGAGATTCTGCTCGAAATCGCCGGGCTGAGCTTTGATGACTCCACCAAGGCTCAAATGGCTGTTTCTAAAAACGAATGGTACGTTAACTATATCCGCCACATGGACGCCTCCGAGATCCTGCCCGGTGCAATCGAATACCTGCAAAGGATCCGCGCCAAAGGTATCAAAACCGGACTTGGATCGGCCTCCAGGAATGCTCCCCTCATTCTTGAACGTCTTGATATATCTGCGCTTTTCGATGTAATTGTAGATGGCAACAAAGTTACCAAAGCCAAGCCCGACCCTGAAGTATTTCTGCGTGCTGCCAATGAGCTTGGTATTCCGCCTGCCCGTTGTATCGTGTTCGAGGATGCCGAAGCTGGTATCGAAGCTGCTCATCGAGCAGGAATGGGAGCAGTGGGCATCGGCAACACACGCATACTTAAGGAAGCGGATATAGTGATCCCAGGGTTGTTCGAGTTGGTAGTGATTTCACCATATTAGTTTATGCGAATTCATGTGAAAAAGTTATGGCTATTTTGCCAGCGGCAGGCCGGCCCTGAGTAGATGAGAGGATCCGCCTGCGTCCATTGCGCGCAGAGTGATTGTCGCCGCCGAACCCTGCGGGGACAGATGCGACAATCACTCTCAAGTTATATATTTGGTTCTCTGCTCTTAGCGGATCACCGCGAGGTCCGTGTGGAGCGTCGCCAATGGGTCGGCGCCGACCCAGATGTCGAAAGCCTCTGCGTCCTGGACCCAATTGCCGGCGTTCGTACTCCAATAGCCGAGCTCGGCCGGGCCGAGAGCGAAGGTGACTGTCTTCGTCTCACCGGGCTGGAGTGTAAGACGCTCGAAGCCCTTCAGTTCGCGCATCGGACGCGAGTCGCTGCCGGCCTTCTGATGGATGTAGAGCTGCACGACCTCATCACCCACGACCGAGCCCGTGTTCGTCACGTCGGCTGTCACAGCCACTGAACTCCCCACCTTCACCTGCGGCGTCGAGACCTTCAGGTTCGCAATCGAGAAGGTCGTATAACTGAGTCCAAAGCCGAAGGGATAGAGCGGCATCGGAAGTCCGTCCCAGTAACGCGGGTTGTACATCGGGCTGCCCTCGGGCGAATGTGTCAGGTTGCGTGCATAGTAGAGCGGCGCGTGGCTGCCCTTGCGCGGGAAGGCGACGGGCAGCTTGCCGCCCGGGTTGACATCGCCGAACAGGATGTCGGCAACCGCGTGACCACCCTCCGTGCCGGGCTCCCAGGCCTCGAGGATCGCCGGTACGTTCTCCGCCGC
>Ga0105098_10000620_pt1 | contig 12502 bp, 6 predicted proteins | sample PPLLak21cMay2015_FD_79137 | JGI IMG/M metagenome (GOLD analysis project Ga0105098, IMG submission 79137) | Freshwater sediment microbial communities from Prairie Pothole Lake near Jamestown, North Dakota, USA - PPLs Lake P7 Core (1) Depth... | ecosystem: Environmental > Aquatic > Freshwater >... | reverse complement strand
CCGTTCCACAAGGCGGTGATGGAGAATCCGAGGTTTGTGGCTGGAGAACTCGAGACCCGCTTCATCGAGCTGGAGACCGACCTGCTGGAAGACATGAAGAAGATCGCTGATCGCGAGAGGCCCCTGGTGGACAAGCTATCCAAGGTCTTCGACGAGAAGCGCAAGGCAGCCGTGGGTGCCGCGCTGGCGGTGGTGACCCAGATGCTGCAAGACCAGGCCGACCGGCAGTAGCGCGCCACGACTGCCATCTTCCCCAATTTGACGCCGTACGCTGGCTGCCAGTATCCTTTCCTTGGTTTTCGAGCGTGCTCAATTATCAAGGAGGTAGGCATAGTGGAGTATAAGAACATCATCCTGGAGAAGCAGAACCATGTGGTCACTCTGACGTTCAACCGCCCCGAGAAGATGAATACTATCTCGATGGACATGCGGGAAGAGATCGTAGCTGCCCTAAACGAGATCGGCGAGGACGATGACGCCCGCGTGATGATCCTCACGGGAGCGGGTGACCGCGCATTCTGCGCCGGCGTCGACGTCAGCGTGATGTCGGCCCGTATTGCCGGACAAGTTGACGAGAGCAGCCGCAAGAAGATCACCCAGCGCGCCGGCTTTCACATACCGCGCATCAGGGAGATGCGGGTCCCCACCATCGCTGCCGTGAATGGCGCGGCCGCGGGCATGGGCCTTTCTTTCATCACCGCCTGCGACATCAGGATCGGCGCGGACAAGTCCAGGTACAGTTGCGCCTGGATAAACCGCGGGTTGGTCCCCGATGGCGGAGCGACCCATCTACTGCCCCAGATTGTGGGGATCGAGAAGGCCCTGGAGCTCTTCTACACCGGAGAGGTCATTGACGCTGCGGAGGCGCTCCGGATAGGGCTGGTGAGCCGGCTCGTGCCGCAGGCCGATCTGATGAAGGTGGTCAGGGAACTGGCGGACCGCATCGCCGCGGGCCCGCCCATAGCCCAGGAGATGGCCAAGTACGGCGTGTACAAGGGCCTGCTCTGGGACTTCCGGACGGCGCTGGACTTCGAGAACTACGCCATCAAGGTCTGCGCGGGAACCGAGGATTTCAAGGAAGGCGTCAAGGCCTTCGTCGAGAAGCGCAAGGCCGATTTTAAGGGACGCTAGTCTCGACTGTTTACGCAATCAAAGAGCGGCAGGTGTTGAACCTGCCGCTACGCTATTCTATCGCCGTTTCACTTGATAACCAGGTCTACCTGTGCTTGATCACAACTCCTGATCCCCGGAACACTGGAGGAAGCTCCACCACCGGATTCACGACCCCCGGCGGCAGGCTCACCTGGACGACATCCTCTTTCTGCCAGGCTTCAAACGAAAGTCGACGCTGTCCGTCGAGTATCTCGCCGGCAGCCCGGCCTTCGGCATCAGGGTAGACTCTCAGCGTGAGACCGTCAGTGCTGAGCTGATCCGTGCATTGCGCCGGAGCCGCCAGCGGCAGGATCGTCCCTCCTCGCACGTAGACCGGAATGGTCTCGATGTCCGCCTCACGGGTGATCCAGCGCCTGCCCTCGATGCGCTCGCCCGTCCAGAAGTCATACCAGATTCCTGCCGGAAGGTAGACTCGCCGCGAGTTGTTTTTGGTGAGAATCGGTGCCACGAGGAGATCCCGGCCGGTCATGAACTGGTCCTCGATATTGAAGACGGTAGGATCCTCCTGGAAATCGATCACAAGGTGCCTCATGAGAGGCAGCCCGCCGGCGGCGGCAAGTTGTGCCTCTGTGTACAGGTAGGGTATGAGCCGATAGCGCAGCTCGAGGTAGTTGCGCACGATGCGCTGCGTCTCAGGACCGAACTGCCATGGCTCTCGGAACTTGGGCGGCGTGCCGTGGAAGCGAAGGTGGGACTGGAATATTGAGAGTTGCGTCCAGCGGATGTAGAGATCGTCTGTGGGGATACCCACGAACCCGCCGGTGTCCTGGCTCCAGAACGTGAAACCAGAAAGCCCTAAACTTAGTCCTCCGCGAAGGCAAGAAAGCAGGTTCTCGAAGTTGGCCGAGTTGTCGCCAGACCAGTGCACGGGGTAGCGCTGGGAGCCGGCATAGGCACTCCTGGCCCAGATGATCCCCTCTCCTGTGGTTTCCTTCACGACGTCGAAGGCAGCCTTGTTGTACAGGAGGGGATACAGATTGTGCATCTGCCGCCCGTCATACTTCTGAAAGCGCATGGAAGGCTCGATGCCTTCGCCGAAGTCGACTTTGATAGCAGACGCTCCCATCCGCAGGACGTGTCTCAACTTGCCCTGGTACCACTCCACGGCCCTCGGGTTCGAGAAATCGATCGGGGAGGCGGGAAACGCAAAGATGAAGAGGAACGGGCCCTTCTTCCTGGCCAGGAGCTTCCGCTTCTGGGCCTCCCGGTGAACATCTGTACCCTCGATGACATATGGCATCTGCCACAGGCAGATGCGGAAACCCATCTGGCGCGCCTCATGGAACATGCGCCCGGGGTCCGGGAAGCGCTGCTTGTCGAAGCGCCAGTCGCAGCGCCAGTCCTGCTCAAACCAGCCGGTGTCGATGTGGATCACGTCACTGGGAAACCTCATCTCTCGCAGTTTCTTGGCTACTTCCATGACTTCCGTCTGGGAGAAGTAGGTCATCCGGCTCACCCAGGTGCCAAACGACCACTTCGGCGGAACCGCGGCCTTGCCCGTCAAATCTGTGTAGGTGTTAAGTATCTTAGTGAAGGCCGGGCCATACATGAAGTAATAGTCAATCAGATTCCCTTCGACGGCAATCTGGTGCGTACACGTCTCCCGGCTCCCCACCCAGCATGTGATGGGACGGCTCTCGTTGATGAACACCCCATAGCCCCGGGTGCTCATGAAGAAGGGAATGTGCTTGTAGTTCCGGCCGGACGTATTGCCGGAGCCTTCGATGTTCCAGAACCCGACTGTGCTGCCCACCTTGTTCACGCTTCCGTACTGCTCTCCCAGGCCGAAGACAGCCTCACCGGGCGCGAGCACGAAGTTTTCGACGCCATAAGAGCGGGGGATCTCCTTCGTCTTGATGAATCCCAGAGGGAAGGCATCGATGGCGATGGGGAACATGTTGCGGGTCTGTCCGCCGGAGGTGGTGATCAGGGAGCCGCGGGCGTCGCTGATTTCGATCCGGAAATGGTCTTTGTAGACGGCCAGGCGCAGAGCAGAAGTGCCCAGGAGATAGCGGTCGGGTTCCTCCTGCATCTGTACCGCAAGGTCAGGGCCGCCAATGTCTTTGACCACCATCGGCGTGTTGTTCTCGGGCACCGCTGGTCCTTCGGCCAGCCTGACCCGGTAGACGCCGTCCTGAAGGAAATCCAGTTGGAGGGTCATCTCGCGATACGGTGTCTGTGGCGTGATCTTGTAGGTCTGGCTGTAGTTGCCCATCACGTCCGCGATCTTGTAGATGTTGTACCCGCGGGCCGCAAAGACGAAGGAGTTACCCTGGCGTTCCTTGAGGGACACCTGCAGAACGCAAAGCGCCTTCTTCCCCGCGTGCTTGCCGAGGTAGCCATAGGGCGTCAGATAGGCCGTCGATCTCCGGTCAAGAGGATGGTCAGTGTAGCCGAAGTAGACGTTAGGCTCAGCCTCGCCCATCACACCGCCGGCCTTCAGAAAGGGATGCTGGAGGAACTCCTTGATCATGTTGACCACCACGCGGGACTTGCTGATGGTCGTCAGGCCGGTCTGCTCTTCCATCGACTGCCTCCTTCCAGGGGGTCACTCGATGCACCCCGCAGGCATAGGTGCGGCGAAGTATCGAGAGCCACAGTCCTCAGTTAACGTCATCCGCGAATGCGGACCTTGGCGCTCAGCAGGTCCTCCATCCTGGAAGATGGGCCCGCATAGACGGAGTAGGTGAGTGGTTCCACAATCCATCTGGCCTGCTGCTCGTCGTAGCAGGCCAAGTGCCTGGCCTTCCGGCCCGCAATGACTCTCCCCTATTAGGGATGGCCTGGTCCTACCAGCACGCGTGCTCGGTCCGCGCGATTATGCTGTCCTGCATACCCTTGCTCAGATCGACGAAGAAGGCACTGTATCCAGCTACTCTCACGATCAGGTCCATATGCTTGTCAGGGCGTTCCTGAGCGTCGATCAAGGTCTCTCTGTCGACGAGGTTGAACTGGACATGGGATACTCCCAGCTGCATCCAAGACCGGATATAGGCAATGAACAGCTGCCGTCCCGCTTCGCCTTCAACCAGGGCCGGGGCCAACCTCTGGTTGAGGAGATGGCAGTAAGTCCTCGTAGCGTCGGTCTTGGACACGGACTTGAGCACTGCCGTCGGCCCTTTTTTGTCGGTGCCGAGCATCGGGGATGCCGTGCCGTCCGCCAGCATGTCTCCTTTGAACCTGCCGTCAGGGGTTGCCTCCGTGTCCCAGGAAAAGCCGAAGATCGTCGCCGCGTTGGTTCCGTTGACTGCGAACGGAATCCCGAAGTAGTCGGTGAACGACTCCATGATCTGCGTCGATTTCTCCTGCACCTCCGCGGCGATCGAGTCCACGAAATCGTCATCGTTGCCAAACTTGGGGGCCGCCAGCATCAGCGTGCGTGCATCCTCGTGACCTCGCCAGTTGTTGAGGAGGGCGTCAATGAGGTCGGCCATCTCCAGCTGCTTCTCGTCGAATACCCTCTTCTTCATGGCCGCCATCGCGTTGGCCACGTTCACCGGACCAACGACCGGCCAGTTGAAATGGACGTACGGGTTGGCCCATTCCTCGAGCATCAGGCCTCGTTCAAGGGAGTCCTCGGCGAAGGCGCTGTTGAAGGGCCTGATCATATACTCCTTGTTGTTCTGGGTGGCGAGCCTGACCAGCTTGTTATGCTTGTCGGCAAAGAACCTGATCTGCTCCAGGTACGCCTGCATCATGTCTTCGTACCCGGTCCACTCGAGCGGGTCCTTGGTGGCAGCTCCCTTCTGCTCCCCGGTCTTCGGGTCGATGCCCCTCATCATCGCCCACCAGAAGCACTTGGCCCAGTTCAGCCACCCCGGCCACGCGGTCCCGGTGGACCTCCCCCTGATGGCTATGACGACGCAGAAAGGAGCGTAATAGTCTCGCGCTTCCTCCAGCGGCACTCCCCGGCTCGTCAGCTGCGGTATTATCACGGTGTCGTTGAAGAAGGACGGGTGGCCCAGGCCAACCTTAAGGCCATCGAGGGCCTTGGCGATCACGTCTTCCGGCGTCCCCGGGTGAATCCTCAGGGAGATGTTGGGCTCTTGCAGTTTCAGTCTGATGGCGGCATCCATGAGCATGTAGGTTAGGTCGTTGGTGACGTCATTGCCTTCCCTATCTACGCCGCCGATACAGAGGTTCTGAATGCGTGCGCCTCCTCCGTAGACCTGTGCCACCATGGGCGAGTAGAGTGTGCTCTGCTCCGCAATCTTCAGGAGAAACCACTCTATCAGCTCTACCCCTTCCTCCCTGGTCATGCCTTTGGCCTTGCTCTTCTTCCAGTACGGACCGAACTCCACATCGAACCTGCCATCCGGCAGGCACAGGCCTTCCCCTTCAACGTTCCTGACGGCGTTGACCATCCAGAAGGCCTGAAGCGCTTCCTGGAAGTCTCGAGGGGGATTGGCCGGGACCCAATCACAGATCTCGGACATCTTGCCGAGCTGTTTCCTTCGCACCGGGTCCTCTTCCGCCTCAGCCAGGCTGCGGCAGTAGTCCGCATAGCGGCGGGCATACACCCGGGCACCTTTCAGGGCTATGGTCATCGCTTCCAGGTTGTTCTTCCGGTGCACATAGTCGGGCGGCAGCATCTCGCCAAGGCGCTCCAGGGAGCTTTCGGCAGCCCTGAGACGTGCGTCTGTCCCTTGCCAGACATTTTCAAACGTCATCTGCCCATTGGAGTCATACTGGGACCACTGAAGAGTGCCGTCCCACTGGTAGTATCTCTTGAGCCACTTGGGAATGGCCGCCTCTTCCCTGTCCCACTCAGTCATCCTTGGCCTTGACCAGAACTCAATGATGGCGTCGAAATCCGCCAGGTCTTTCTCATCAACCATGTCCCGCATCGCGCCGCTGTGCACTGCCTGCTTGACCCACTTCCAGTGCTTCTCGACCGGCCACGGTATGCTCTCTTCTGACGAGGAGCCGCCGCCGCAGAACATCTGCCCCGACGGAAGGTAGAGCGGGCAGTTCTCCAGATAGTGGGCCAGAGCCCTGGCCCTGCGGATGACCCATGGCTGACCCTCTGAGGTCTTGAACGACTCTGTGTACAGGCGGCCGCGAGCCATCTCAAGCTTGACCCCGGGCCGATACAGCTGCCTGTCCCAGAGGCCGTGCTCCTCGAAATGCTGACCGCGTTTTGTGGCATGAACCGCCTTTATGGTACGTCGCCTTGCCGCTTGTTCAGGTGTGACTGATGGCATGGTGGTCTCCTTCCCGGTCTTCTCCATTACCATAATACAGCACGGCTGGCCCAGCTATCTCCCAACCGTCACTTCCAGCCCGTTAGATTCCAGAATCGCCCTGCACTTGTTCACCAGATCACTATCCGGTTCGAGTGCGCTATCTGCCCCATTGTAGCTGTAGCGCTTTCCCAAACCGGGGTACTTGTCCTTTCCCCACTCGTGATATGGCAGGAGGGATACCTTTTCCAGTCTGATCCCGCGAGCAAGTTCGGCCGTCGCCTGCATGTTCGATTCCGTATCATTGAACCCAGGTACCAGCGGGATTCTCAGCCAGATACTCACCGTCGTCGCTTCTGAGGCTTTGTCGAGATTCTCCAGAATCAGCTCATTAGATACCCCGGTCTTCTCCTTGTGCTTCTCGGGATCTGCATGCTTGATATCGAAGAGAATGAGGTCTGTGTACCGGAGAACCTGTTCCAGACTGTCCCATGAACCATAGCCTGTCGTATCAAGCGCAGTATGAAGACCAGCCTCTTTGCATTTCCTGAGCAGTTCCCGAACGAATTCCCACTGCAGTAGTGGTTCACCTCCGGAGACTGTCACTCCACCGCCCGAGGTCTTGTAGAAATCCTTGTCCTTCGCTGCAACCTTGAATGCTTCATTCACTGTCTTGTAATCCCCACTCAGATGGATGGCGTGGGAAGGGCACACCTTGGCGCACTCCAGACAGTCAGCACACAATTTCCAGTCAATGATGCGGATGCCGTTTTCGAAGGAGATGGCTCCCGCACTGCAAGCCTCAGCGCATTTCTTGCAGCCGATGCACTTACGCTCGCCCAGCATGATCTCGGGCTTTCTGCCGATTCCCTCAGGATTACTGCACCACGGGCAATTCAAAGGACAGCCCTTCATGAAGAGGGTGGTCCTAATGCCAGGGCCGTCTTGAATCGAGAATCTCTGGGTATTGAATATCAATCCCCTCTGCTCATCTGCGCTGTCTGACATCATCTGTTTCCTCTGGCGATGCTGCGCCTTTGCGCTGGCGCGCAGAACTGTTCACTCTCCCTCGAGTCTTCCACCAGAAGCCCCCTGCAGAGACAGCGTGGGACCTGTGGCCACACGCTGTCTTGTGCGCACAATCATGCCCTCAGCACTAACACAGGGCCTGTTCTGTTCTGACAATGATGCTGTCTTGAGTGGGCTCTGCCAGATCAATGAAGTGAGCGCTGTACCCCGCCACCCTTATGATAAGATCGGAGTGAGCTTCTGGTTTGACCTTGGCCTCACGAAGCTCCTGGCTGCTGACTACATTGAACTGCACATGAGGAATGTCCTTTTCGTACCAGGCCCTGAGATAGCTGGAGAAGATTTCGCGGTTACTGCCTTCGAGGAAATGATGCATGAATCGTTGGTTCAGAAGCTCAGGGTGCATGTAAGGTATCTTGCCTGCTGAATTCAAGACAGCCGTCGGCCCGTTTGCGTCCATGCCCGCCATTGGTGATATGGTGCCATCCGCCATAGTTGAGCAGGCTTTCCGTCCATCAGGGCTGGCGGGGGTGACCAGACCAAGCAGGGCATATCCCGTGGCAGTACTTCCGTCCAGGCAAAGAGAACATCCCCAGGCATCCTTGAATTTGCCTATCGTGTCATTCATACCTGTAAGCAGTTTCACTAGCCGTGTGTCGGCATAGTCATCATCATTGCCATACTTGGGAGCGTTCAGGAAATCCTGCCGCATCACTTCGTATCCCTCCCAGTTGGCATCCAGCGCTTTGAGAAGTCCCTCAATAGTGTATTTCCTCTCATCGAAAATGAGCTTGTGGATGGCAGTCAAGGAATCGGCCACATTGACGGCTCCGAACGGAATGAGAGCTGGCCACGTATCGCCTTCTTTGTGGAAACGCAACAGATCGATCCCCCGCTGCAACGTTTCATCCATCAGCAGTGAATTACACGGGTCCGGCTTGTGGTCCATCATCACTTGCTGTGCCAAATTCCAGGACACCAGGGCTATCTCGGTATAGTATCTGATCCGATTCAGGAACGCTTCCATCAGCTCATCAGCGGACTTCATCTCGGTAGCCTTGCGGCCTGCTTGGAGAGTAATGTGCCCGGCCTTTTTCGATTGATGGTTTGAATGTAGTACCTCGTCGAGGACAATGGGGATGGCCATTATTGCGACGTAGTCTATTCCGGTGCTCAATACGGCTTTGCCCATAACGTGTTGAGCCGTACATCCGCATACCTGGACCTTCTTGGCGTCTTCCGGCGACCATCCCCTCATCTGCCCCCATCTCTCCAACAGCCTTTCGTTGAAATACGAAGGATGGCCAAGGCCGATCCGGCCGAGATTGATGGCCGTCTCAATCACCCTGGGAGCGATATTCGGATGATAGCGAAGGGCCACAGGCGGCTGGGAAAGGTGAAGATTACCCAGTGCTTCCATGATAATGCAGCTCAACTCGTTAGATGCATCCTGACCATCCGGAGTGGTGCCGCAGATATCGGCAGTGTATAGAGTGCAGGCGCCCGAGGTTCCGGCGAATTTGAGTGGCCACTCCAGCGGTGCCCCGATCTCTTGTATCTTCAAGAACAGACACTCTACTAGCTCGACTGCGTCATCGCGGGTGATTCGTCCGGACTTGAGGTCTGCCTCGTAGTAGGGCCACCATATTTGGTCCAACCTTGCCCCACTACCAAAGCCCCACCGTGAGAAATAGTACGCGGTGACCTCGATAGTCCAATAGAACTGCAGACACTCCTGAAGTGTTCGTGGTGGATTGGCCGGAACCCATTCCAGAATCGCGGCCATCTCCTCCAGTTCCTTCTTTCTGCCTGTTTCCTTCTCCTGTGCCGCCTGCTGTCTGGCCAGCGCGGCAAGCCTGTTTCCATAACGAATTATGGCTTTGCCGCACCTCACCATCGCCTGCCAGTTGTATCGCTTCTCCAGGTACTCTGCCGGATCCATTTTCAGAATATTTGTGTCCAGCTCTTTGAGTTTGGCTTCGGCGAATTCGATCCTTGATTTCAATCCCTGGCGAAAGAGCACTTCCCAGTCATTGGCCGGTATCACCATTCCCTGTTCCCAGATGTTCATCCCGAAAGGCACGTGGCCGAGAATCGTTGGAGCCATTTCTTCAGGTAGAGCCGACTTGATCAAGGCCACCATGGCCCTGTCTTTCCAGAAGGGGCAGATCTCTTCGAGGATTTCACGTCTCTCATCATCATCTACGATTTCAGAGAATCCCCCCGTAGTCACGGATTCGGGTACCCAATCTACGTTGACTTCGGGATACCATCTTACCTTCTCAGCCCCGCCATTAGGATCCCCGGCAACAAGCTCGCCCTCTTTGATGAAGATGGGCATCTCGTCGCACAGTCTCTCCACCATCCTGGCGAACTGCATGACGATTGGCTGCCCCTCTGTTTCACGGAAAGCCTGAGTCACTATTCGGGCTCTATTCATGTCAATCCGCACGCCTGCACGGAATGTGCATTTCGGCAGACCGAGCGCAGCGTCCTGCATCTCTTTGCAGGTGACCGCTGCCTTCCAATGCACGGCATCTCTCAGCTTCTTTGTACGAGGCGTGGAGCCGTATCCCCAGGGGAATGGCTGCGGTCTCTTCACTCTCTCTTCAAATGGAATGCTCGATGATTTGGATATTGTAGTCATTGACTTCAGCCTCCCTCATCATTGAATGAGTAGAGCCTACCACATGGACATAAAGAAGGAATTAAACGGAAATTAAGGGAGTGTTAAGACCATGACGCGGACAGACGCGTCTGTTGTCGGCGGTCTCTTATTCCGGTCTTGCCAGCCAGTAACCGACACCGGGTTTGGTGAGAATCATCTTTGGACTACTTGGATCGACTTCAAGTTTCCGCCTGAGAGACCTGACATGGACTCTCAGACTGTTAATGGCGTCGTATTCATCATGTTCACTCTCCCATACTGCTTCTGCCAGGCGGTCATAGGTTGTAGGCCGGCCAGCGTTCATCATCAGGTATTGCATGATTCGACCCTCTACAACCGTAAGATTGATCTGGTTGCCTCGATACGTCAATTGAAATGTCGAGGGATCGAGCTGCATCGTGCCGCAGGTTATGGGAGACTCCTGATCGGTTGCTGTTCTGCCTCGTAATTGTACCCTTAATCTGGATAGCAGTTCCGATTTCCTGAATGGTTTGACGATATAGTCGTTAGCTCCCAGATCAAGGGCTTTGGTTACCCAAAACTCTTCATGCCTGACACTCAGAACTACCACAGGCACCGACGAGAACAACCGGATCGATCTCAACACGTCCAGACCGTCTTGATCGGGAAGTCCCAGATCAAGGATGACAATATCAGGTTCTTCCGCTTCCACCAAGTCCAGGCCCTCTTTGCCGAATGTGGCTTTCATCAATTCGGCTTCAGGCCAGTCACTTTGAAAAGCAAGGGAAATGGCATCCTGTGTTTCTGGATCATCCTCAATAACAACAACTCTCTGGAGCTTCTTCGCTGGTAATGAATCCGCTGCTGGTTCACCCGTTGTCGCTAGCGGCAAGGAGAAGGCAAAGGTCGATCCCTTGCCTAATTTGCTTTTGACCCAAACCTTACCCCCATGAAGTTCCACAAGGGTTTTGCATAGGGCAAGTCCTAGTCCCAGCCCACCCGAACCACTTCCCCCTGTTATTGCGCGTCGATATGGTTCAAAAATATGCTCCTGTTGTGACTTCGATATCCCCGGGCCATTGTCTTGAACCTCTATCAGAACACCGTCTCCCACCGTTCTGACTTTGACTCGGATCATTCCATCCTGCTGCGTATACTGGATTGCATTGTTCAAGAGATTGAGGAGCACTTGTTCTATGCGTGACTCATCGGCCTGTATCCATGGGAGAGAATTGGGTACATCTAGATTCAAAGATTGCCCCCGTCTGACGGCCATTGGAGCTACACTGTCGACGGTCTCTCGAACGACATGCAATAGGTCTACAGATTCAGGATTCAATTCCAGTATCCCGATTTCGCTCTTTTCTATGTCCAGGAGTTCGTTGATCCTCACATTTAGGTTGTTGGCGCCTCTTCTGATATTGGTCGCGAGGTTACACAATCGTTCATCACGCAGTTCTGAAATCAATGAATCGATGGATGCGAGTACGGGTGTGAGGGGTGTCTTAAGTTCGTGAGCCAAAGCGCGGGAGAATTCAACTCTCCGTTTCATCTCTTCTTCTATCTGTTGACGCAGGTCACGTTCAAGTTTGTACAGCTCCGCCAGTTTCTCTTCCGACCTTTTTCTGTCGGTGACGTCTTTCATCAGAACAAGTATGCTCTCTACTTGGTCTTCCTTCTTTATGAGATTTGCGCTAGGCTCGACGATGATAGTGTTGCCGTCTGGATACATGAACTCAAGTTCCGTGTAGAAATTCTGATCGTGTTCAACGGCCTCTCGAAAGAGCTCAAGAACCTTCTTCTTGTCTGTCTTATATACGTCGAAATCGGCGAAATGTCTGCCCACCATTCTGTCGCGCGATTGTCCGGCCAGTTCTTCAATTCTCGGGTTTACATCGATTATCATGCCTTCTCGATCAACGAACAAAACGAGATCATTTGAGTTCTCGAACATCAGTCTGAATCTTTCCTCGGAGAGATTCAGTTTTCTTTCTGCCTCCTTCAGTTCCTTCAGCATCCGCCTGCATTCGTGTAGTTCCGATTTCAACCTTCTGATAAGCAAGTCATTGTCTCTATTACTACCCACAACGTTCCTCCAACCAGCGGAGTTCTTGACCTTGCCCCGTGCTTGGTACGACACTCAATTAGCGTCCTGCCTTGGTTGCAGCGAATTCCCTGGGTGTGAGACCCGCCAGAGATCTGTGTGACCTGAGCTCATTATAGCCCAGGCGCCAGACCTCCATGACGTCTCTGGCGCGTTTCAGGCTCATGAACCGGTTCTCGTTCAAGCATTCCTCACGTAGCCGGCCGATGAAGCTTTCGGCGAAGGCGTTGTCAATGGGTTTGCCGGGGCGAACGAAGTTCAGCCTCACGCCTATGCGGTAAGCCCAGTCATCAAGCGCCCTGCCTAGGAGCCTGTCCAGGTAACCGAGCCCCGAGGACTGGCTCAGTTTCAGACCGTTGCGTCCGCCGGTGTCCTGCTGGACGG
>Ga0105098_10000619_pt1 | contig 12506 bp, 10 predicted proteins | sample PPLLak21cMay2015_FD_79137 | JGI IMG/M metagenome (GOLD analysis project Ga0105098, IMG submission 79137) | Freshwater sediment microbial communities from Prairie Pothole Lake near Jamestown, North Dakota, USA - PPLs Lake P7 Core (1) Depth... | ecosystem: Environmental > Aquatic > Freshwater >... | reverse complement strand
GCGAAGCTCAAGGGCAAGGTCAAGCACTTCTTCCACCTCGGCGCGGTGTACGACCTCGAGGCCAGCGCCGAGACCATGCACGAGGCGAACATCACCGGCACGCAGACGGCGCTCGCCTTCGCCGAGGCGGTGAACGCGGGCTGCTTCCACCTCGTCAGCTCGATCGCGGCCGCAGGCCTCTACCGCGGCACCTTCACCGAGGACATGTTCGAGGAGGCCGAGGAACTCGACCACCCCTATTACCGAACCAAGCACGATTCCGAGGGCCTGGTGCGCTCGAATGGACGGATCCCGTTCCGCATCTACCGCCCGGGCGTGGTGGTGGGCCACTCGAAGACGGGCTTCATCGACAAGATCGACGGGCCGTACTATTTCTTCAAGGCGCTGCAGAAGATGCGCGAGTCCTGGCCGCGGTGGATCCCGCTGGTGGGGCTCGAGGGCGGCTACGTCAACCTGGTGCCGGTGGACTACGTTGTCAACGGCATGGTCCACCTCGCGCACCTGCCGAAGCTCGACGGGCGCTGCTTCCACCTCACCGACCCCAAGCCGCGGCGGGTCGGCGAGATGCTGAACGTGTTCGCGCGCGCCGCGCACGCGCCGGAGATGGCGTTCCGCCTCGACTCGAAGATCTTCGCGATGGTGCCGGAAGGCATCACGCAGTCGCTCGACCGCAGCAAGCCGATACGCAACGTGATCAACCAGCTGCTGGGCGACCTGCAGATCCCGAAGTCCGTGCTGGAGTTCATCAACTACCCGACCCGATTCGACTCGAGCGACACCCAGAAGCTGCTCGAGAAGGCCAAGATCCGCGTGCCTCAGCTCGAGGACTACGCCTGGCGGCTGTGGGACTACTGGGAGCGGCACCTCGACCCCGACCTGTCCATCGACCGCAGCCTGCGCGGCGCGGTGAAGGGCAAGGTGGTGGTGATCACCGGCGGCTCGTCGGGCATCGGCGAGGCAGCGGCGCTGCGCGTCGCCGAGGCGGGCGGCAAGGTGGTGATCGTGGCGCGCGACGAGGAAAAGCTCGAGGAGGTGCGCAAGAAGATCGTCGCCATGGGCGGCTCGGTGAAGACCTACAGCTGCGACCTCGGCGACTACGCAGCCAACGACAAGCTCGCGAAGGACATCCTCAAGGACTTCGGCCACGTCGACGTGCTGGTGAACAACGCCGGCCGCTCCATCCGCCGCTCGCTCGCGCTGTCCTACGACCGCTTCCACGACTTCGAGCGCACGATGCAGCTCAACTACTTCGCCTGCGTGCGCCTGACCATGAACCTGCTGCCGTCGATGACGGCGCGGCGCCGCGGGCACGTCATCAACGTCTCCTCGATCGGCGTGCTGTCGAACGCCCCGCGCTTCTCGGCCTACGTGGCCTCGAAGGCGGCGCTCGAGTCGTTCGCGCGCTGCGCTGCCTCGGAGTTCCACGACGAGGGCGTGCACTTCACGATCATCAACATGCCGCTGGTGCGCACGCCGATGATCGCGCCGACCAAGATCTACGAGGACATGCCGACCATCATCTCGCCGGACGAGGCCGCCGACATGATCGCCGACGCGATCATCCGCAAGCCGCAGCGCATCGCCACGCGGCTCGGCGTGATGTCGGAGATCATGCACCTCGTGATGCCGAAGATGTCCGAGGTGGTGATGAACTCCGCCTACCGCATGTTCCCGGACTCGCCTGCCGCGCAGGGCAAGAAGGACGGCGAGGAGGGGCGGCCGCCCACGAAGGAAGCCATGATCTTCGCCTCGCTGATGCGCGGCATCCACTGGTAGGAAGCGCGCACTCGCCGGCTGGGCGATCAGGAGGATCCGCATGCGACGACTCGGCCTTCTGATCGCCGTCTCCACGATGGCGCTTTCGATCCCGCCCGCGCCGGCGAGCGCCCAGGCCGCCCAGCGCTCGGCGCAGAGCGACTGTGCGCGCGAGCTGCAGCGGCGCGGCTACACGGTGGTCTCGACCGGCAATTTCCAGCAGTCCAAGGACGGCTGGCAGGTCGACATCGGCGCACGGGACCACCGCGGCAACGTCACGACCGGAACCTGCTTCGTCGAGACGCGCAGCGGCGACGTGAGCCTGTACGGCTTCGGCTGGGGCGGCAGCGGGACGGTGGACCGCTTCGAGTTCAATTGCGCCTCGAAGGATGAGCGTTACCGCGAGTGCCAGTTGCCGGTCGACGGGCGCGCGCGGCTCGTCAAGCGCAAGTCCGATGCGCCCTGCACCGAGGGGCGAAGCTGGGGCCAGAAGGGCGACCGCGTGTGGGTGGACCGCGGCTGCCGCGCGACCTTCGAGGTCGTTCGGGGTGGCGGTGGCGGTGGCGGCGGCGGCGGGGTGAACCCTGGCCAGCAGCAACGCGCCGAGGTGCAGTGCCGCAACGAGGCGCAGCGGCAGAACATCAACGTCAGCCGGATTGCGCCGGCCGAGCGACGCGGCTCGTTCTGGTTCACGACCGTGGACGGCAAGCTGCGCGGCCAGTCGGTGCGGGCGGACTGCCGCTTCTACCCGGGTTCGAACCGTGCCGAGCTGACGGTGCGCGGAGGCGGGGGCAGTGGCGGGTCCGGCGGCAGCCAGGCGGTGGCCGAGCGCGCCTGTCTCGGCGAGGCGCAGCGCCGCGGCCTGCGCGTCGTCGATTGGGACAAGGCGCGGCCGGTCCAGGGTGGCTACGTGATGCAGCTGCGCCTGCGCCAGGGCAACCAGAACGTGCGGGCCGGGCAGTGCACCTACCGCAACAGCAACGGACAGGTGGACCTGCGCTACTGACCCGCTTGCCGCGTATTCGCGATAAGGCGGCAGAAATGACGCTGTCGCCGGTCGTCGCGGCCGTGTGACGATCGCCGCCCGGCCGAGCCGGGCTCGAGCGGCGCGGCAGCATGCCGACCGCGGCACAGGATGCAGGGGAACAGGGACGTGGATGCACTGAAGCTCGCGGGCGCGGCGCTGCTCGCGCTCCTGGTCGTGATCGTCGTTGCCCACAGGCGTGCCGCCCGGCGGGCCGCAGATGCCGAGGCCGAGGCCCGCGCCCGGGCACGCCGCCGGCCGGTGCCCGTCGTTTCAGCGAACCTGCGCGGACAGCTCGCGCGGCCGGCCGGCACCGGCAGCGACCTCTGGGTTGAGTCCGCCGCGGCCCGGCCGCGCGAGGTGTCGCCGCTCGGCGCTGCCCGGCCGGAGGCCTAGTCGCGCGACAGGTGCGCGAGCGCCGCGGCGGAACTCTCCCAGTTGCGGCCGTCGAAGGCCTCGACGTCGATTGCCTCGATGGTGGCCGGGTCGAGGCAGCGCGCGTTGACGCTGTAGCCGTCGGGATTCGAGCGCGGCACGTAGAACGACTTGATGCCGCAGTGCCGGCAGAAAAGGTGCCGCGCCGTGCCGGTGTTGAAGGTGTAGGCGGTGAGATCGCCCTCGCCGCGCAGCAGCCGGAACCGGCCCGCCGGCACGATCAGGTGCAGGAAGCCGGTCATGGAGCAGATCGAGCAGTTGCACTCCTGCACCGACAGACGCGCCGGCGCCTCGACCTCGAACGCGATGCGACCGCAATGGCAGCCGCCGCGATGGATGATCAACAGCCTCATGCCGTTCCCTCCGGACGTTGGCTTTGCGCCCGAGTATCGACGCTGCGCGATGGCGGCGGCAAACGGACGGCAGGTGCGCGGGAGCCGATCGGTTAGGATTCGGCCACGATGAGAGAACGACACCTGCGGTCCGTCCTGATGGTGAAGGCCATCGAGGAGGTCGACCGGGCCGGCAGCATCCTCCCACCCGGCGATCGCGCCCAGGCCACGCGCGAGGCGATGCGCGCGCTCGGGGTGACGTCCGACGACGCCGGCAGCGGCGCCAGCGAAGCGGTCCAGGCGCGAGCGCTGGCTGACCGCGCCGAGCGCCTGCTCGCGCCGCTGGTGGAGCGCCATGCCATCGTCGGCGAAGTGCTCGGCCGCACGCGCACGCCGGCGTGGATCCTCGCGCTCCTGCTGCTGCTGGCGTTCGCGAGCGGCATCGCGCTCTCGGCGCTCGACGGATCGAGGCGCATCAACATCCTGGCGTTTCCCTTCCTCGGGCTGATCACCTGGAACCTCGTCGCCTATGTCGTGCTCGTGGTCGCGTGGCTGCGCCGGCGTCGCGGTGCGGAGCCGGTCTCTGCTCCAGCGCGGCCCTGGCTCGGACGGGCGTTCGCACGCCGCATCGGCCCGCTGGTGAAGCGCACCGCCCGCGTGCACTCGTTGCTCGGGCAGGCCATCGGCCGCTACGCCGAAGAGTGGGTGGAGGTGGGCGCGCCGTTCATCGGGCAGCACGCGCGACGCTGGCTGCATCTCGCGGCCGCGGCCGTCGCACTCGGGCTCATCGCCGGGCTCTACTTGCGCGGCATGGTGTTGCGCTACGAGGCAGGCTGGGAGAGCACCTTCCTCGGGCCGGCCGCGGTGAAGACGATCCTCGGCGTGCTGTTTGGGCCGGTGGCCGGCTGGTCAGGCGTCGAATTGCCTCGCACGGCCGAAGCCGTCGCGGCCCTGCGATGGCCGGGCGGTGGCGGCGATGCAGCGCCGTGGATCCACCTCATCGCGCTCAGCCTCGCCGCGTACATCGTGGTGCCGCGGCTGCTGCTCGCCGGGCTCGCGACTGCGACGCTCGGCTACCTCGGGCGACCGCGGGCGCTGCCCGACGCCCTGCGCCCGTATGCCGCCGGCGTGCTCGGCAGCGGCGGCCATGTGCGCCCGGGCGGCGTCACGAGCGTGACGCCCTACGCCTACGAACCGTCGGATGCCTCGCTGGCCGGCCTCGAGCGGTGGCTGCCGTCCGCGACCGGGACCGCGGCCCGCGTCGATCGGCGCACGACGCTCCGCTACGGCGAAGAGGACATGGCGGGTTCCGCCTTCGACTCGGGCGCGCACCGCGTGGCCGACCTGCACGTCGTGCTGATGAGCCTCGCGGCCACGCCCGAGGCCGAGAACCACGGCGTCGTGATCGCGGCGGCGCGCGACTCGGCGCGACGGGCGCGGCCGCCTGCGGCGGTGCGCGTGGTCGTGGACGAGTCGCCCTACGTCGAGCGGTTCGCGGGCGATGCCTCGCTCGCCTTGCGGCTCGAGGAGCGTCGGCGGCTGTGGCGCGAGTTCGTCGCGGGCTACGGACTCGAGGCGGATCTCGTAGAACTCGCCGGAGCGCGGCGCGGGTGAACGCCGTCATCTCCCTCAGCCTCATCTCGCACACCAACGTCGGCAAGACGACGCTGGCGCGCACGCTGCTGCGGCGTGACATCGGCGAGGTGCGCGATGCGGCGCACGTCACCGAGACCGCGGATGCCTTCGTGCTCATCGACACGCCGCAAGGCGACGAGCTGCGGCTGTGGGACACGCCGGGATTCGGCGACAGCGCGCGCCTGCTCAAGCGACTCCGGCAGAGCGGCAACCCGATCGGCTGGTTCCTCACCCAGGTGTGGGACCGCTACGTGGATCGACCGATGTTCAGCAGCCAGCAGGCGATGCGCAACGTGCGCGACGAGGCCGATGTCGTGCTCTACCTCGTCAATGCCAGCGAGGATCCGGCCGGCGCCGGCTACGTCGATGCCGAGATGCAGATCCTCGGCTGGACGGCGAAACCCGTGGTCGTGCTGCTGAACCAGCTCGGGCGGCCGCAGCCGGCGGAGCTCGAGTCGGCCGAGGTTTCGCGCTGGGCCTCGCACCTTGCGGGCTACCCGTGGGTGCGCGACACGCTCGCCTTCGACGCTTTCGCGCGCTGCTGGGTGCAGGAGCACGTCCTGCTCGACCGTATCGGTGCGGTGCTGCCGGAGGAGCGGCGCGCGGGGTTCGAGCGGCTCGCGGACGCGTGGAAGGCACGCAATCGCGCGGTGTTCGAGCAGTCCATGCAGGCGCTGACGCAGCAGCTCGCGGCGACGGCGGCGGACGCGGTCGTCCTGCCCACCACCGGCCTCAAGGATGCGGCGCGTGCGTGGCTCGGCGGCCTGCTGCGTCCCGGCGAGCGGAGCGATGCCGCGACGGATGCAGCCATGGGCGAGCTCGCGCAGCGCCTCGACGCCGAGGTGCGGCGCGCGACCGACGAGCTGATCGCCCTGCACGGCCTGTCGGGACGCGCCGCGGAGGAAGTCCTGCAGCGCATGGGCGCCCAGCTCGCCGTGGACAAGGCGGCCGATCCGGCGAAGGTGAGCGTGCTGGGCGCGGCGGTCTCGGGCGCACTCGGCGGACTCGCCGCGGACCTTGCGGCGGGCGGCCTCACTTTCGGCGCGGGCGCACTGCTCGGCGGGTTGCTGGGCGCGGCCGGGGCGCGCGGACTTGCGAGCGCCTACAACCTCGCGCGCGGCACCGACGCCACGACCGTGCGCTGGTCGGCAGAGTTCATGACGGGACGGGTCACCGCGGCGGTGCTGCGCTACCTCGCGGTGGCGCACTTCGGCCGCGGCCGCGGCAATTTCGTGGCTGGCGAATACCCGCCGCACTGGGTCGGGCAGGTGGAGGAGGCGGTCGCCGTCCACGGCGAACGGCTTGCCGAACTGTGGGCCGGCGCCGCCCGCGGCGATCCACCGGTCGTGCTGTCGGCGCGGCTTCGCGCGCCGCTCGAGGCGGTCACCGAGGAGGTGTTGCGGCGCCTGTATCCGCCGGGCACGTCTGCCGGCAGCCGGCTGTCCGGCTAGATGTGCTCGCCGGTCGCTTCCTGGAGAAACCAGATCACCACGGAGCCGAACAGCACTGCGGCAGCGATTTCCATGACCTTTCCTTGCTCGATCGCAAACGTCGGATGCCTTGAACGCCCGCCATCCTGCCTGCTGCACCGCCGCAAATCGTTGACCGACTTGGCGCTTTCGAGAATCCGATGCCGCACAGCTCCAGTGCCGTGAAATGGCTGCGGTCCGCCCTCGCCGCCGCGGCGCTCGCAACGAGCTTCGCGGGCGCCGCCGAGGATCGTCCGTCCGGCCGGCTCGAGTTCGATTCCGAGCAGATCGTGATCGACGTGCGCGGCGACGTGGTCGAGGTCACCGGCACGTACCACTTCCGCGTCGCCGGCGGCGCGGTCGCGGCGCAACCCATGCTCTATCCCTACCCGGAAGATCCGTTGCTCGGCGAGGCGCGCACGCTGCGCCTCGAGTGGCGGCAACCGGACGGCCGCTGGGCGCCGCTCGCCTTCGATGAGTTGCCGCCGCGCGGCGTGCGCTGGAGATTGCCGGGGAGCGATGCAGGTACGCTGACGCTGCGCACCGTCTACCGGCAGGCGATGCGCAGCACCTATGCCCGCTACATCGTCACGACCACGCAGGCGTGGGACCGGCCGCTGCGCGAGGCGAGCTTCGAGATCCGCCTGCCGGACGGCGCGATGGATCCGACCTTCAGCTACCCGTTCCGGCCCAAGGGGCCGAGCGTGCGCGTCTGGACGTTTGAGGCGACCGACTTCCTGCCGCGGGAGGACATCGTCGTGCGTTATCGCCGCTAGCCCCGGCGTCACCGGTCGGCACTTCCCTGCGCGCCTGTCGGGCGCATAATCGCAGCAAGAGGTCCCGTTCGCGGCAAGGAGCTTTGCGATGACCACGGCACACATTGGGTCCCCGGTTCGCGGCGCGTGGCTGGAGGCGGCGATGGCGGTCGCCGGCCTGTGCCTCGGCGGCGCGGCACTCGCCAATCCGATCCCGCCGGCGTATCTCGACTTCCCGGTCGCGCCCGGCACCTTCGTCTCGCACGCGCGCGGCCCGATCCTCGCCGACGACTTCGTCTCGCCCATGGGCCGGCGGATCGTGTTCGTCGAGTGGTGGGGGAGCAAGTCGGACGCTCCGTGGCAACTCACGCTGTACTCGAACACGGACGCCGATCCCGCCCTGCCGGATGCCGCCGCCAGCACCATTCCTTTCGTGACGCCGCGCTGGGCCTACCCGGTGGACGAGGAGATCTTCCATTACGCGGCCGACGTGGACGACCCCGCGTGGGTGCTGGCCCGGGGCCAGTCCTACTGGTTCGGGGTGGCGAGCTACGGCGAAGACTGGACCTGGGCACTCGGCAGCGGCAACCCGGAGTTCGGCGGCGTGCAGCGCGAGTCGGCGGTCGTGTCGCCGGACGGCGTGGCGTGGGAATCGCTGCGGCCGACGACCAGTTTCGCGTTCGGCCTGTGGCCGGAACTCGTGCCGGAGCCAGGGTTGCTGCTCCTGCTCGGGCTCGGCCTCACGGGGATTGCCCTGTCGCGACGGAGGCTCGCCCAGTAGTCCAGCTTGGATCGAGCGGCCAGGCTCGGCCGAGGCAGCACGGGTCGCGGTCAGATCTCCGACACCGACAGCCGACGCAGCAGCGCCATGCGCTTGTCGTGGTGTTCTTCCATGCGGCCGAGGATGTTCACCAGGAACTCGACGGTGCTGACGATCCGCGGACCCTTGTTGAGCATCACGCACTCCGTGCGGCTGCTCATCACCGCATCGCTCACCTCGGCACGCGTCGGCGCACCGGCCTTGGCGAGGCCCTCGAGTACCTGCGTCGCCCAGATCACGGGCACGTGAGCCGCCTCGCACAGCCACAGGATTTCCTCCTGCACTTCTGACAGGCGCTCGAAGCCGATCTCCACGGCGAGGTCGCCGCGCGCCACCATCACGCCCACCGGCGGGGAGCGCAGGCTCGCGAGCAGGATGCGCGGCAGGTTGCGGAACGCGGCCGCGTTCTCGATCTTGAGCACGATGCCGAGGTGACCGGCGCCCAGTTCGTGCAGGTGCTTCTCGAGCGTGAGCACATCCTCGGGGCTGCGCAGGAAGGACAGCGCCACCATGTCGGCGAACCCGACGACCTCGCGCAGGTCCTCGAGGTCCTTGGGGGTCAGTGCCGCGAGGCCGAGGTCGGTGTCCGGGAAGTTGATGCCCTTCTCGGCGCGGAGGCGCCCGCCTTCGGGCGGCGCATGACTGATCCGGATCGCGATGCGCCTGCCGTCGTTGGAGAGAATCGTCCCGCCGATCTTGCCGTCGTCGAGCCAGGCGCGCTCGCCCGCCCGCACGCGCTCGAAGGCCGCCGGCAGGGTGCAGTGGATCTCGGCCGGCTGGACTGTCCTGCCCTCCGCATCACGCACCGCCACCCGGCCGGGTGCCGGATCCCGCGTCAGGACCAGCGTCTCGCCGACCGCGAGCAGGATCGGGCGCACCACGCCCGGCAGCGGGCCGACCGCGAATTCGTGGGTCGCACCGTCCTGTCGCAAGTGGAACAGCGGCTGTCCCTGCTCCACGTACAGCGTGCGCTCGGCCACCGCGATGGCCGACGATCCCTCGCTGGACATCACGCGCATCTCGCGCTCGCGTCCCCGCAGGTCGATGAGTTGCAGGCGATCGCCGGCATGCCAGCCGCCGGGTGGAGGGCCCTGGATCGGCAGCGAGCTGCAGCCGGCGGGTGCGGGTGCCGCAGCCTCGGTGGGCGTGAGCCACACGCGGGCCGGCGCCACGAGGCGTCCCATCGCGTCGCGCTTCGGCTTGATGCGCAGGAAGTGGCCGATCGGACCGATCGGTCCCGTGCGCAGCTTTGGTCCGCCGAGGTCGGCCTGGATGCGGCACTTCCGGCCGACGACCTGCTCGGCCTGGCGAAGGTTCCGTGCCATGCGGCGCCATGCATCCGCGTCGTCGTGGGCGCAGTTGATGCGCATCACGTCCATGCCTGCGCGCAGCAGCGCCTCGATCAGCCCGGCGTTGCTGGCAGCCTCGCTCGGCATGGTGACCATCACGCGCACGGAGCGATGGCGCGGCATGGGGCCTAGCAGCTGCCGGGCGTGGTCGCGCAGCAGCAGCGGCCCGGTGCGGAAGTCCACCGGTGGCGGCGGGACCGCGGCCGGTGGCGTTCCCGCCAGCGCCTCGAGGTTGCCGATCACGGCGTTCAGGGTCGCGAGCACCTGCGCTTCCAGGATGCCGAGCGAGGACAGTCCGAGCGCGTGCAGGTCCTGCTGCAGGCTGCGGATGTCCTGTTGCCGGACGCTCAGGTAGTGCAGCAGGTTGCGCGCGCTGTTGCGGTAGTGCGGCTCGATGGCTTCGAGCTCGCCGGCATGCTCGGCCTGGAACTCGACCGCGCGGTCGCGCAGGGTGCGCAGCGCGGCGAGATTACGTTCGATGAGGCGGTCGGTGGGCATTCGGGCCGGCTGGACAGTCAGCTCACCAGCATAGGAACGCTTCGTGACGGAAATGTTGCAGGACGCTCGCCGGCGGGCCGGCGGGCCGGCGATGTCCGCACTTATCACCCATTTGGGTGATTCGTGCGAATCGCGGCTGTGGTCTATTTGGACCACAATCGACCACAGGGATGGTCAGGGAGGCCAGTCCTGAAAGGGTCGGCGAAGAAAAGGACCGGTGCGGCGAAGAACGATGGGAGCCCCGCGGGGCCAGGGACGGTGCCGCGCGGCTCCTTCCAGTTGCCAGCGCCCGGCGTATTCACAGCGCTCGGCCGCCTGATCCTCGATCGGCTCGATCGCGGCGTGATCCTGCTGGACGAGGCACGCCGCGTGCAGGACGCCAACGCCCTCGCGCGACGCGTGCTCGCCGATGGCAACGGGGTGGCCGTGCGTCGCGGGCGCTTCGTGTTTCTCGACCCCACGCTGGACGCGCGCCTCTCCCGCCTGGTCGCGGCCTACGGCAGCGGCGCCCCTGGGTCGATGCGCTCCATGGCGGCCCAGGTCCGGTACAACCGGTCACCGCCCTACCGGGTCCTGGTGTCGCCCTTCCCGCCCGATGCCGACGAGCGTCGGGTGGCGTTCTTCGTGCTGATCTACGGGCCGCGGGAATGGCGAGACATTTCGATCGACGTGCTCATCGAGGCCTACGGCCTCACCCGGGCCCAGGCCGAGGTGGCGCGCGGACTGTTTACGGGCCAGAACGTCGAAGAAGTCGCCGCCGGGCTCGACCTGTCGCCCAATACCGTGCGCACGCACCTGAAGCACATCTTCAGCCGTTGCGAGGTGCGCTCCCAGCGCGAACTGCTGCACCTGCTGGCGACGGGCCCGCAGGAGCTGTGACGACGGCCAGTGCCTGCGGCCGCAGGCTGAACTCGGCCGGTGTGGTGCTGAGCACCTGGCCGTCCGCCTGCACCGTCACGGGCGGGTCGGTCTCGATGCGCACGGCTGTGGCCCGCAGGTGGCGCACGGCCGGGTCACCGAGAATGCGTCCGCCGTAGAGCTTGCCGAGCTTGGGCAACACCTCGAGCAGCGTCAGCTCGCGCACCGCCAGCACGTCGAGGAGGCCGTCGTCCATGCGGGCGGTGGGCACGACGTGCATGCGGTTGCCGCAGTACTGCGCGTTGGCGACGAAGGCGAGCAGCAGCTTGCCCTCGATCCGCTCGCCGTCGGCGGTGATGGTGAATTGCGGCGAGCGGTAGCGCACCAGCCCTGCGAGCGCGATGCGCAGGTAGGTGAACGCGGAGGGCACCGGCCGCGGCACGCGTTCGCTCACCCAGGCGTCGTAGCCGGCGCCGGCGACGTTCATGAACCAGCGCCGCGGCGCGTTGCTTCCAGGAAAATCGATGGCACCGACGTCGTGCAGCAGCGTTCGGCCCGCGACGAGTGCGCGGGCGATCCCGCGCGGGTCGCGGCCGATGCCGAGCGAGCGGGCCCAGTCGTTGCCGGTGCCGGTGGGCGCGACCGCGAGCGTCACCTCGCGCGTGTCGGCGAGGCCCGCGGTCATCACGCCCTGCACGACCTCGTTGACCGAGCCGTCGCCGCCGACGACGAGGATGCGGCGGTGGCCGGAGCCGAGCGCCTCCTGCGCCAGCGCTTCGCCGTGGCCGGGGCAGCCGGTGTGGACCGAGTCGTACGGGACACCGGATTCGCGCAGCGCGTGCTCGATGGCGCGCCAGCTTGCTCCGCTGTCCGGCCGGCCGGAGGCGGGGTTGACGATCACCAACCACGGATTTGAGGTAGACGGCAAAGTCGATCCAATCCCCGGGGACCGACCGTCCGTCGGCGCGACGTCAGCGTACCGGCGAGGTGCAGTGCTCGTCCACGTAGGCCTGCTGGCTGCGCACGCGTTCGCGCGGCGCGTTCGAGCCGGGCTCGAGCATCTGCCAGAGCTGGTCTCGGGCCACGTCGCAGGCCGGGCTGTTCGCCATGCGGTGCCGCGCGGCCATCGCTTCCTGCTCGCGGCGCCGCGACGGGTCCTGGCTGCAGTTGAGATCGGCGGTCTGCTTCAGCCGCTTGATGTCCGCGGCGCTGGTGACCTCTGAGCCGCCGGTCTTGCGCTCGAGCGCCTCGATCGCGATCACGCACTCGCGGGTGCGCAGTCGGCCGAGCACATCCTCGCGCTCCGCGACTCGCGCCGGGTCGGCGGCCGTCGGGCGCGGCGGCGATCCTGCGGAGGATCGGCTGACCGAGTTGCTGCCGGAGCGGCTGCCCGTCGGGCGCGAGCTGCCGGGAACGTCGAGCCGTTCGGCCTTCACGCCGGGCGGCGGCTTCTGGCTCGAGAGGTGCGTGACGCCTTCGGCGTCCACCCAGCGGTAGACCTGGGCGAGAGCGTTGATCGGCAATGCGAGCATCAGCGACACCGACAGGCACTGGATGAGTGTCGCTGCCGGCGGTT
>Ga0105098_10000618_pt1 | contig 12508 bp, 12 predicted proteins | sample PPLLak21cMay2015_FD_79137 | JGI IMG/M metagenome (GOLD analysis project Ga0105098, IMG submission 79137) | Freshwater sediment microbial communities from Prairie Pothole Lake near Jamestown, North Dakota, USA - PPLs Lake P7 Core (1) Depth... | ecosystem: Environmental > Aquatic > Freshwater >... | reverse complement strand
TTCAAATCCGCTTTGAACTCGTAGTGCAGCACTTCCAGTTCGGTTTTGCTGAACTTGTCGAAGTTGGGGACGTCCGCCGGATCGATGATCACCGCGCCCAGGTGCTTCATGACTTCGATGCAATGTTCAAAAGTCTTGATGATCCGCGGATTCGTTCCAACCATACTCCTGGCGACGCCGATCCGTGCGCCCCTGAGTCCGTCGCGGTCGAGGAATTTTGTGTAATTGGTCGCGCCCCGTTTCCGGCTGCCTCGCGTGGCTGGGTCCTGGCCATCGGCCCCGGTCATCGCCCCAAGCAGGAGCGCGGCGTCCGCAACCGTGCGAGCCATCGGACCGGCCGTATCCTGGCTATGCGCGATCGGAATGATCCCGCTGCGGCTCAGCAGACCCAGGGTCGGCTTGATGCCCACAATCCCATTGGTCTGCGCGGGACAGATGATCGAGCCATCTGTTTCCGTTCCAACCGCGGCCGCACAAAGATTTGCTGCAACCGCCACCCCTGAGCCCGAGGAGGAACCGCAGGCTGAGCGGTCCAACGCGTAGGGATTGCGCGTCAACCCGCCGCGCGACGACCAACCGCTCACCGAGCGTTTGCCGCGAAAGTTTGCCCATTCGCTCAAATTGGTCTTTCCCAGGATCACTGCCCCGGCCTTGCGCAACTGCTTCACAATGAAAGCATCCTTTGCCGCGATGTGTCCTTCGAGTGCGAGCGAACCGGAGGTGGTCTGCATCCGGTCGTGTGTATCGATGTTGTCCTTGATCAGAATTGGGACGCCATGCAAGGCGCCGCGCATCTTCCCGGCTTTGCGTTCTTCATCGAGTGCATCCGCAATTTCGAGTACATCGGGGTTCAACTCGATCACCGAATTGAGATAGGGCCCCTCTTTGTCGATCTCGGAGATGCGTTCCAGATACAACTCGGCGAGCCGACGCGCGGTCAACTCGCCAGAGTCCATCTTTTCCTGTAGCTCAGTGATCGTCCATTCTGGCAGGATCATCCCGCTCGCTCCTTTGTAATAATTGATGAGGCGAGCGGGTCACCCCGCTCGTTTCCTTAGAAATGACCGATGAGACGAGCGGGGTCGCCCCGCTCACTTCTTTGTGAAAAAATGATGAGGTGAGCGGGGTCATTATCGTCCGCCGCCTGTAATGTAGCGCTCCAGCTGAGAAAGCATCATTTGCTGCACTTCGATGACCTCCTTGAGCACATCCCGCACGGAAAGCAGTCCGGCCAACTCACTGCCATCATAAACGGGTAAATGACGGATGTTTTTATCGATCATCAGCGCCATACATTCTTCCAGCGGCTGGCTGCAATCGATGGTGATCACATCGCCGGTCATAATTTCACTGACTTTGGTCGCCTTTGCATCCCTGCCCATCAATTCCACTTTGCGGATACAGTCCCGCTCAGAAACAATTCCATCCATTTTGTCTTCTGTCATCACCAATAATGCCCCCACATTGTGCTTCGCCATCATCTTCAGGGCGTCCAGAACGGTCGCCTCGGGTGCAATCGTGAAGACCTCGTCCCCCTTTTTACGGATCATATCTCGGACGGTTGCCATGGCTTGCTCTCCTTCGCTAAAAAGTGGATAAAGTATAGACTCAAATCCGTTCCCTGACAAGTTGACGGCAAGTTTTGCTCATAGCCTTCTCAGCCGGTAATGGTCCCCGTTTTCCGAACCGAATCTCCCCCAAATCCACTTGGTACCACCACATAAATGGCTACACGCTAATCAAAACAGCTTTTGGCGCACGTTCCACGAAGCACTGATGGCACGGAGATGCTCCGGGCTAAGTCCCTCGCTGCGTTCCCCGGAAATCAGGTTCAAATACTCGTAGTGGGCCGCCGTCTCGGCATATTCGACCAGGTCCAGGGCATGAAAGCTCGAATCCTCCGCTCTCGCCATCACACCATGCTGTGACCAAATGACTATGCGATGTTCCCGGAGGGCGAGCATCGTCTCGACGGTGAGCTGCGCCGAACCCAGCAGGATGAACGGCAAAACACCGATCCCTTCTGGAAAATTGAGGATTGTCTCCGGCTGCCAGCGCAGAAGATGGCGGTTGAGATACTGCTCATCCTGGTAATCCGGTAGGTGGCTGAGATACGTAAGGTACAGGGGCTGCGCATGCAGGAGGGCATGCAGCTTGATGTCCTGCGAGCGCATTTGATCGTGATGCACAGCCAGGTGGGAGTTGAACTCGCTGGTCACCCGCTTGAACTCGCAGTCGGACGACGTGAACATCTTCCCCCTCCGCCCACCCGGTTCGACAACGATACAAGCCAGATTCGCGGTCGGTGCCTCGGCGATGTCGCGCAGCCGCCGACCCGAACCGCTGACGATGAGGGTCGCACCTGCCAGGTCCGGGGCAGATACGGGTAAATCCACAATCTGCATGGACGGGAAACGTTTCGCGACCTCAACCGGTTCACGAAAACAGATCGAAAGATTTCCCGCCGCGCCTTCCGCCGCGCCAATATCCGATAACCGTTTTCCAGCCTGCCCCAATTGGTGCAGCAAGGCATCAAGTTCAAATGAAATGGAAGCCATGAATTGAAGACCTTCTCAGGAAATGATCTGACTATATTCTATCAATCATCCCCTCACTGGCAAGGCATAGCATGTCGTTGCGAGTCTTCGAGAAGCAATCTCCTCTTGTCGAGCGGAGATTGCTTGCCAAAGGCACGCTTCGTCTTCGTTCCCCGCTTCGCGGGTCGCTCCGCTCAGCGCGAACAACGACATTATTCGTACTTCAGCGCCATGACCGGGATCATCGTCGCGGCGCGTAGTGCCGGGTATAACCCCGAGATCATCCCAACGATCGTGGCGAAGACCAGGGTGAAGAGCGGCAGCCAGATCGGCGTGTAGACCGCGACGCTCGGTGGAGCACCTCCCTGCTGCCCGGCCTGGTTGGCAAGGTAAACGAGCGCGATCACATTGAGCCCCTGTCCCGCCAGCCAACCGATGAGTGTGCCGCCCAGCCCGCCGATGAAACCGATCCCCGCGGCTTCCCCCAGAAAGATCGCCAGCACGTCGCGGTTGGTCGCGCCCACGGCTTTCATCAAACCGATCTCGCGCGTCCGCTCGAGGATGGACATTGCCATTGTATTCGCAATCCCGATGGCAGCGACCAGCAATGCGATCGTGCCCACGCCGCCAAAGATGAATTGCAGGATCACATAAAAGCCATTGATGCTCTCCACAACGGATTGCATCGAGAACGCCTGGAACCCCATCCCGGTAATTTGCTCTGTAATATCCAGGACCTGCTCCACATCCTGCACCTTGACGACTACCTGGCCATAGCCTTCCTTGTTGTAATTGATCCTCCGTCCCTGCGACCATTCGTTGAGGGCCTTGACCTGTTCGAGCGGGAAGTAGATCGTCCAGTCCGCCTCGCCGCGCGATTCTTTCAAGACACCCGTCACGCGTACACTGAGATTTTTGCGAATCTCCGTCCCCGCCTGTTCATCCCATTTCATGACAATGAGCTGAATTTGCTGCCCATACAGGTCAGGAGGCGGAGGCGGCTCAGCCCCGGGCCGCTGACGCGGGTCGTAAAAGTTGGCCGGCACCATCGCGCCAATGACCACCGTCCCGCGCCCCAATTCCGTCCCACCCTCGGTCGCTTCGAGGCCCAGGTCTGCCAGGTCATTTGTAGCGACACCCATGACTCCCACGCCCCCTTCCATTTTCTGATATTTGACGATCATGCCTGCCTGCAGATATTCCCGGGGAATGACAGATGTCACGCCGGGGATGGCTCGAATCTCATCGAGTACCAGGTTGGTCAGCGGTTGCACGCCTTGCGTTTCCCCCGCGGCGATGCCTCCTCCACCCCCTCCGCCGGCAAACATCCCCGGTCCTTGCATATCATACGCCGGCACGACCTGGATCTCAGTCAAGTCACCAATTCCATACAACTGCTCATTGGCACTTTTCTGCAAACCAATGGCAAGAGAGACCAGGACCACAACCGCTGCGGTGCCGATGACCACGCCGATCGCGGTCAATGCGACGCGCGCTTTGCGGCGGCTCAGGTTTCCGAAAATGAGGCGAACCAGATCGAGGAGTTTCATCTTGTGGAACAGCTAGCCTTTCCCACCCCCGCCGGGCATCGGACCAGGAAGCGGTTCTTCGATCGCAGGCTCCATACCGGGCTCGTTGTTCGACGGCGGAGCACTATCCAGGCCGAGCACTCCAAGGACAAAGCGCCAGACCTTCTGCAGGGTGGTTTCCTCCCCCTGGAACGGTATCTCTGTTCCGCCGCCACCACCTCCTCCGGGCATGCCAGGTTCGAGGGTTGGCTCTCCGAACCCTTCTGCAACTTCGATCTCCAGTTTGCGGGTGATCGTGCGCGGCTGGTTGAAGTCATCTGTGTAATCGATGGTGATGTCGAGACTCACGGTACCGGACTGCTCCGGGATGAGCATTGCGTCGAGGGTGAAGTACCCGCCCGCGTCCAGCGACCCGACCAGGCTGGTCCCGTTTTCGATCGTTCCAGCCGCCGATTCGACTTTCATCGTCCCCAGCACCGACAACCGCTTGCCCAGGTTGACGACCTGAATAGGCAACACGCCGGGCTGTCCCACAGAGAACGGGTCAGGCGGGCGATAAAAACTGATATCCACAGTCGGCAGGCTGTACACCAGCAACGTGATGACCTGCTCATCGTTGATCGTTTCCCCTTTATCGTTCAAATACGAGAACGTCACTTTCATTGGGTACGCGCCAGGGTTGGTGGATACATTGACGATCAGGTTCTGGGTGGCTTGCACCGCGCCTCCGATGGGAAGGTCTCCAAGCGTTTGGACGTTCGAGGCGCCGACCGGGGCAAAGTTGGTGAACTCCCCGCCTCCACCCGAAACGCCGCCCGGCTGGGGCGTCTCCCCGCCGGTCCCGCCCGAAGAACCGCCTCCCACGATCATCGTCACGCGCTGGGCGCCCGCGTTCCCTGTATTTTGAATGGTCATCGTCAGGGAAAACTGTTCGCCGGGCTGAAGCGGATCGACGCTGGCCGCGTAGCTTGTGATCACAAGCTGCGAGCTTTTCACACCCGTGGGAGTGGAGGTGGCGTAGCTCCCCGCGCCGCCGCCGATGGATTCGATATTCAACGTAAACTTTTCGGTATAAGCTGTGCCGCTGGCATCATTGTAGGACACGTTCATCTCGACACTCACAAACCCGGTAGAGTAACTTCCCACCACCATGGGCTGCTCGAGGGTGACCGAGTTGTCCGCGCCCAGGTCTCCGACAATTTCGACGCCGCCATTCTTGGTCGGCAGGTAATCCGTCGAGGTAAACGATGCCTGGACATTATAGGCGTGCGCTCCCCCATGATTCCTCAACTTGATGATGAGTCTAAAATCCTGACCATATTGGACCGGCTGGGGCTTCGTCCGATAGTTTTCCACACCGATTTGGGGGCGAACCACCGGGCCTGGTTCAGGCGTTTCAGTAGGCAAAACAGGTGGGCGGGCAATAACCGTCAATTGGGCGGACCCGGGTCCCGTTGATACTGTTACTAGATGAGTTCCGAGATCCTCATCCGCCGGCACAGTGGCTTGCAATAGAGTGTCACTAACATAAACTGTACTTAATATCTCATTATCCAACCTTACCGCGCTCGTACCAACAAAGCCCGTCCCGGTAACTGTGATGACCGTCGCTTCATCATTGAAAACAGTACTGGGGTCTATAGTGATCACACCCTGAGCATGCACGGAGATTGGGATAAGGGTAAGTATCAAACCAAGCAACAGCGATAACGCTACTAATCGAAAAAATCCGGGTTTCATTGGTCTCCCTATTCCTTTGAATACGATAGGATTTACGATACCTGGGCGGACTCCAGCGCGGCGGACTGATAATCCGCCTCACTGACGACCCGTCCGTCGAGAAGAAAGATCTTGTGCGTGGCGAAGCGCGTCATGCGCGGATCGTGCGTCACGACCAGCACCGTCCGCCCGGAACGATGCAGATCGGAAAGCAGCTGCATCACCGCCGCGCCGCTGGAGGTGTCCAGGTTACCGGTCGGCTCGTCCGCCAGGACCATGATGGGATCGTTCACCAGTGCCCTGGCAATTGCCACGCGCTGCTGCTGACCGCCGGAAAGCTCGGTGGGACGATGGTCGGCGCGGTTCTCCAGGCCGACCTGATTTAACAAAACCTGCGCCCTCTGGCTTCGCTGCGCGGAGTTGACCCCGGAGAACTGCATTGGGAACGCTACGTTCTCCAGGGCGCTCATGCTCGGGATGAGGTTAAACGATTGGAAGACAAATCCCAGGGTCCGGCGGCGGAAGAGCGCCAGTGCATTTTCGTCCATTTGATCCAGGCGCACGCCGTTGATGGAAATCTCGCCCGAGGTGACGCGATCCAGACCGCCAAGCAGGTAGAGCAACGTGCTCTTGCCCGAGCCGGAAGGTCCCATCACAACGGTGAATGTATGCGCGTCGATATCGAGATCCAGACCGTCGAGGGCGCGCACAGTGGTCCCACCCATCTGGTAATGCTTGGTCAATCCTTTGATACGAATGAAGGGGCTCGCCATATCACAAAAAGAAAGGCCGTTGCGCCGCTGTCCCGCCAAACCCTGCGCTTAGAGACCCCAGGCCCGCCTGCGCCAGAAGCACAAGCAGCATGACCACCAGAACTCCGGTGACTGCCTTGCTGCGCGGCAGGCTATCTATAATTCCAAAACCGATCACCAGTAAAACAATGTGCCAAATGAAGAAAATATCCAGGCGCGCCAGCAGCTGGGAGACAAAGCCGGGAGCGGCAGCAAAGCCTGAGAGGTCCGGGCTGGCGATCGTATGCCCTACCGACAACATAAAAACAGCTCGCAGGATATCGCGTAAGGCAAACGGGAGACTCCCCCAGGCAACGATATTGAGCGCGCTTTGCATGGAACCGCGCCCTCCCAACAGCGTGGAGCCGAAGTGCAACAACGCTGCCAGCAGTAACCATCGCACCCACAATCCCGCCGCCGAACTCAACGCCGGAATGACATACAAAAATACCGGGCTTTGCGTAGCCTGTTGCGCCCGCATGTAATTCTCCTGCATCTCAGGAGTCCAGTACTGCCAGTCCTGCGGCAGTTCGAGCTCTCCCATCGACGCGGCGCGCGTTCTCAGGTTGCCCGTCACAATCACCACGAGGATCGCCGTGATCATCAACACGAGCATGGGGGTCAGCCAGGTGGCGCGCGCTTCGGCAGCCATTTCCTGAAATACCTGGCGTGGACGAACCAACATGGCCTGTAGCCGCGGCAGATCAAAACGGCGTGCTGGACGTTGAGTGAGTGTCATGTCTGTCATAGGAATTGCAGGATTCTATCACCGTTTAAGATGCCTATATTAAACGCAGGGATTGCCGGGATTGTTCCCCACCGAGAATGAGAAAGTAAATATCCGAAACAAAAAGAGCGCCTATGCGACAAGGATCATTTTGCGTTCAGGGCGGCATAAACCCTCCACATGTGCGGATTATTTTATTACTTTAGCCGCCAGACTCGCTCTCCTCCCACGGAAACAACTGTGTTCCCCGTTAGCTTGCGAAACTCACACAAAACGCGTTCATCGATCGCCAGATCTCCATTCGCGGTGGTGTGAGTAAATTCTTCACCAAATAGCGAAGAGACCTCATGGGCAACAACTTCCTGGCAGAGAATTGTTTGCTGCTTCAATTCTTCCAGCATCCATTCAGCGATAGTTTTTGGTGTTGCCATGTGAAAGCTCTGTTAAATTTCTTTCCTGTTCACTTCTTAGGGCCGCCGGATCCGATCGGATTTATTATAATCCCAGGTCCTCACCGCGAGATGAGAATCGGGGGACGCTTTTCGGGGTACCTGATTATCAATTGAATTGATCCATTTGCCATTGTCTCTATTTCATCACGCACGCTACCGCCTGCATCTATTTGCCCCTGGATTGTAATACTGCCTCTACCCCAGGCAAAGCCAGTTGGCGGAAGATTTCATCCATTTCCTCCGGGGGATGGGGCATACCGGACTTCAGCCACCATTTCAGCAGGTTGAGAAATGCTCCAGCCAGATAGGAAGACACGACCGTTAGCGGGATCGATGGGCGACTTTTGTCTTTTTGGGCGGATCGCAGGCCCTGTTCGATGGTTTTGCTCAATGCGGTCTGCATCGTTTCCCATAGCCTGTCTGCGGCCGGTCCCCCGGCAATGGCTTGAAAATGCTTATGATCCTGCTGGATATGTTGAAACAACTCCAGGCTCGGCACGATTCCCTGCCTGGTGTGCCTCGTGGAGAGTTGCTGGCTCATTCTTGCAAGCATCTGCTCCATCATGGATGCGTGCACGTCTTCCTTGTCGAAGTAGTGAGTGTAAAACGTAGTGCGCCCGATGTCTGCCCGGTCCAGAATGTCCTGAACAGTGATCTCATCATAGCGTTTCTCTGAAAGGAGTTCCATCATGGCGGAACTCACCAGCTGGCGGGTGCGCTGGGACCGCCGATCTTGTTTATCCTGCTTCACTACATACTCCTTCTTTGACGAACAATTCCGCTTCCATATTCGGTAGCGGATTTTTTTGTCCAATTGATTGTTGACGCTCAATACCTTTCCATATATGATTTTATCACAAAGAGAACATTCTATTCGCTACAGAACATAGTGTTTATTAACAGAGGACTAAAAGTCTGTTCCCCAAATGGAAAGGAAACTATGAACATGGATCGATCGCTCGAAAAGGAAACCAAGTCAGAACACAGGCAAGGACCTGCTGAAGCCATCATTGATCTGCAGCAGATGATGAAAACCTACGAGACTGCCTCCGGGCCCTTCACCGCGCTGAAAGACATCAGCCTGCGCATTCAGTCCGGAGAGTTTGTCGCGGTGGTCGGCAAATCCGGCAGCGGAAAAACAACCCTCCTGAATGTCCTGGCAGGTATCGATCGGCCGACGAACGGGACGATTTCGATCAACGGAGTGCGCGTGGATTCGCTCTCGGAGTCGCAGCTTGCAGAATGGCGCGGCCGTACGATCGGCCTTGTATTTCAGTTCTTCCAGTTGCTCCCGACCCTGACCATCGCAGAGAATGTGATGCTGCCGATGGATTTTGTGGAGATCATCCCGGCGGCTAAGCGGCGAGCCAGAGCTTTGGAGCTTCTCGAGCGCGTTGAGATCGCGGATCAGGCCGACAAATTGCCCACCGCCCTATCGGGTGGTCAGCAGCAACGCGCGGCCATTGCTCGCGCCCTGGCCAACGATCCGCCCATCCTGATGGCTGACGAGCCGACCGGTAATCTGGACGAGGCTACAAGGACGTCGGTACTGGACCTGTTCGCTAAACTAAACTCTGACGGGCGGACGATCATCGTGGTCACTCACGAGCGCGATATCAGCAGCTACACGGACAGGCAGGTAACGCTGGTAGACGGCCGCATCGCCCCGCCAGCAAACGGCGGGATCTCCGACACCGAGCGCGTCGCCCACGATGCAAGGAGGTGATGCCACGATGACACCAATCCTTTTCATCAAACTCCTGCGCGACCTGCGAGGGACATGGGCGCGGATCGTGCTGATGATCCTGGCCCTGAGTATCACCCTGGTGGTGTTCAGCGCCGTGTTGTATATCTGGGGCATCTCCGCCCGGGAGATCCCGCGCGATTACCTGAGCACGAAGCCGGCGTCAGCGACCATTTTGATCGAAGGAGGTCTTGATGCCGATCAGACGATGGCCATAGGATCCGAAGTCCGCAAACAGCCAGGGATCATCGCTGCAACCCTGCGGACTCAATTCAAGGTGCTGATACAAGATGAAGATGGCAGCTGGAGTCCATATCCCCTCCAGATCTTTGTTGCCGCGCCCGACGACCCAATGCAGATGGAAACTTTCCAGGTTGAGCAGGGCAGCTGGCCGCCAGCCGCCGGAGAGATCCTGGTCGATCGCTACTCGCTCGATCTGTTGAAAGTGGAAGTTGGGGAGACGATCGTCGTTCAGGCTCCCAACGGTAAACCAGCCTCACTTCGGGTCAGCGGGGTGGTACACAACGCGGGTATCACCCCTGCATTCCAGGAACAAACGGGGCATGCCTATATGTCTGCGGCCTCCCTGACAAGCCTCGGAATGCCCATCAAGTTGGATGCACTGAAGATCCAGGTTGCCGACCAGCCGGGTCTGACCGTACCGAGCCGTGACCGGGAAGTCATTGTGGCTGCCGCCCGTGACCTGGCCGGTTGGCTGGGACAAAGCTATGGATTGGCCGTCGACGAGGTCCAGGTTCCGGCGCCTTACACTCATCCCCACCAGGGGCAAATGGACTCGCTCATGCTGGGGCTGTTTGCCTTTGGCATGGCCGGCCTGCTGCTCAGCGCGACCCTGGTCGCCACCATGCTCAACGGGTTGTTTGCCCAGCAAATTCCCCAGATTGGGATCATGAAGGCCATCGGCGCGCGCTCCGGCCGCGTGCTGCAGCTGTACATGCTGATGACGCTGATGATCGCCGCCGCGGCTACTATCCTTGCGATCTTCCCCGGCATCTTATTCAGCCGCGTCCTGGCCCCCGAAATTCTCACGTTGCTGGGCATAGTGGCCGAGAGTCTTACAGCTCCCTGGTGGATGTATGGGGCCGTCGTCGCCGCGGGCATCGGAATTCCTCTGCTGTTCGCGCTGGCGCCGCTGATAAAGACCGGCCGCACAACGGTCCGTGAGGCGCTCGACTACCGCGGCGTCGACCGGCAGGGGGATAACGCGGCCCGCTTCGACGCCGGGCTTAGCCGGCTGCCCGGCCTTGATCGCACGGTGCTGATGGCGTTCCGTAATATCTTCCGCCGCCGGGCCCGCTTCCTGCTGTCTGTCGGACTCCTGTCAAGCGCCGGGGCGGTGTTCATCTCCGGCGTGTCGACCATGGCCAGCCTTCAGGCATTTTTGGATCGAGAAAAGGAACTGCGTCGCTGGGATGTCGAAGTGCAACTTGCCGACATCGATCAGGTCCCGGGGGTTGAATTGACAGACCTTGTGGCAGAAATATCCAACGTGACCCGCGTGGAGCCCTGGAGCATCATACAAACGAGCGTCATCCCGCCTGGGCAGCAGTTCAGCATCACCCGCACCTATCCTGACCAGGGACACGGCAGCCTATCCGTGACCGTCGTTCCCCCAAACAGCTCGCTCGTGGATCCGCCGCCCATCCTGGAAGGCCGCGGGCTGCGCCCCGATGAGACAGGCGCCATCGTGATCAGCAACGCGGGACTCCCGGAAGAACTTGCCGACGTGCGCAGCGGTGACATCCTTCAACTGGAGATTGGCGAGAGCCTCACCAGTTGGCAGGTCGTTGGCATTGCCGAGCCTGTGGGTGTGCGCGGAGGCATCTTCATAACCCGGAAGGGCTTCGAGGCAGCTACGGGCGTGAGCCAGCCTGCTCTATTACGTATCGTGACCGATACCCACGACGAGCAGACCCGCACGAACGTCGCGCAAGCGGCCAATCGTGCCCTCACGGACGCAGGATACGTGGTGCGGACTGCGGAGTCCGTCAGTCGTGCCCAGGCCGTCAGCGTCGGCCATATGCTCCCCCTCATCCTGGTCTTCCTGGCTCTCTCCATCGGTATCAGCGCGGTTGGGTTCGCTGGCCTGGCCTCAACGATGAGCACCAACGTGATTGAGCGGACGCGTGAGTTCGGCGTGATGAGCGCCATTGGTGCATCCGCCTCCAGGGTGCGTCGACTCGTAGTCCTGGAAGGGCTGTTTACCGCAGTGGTGAGTTGTGTGATCGCGGTGATCCCTGCTCCATTTCTCACAGCGGCGCTGATCGGCAATCTGTCTCTGCCCGTGGACACGCCCTTCCAGATCTCGGCACTGGGAGTCGTCGTTTGGATCGTCCTGGTCATATTTGGCGCAGTGCTGGCCACCCTGGCGCCTGCCTCCCAGGCCTCGCGGCTGACCGTGCGCGAAGCGCTCGCATACTTGTAAGTAGCAATCAAAAAACAAGGAGACAAATAAAATGAACAAGAATGTCATTACTGTAATCGTCGTGATCGTTATCGTTGCCTTGTGCTCGCTGGCAGTGATCTACTTTCCGAGCATTCAGGTGTTTATGCGGGGTCTGATGCATGGGGGATGAAAATTCCAAAGTACCTGATCCTGACGCGCCAGGTCATTGGGCAGGCTGTTCCTTTTGTAGAATTAAAGCAGCGTGATCTTCAGTGAGGGGCATCCAAACAAAAGACTCCCTTGAGTTGGGAGTCTCACTTCATTGCTTCAGTCGGGGTGCCGAGATTTGAACTCGGGACCTCACGGACCCGAACCAGTTTCAGTTTTTTGGAACTGTAGTCCACATGGTTTGGTGATTTTCATAACCGTGAGGTCAACCTTTTTGTGTAACCATGTGGACTACGATGAGCTTAAAACGATGCTCTGATGGGTCGAAAATTGAATTCCGAGTATTTCAATACTACTACTTTAAGAACTATTTTAGTCGAATGCGTTCTGTTTTGTAAAGTGTACTTAAGGTGTACCCCGCGACTAGGAACACC
>Ga0105098_10000617_pt1 | contig 12509 bp, 26 predicted proteins | sample PPLLak21cMay2015_FD_79137 | JGI IMG/M metagenome (GOLD analysis project Ga0105098, IMG submission 79137) | Freshwater sediment microbial communities from Prairie Pothole Lake near Jamestown, North Dakota, USA - PPLs Lake P7 Core (1) Depth... | ecosystem: Environmental > Aquatic > Freshwater >... | reverse complement strand
CTATTTTCCCATCCTTCTACTACTACAACTGCATCACATCGTAGCATCATAGTCATAGTACCATCAATGAAGAAATTATAGTCAGCTAATCCTTCACATAATTCAGTATTCTTATGTGGAATTGCTGGATAATGTCCTAGCCTAATTACTTCATCTCCTAGAACCTTGGCTCTACGAATATTTTCTGTTACTGTATAAGTATCTTTGCCGGTATAAGGCCCGGCGATGTAGCATAATTTCATTATTTTTCCTTTACTTTTATTATTTTGTATACCTATCATCTATTCCTAGTTTTAAAATCTGATGACTAGCAAGAAAAGCTACCATACATAATAAATGACATGCATGTAATTCGCCACTTTCTGGATCAAAATCCTCTCCCTGAAGAATTGCTTTTAGATGCCTAAAAGCTGCTGCGATTAGACGTGTCCAAGCAAATCCTTTACGCCAATTATGTGCTCCTGAGCATATATCTTTTGAGTTACATTTTGGACAATCTTCTCTAGGTGGGTCTCCATCTAGTCTTGCATTTGGATAAATACGTGCACCACATTTATTACAAATACTATACTTTCTTTTTCCATATAGGAGTACTCTAAGCATACCTTCAGTTGCTTCTATTGGTAATAAATCCCATGGAAGTTTTTCTATTCCACTATCATATTTAAGAGCAATTTTCTGTTGTATTTGTTCTTGTGTCATTAATAACCTCATCTATTTCTTATTTCTATAAGAAATGATTTTTTCAATAATCGTTGGATCACTATCTATTGTTCCCATATACCAGTTACATTGATGGCATAGTATGCCACGCACTTTATTTGTTATGTGACAGTGATCAACATGAAGTTTCTTAGTAGTCTCTTTTCTACCACATATTGCACAACCATAATTTTGGCTTGCTAGTATTTTGTCATATTCTTCAACAGAAATACCATATTTATCTTGTAAAGATCTATTTCTATGAAATAGTTTACCTTCTGGAGTAGCTCCGAATTCTCTCTTTTTTTTATTGGTATTTTCTTTATACCTTTTATATTTTTCAGGATTTTCTAGTTTCCACTTTTCATAATTTTCTCGTTGTTTTATTTTATACTGAGGATTATTCTCTCTTAACCATTTATCATAACAAGATCCGCATAATCCTCTTGTTTTTGCTTTTCGATTTGGATGACATGTTGCTAGTTCCATACTATTATTATGGCCAGTTATAATATAAAGGTCAAGTAGAAATAATTGGAACAAAATATCTTTTCCTATGTACGATACTCTTTGTATATAGTACGTAGTTTGTGAAATACTTCAGATTCAATCTGACGTATGCGTTCTCGTGAAATGCCAAACTTCTCACCAACTTCTCGTAGAGTACATCCTTCTTCGGATAGCCACCTACTTTGAATAATCTCTACTTCTCTTTCTCCGAGTGTTGGTTTAATCTTGTTCCACATTTGATAGAAGTCAACAGAAGTTCTATGTTTAGATACAACCTCTTCTGTATTATGAGAAGAAGCTATTTGACTTTCTACTGTATTACTTTGTGGATTATCTGATGCGTGGTTATTGGTTATTGGATCTTGTAACGATGTTTCTCTATGGATGAAGCGCTGAAGAATTTGATCTATGTCCTTAGGTTTGACCTTAAACTTCTCTGCTAGTACTTCAGTTGCAATCTGTCTATCTTCTTGATCCTTAATATCCATAAGAGAAGATATCTTAGATAGCTTGAAGAATAATACTCTTTCTGCCGCAGTAGTACCAATCTTGACCATATTGTAATTGGTCATGATATACTCTGTAATGTATGCCTTGATCCACCATCTAGCATATGTTCCTAGTGTATATCCTTTACTAGGATCAAAGTACTTAGTAGCAGTAAGAAGTCCCATATTACCTTCTTGGACTAGATCTCGTAGAGTAATACGTCCCATCTGTATATATCCACTATATCTATGAGCTTCCTTAACTACTAGACGTAGATTGGATATGATAAGTTTCTCTCTTGCTTTCTCATCACCAGCGACCATTTTAAAGGCTAGTTCACTCTGCTCTTTAGCAGACAAAACTACACATTTATTGGCTTTATTCATATACTGATCTATATTAAACCGATAATCTTTAGCCATGTTACCAACCCTCATTTAGCCAAGTAATATACTCTCTACCAATAGAAGATGCAAGCCATTTTTGTCCAGCTGGGGTGCGTGTAGCTTGAAAAAAAATGGATGGATAGTCCATTTCATCGAAGACTTTCCCAAAATCTTTTAAGAAAAGATAATCCCATACAAAAGATGAGATTATCTTCAGGGCTTCCATATTTTTCATATATTACTTTGGATAATTTCCAGCTTAAGCTCCCCTAAATCGAAGCGTAGTTCATCAATAGCTTCTGTTTCATCAGTTCCAGTAGCCTTGATTTCTGGAACTACTGGATGCCAAGCAACAACTTTATCATTCTTAGTTACTACTTGTACTTGATTCATAGTACAGAGAGCTTTCTCTAGATTACGAAGCGTGATCACGGTTTCTCCTTAGAAAGAATATACTACAAACTTAGAATCAGTTAGATATTCTGCTAGAATTGGTCTAACTTGATCCTCCCAGGATAGTTCACCATTACCACATCCTGGTCGTGGTATTCTAACTACTTCCCATTCTGGATATTGTTCTGAAAGGATTAGTAGTTCTTCACAAGAACGTCTAATCATATCTAAACGTGCTGTACAAGCCCATCCTGGTACCCATTGTCTGGGCTCAAAGCTTTTACGCATACGTTTAATGATTTGATCTTCTTTACTTGGATCACATCTCTCTCGTGCAGGCTTGACTGGGAAAGATAGAATATCTACATGTACTGTTACTGCTTCTAGAGGCATTGTCGTGACAAAAGGTAAATGAGTATATGGTACTCGTTCAATACATTGTGTCTTATGACCTTCTTCTCTAATTTTAGTTCCAAAACGTAGATCAATACCTGGAACTTTTTGGACTACTTCTGCTGCAATACCTTTTCCCATCACCAATCTACCATCTTTCTTTACAAAACCATTTGTAGTAATACAGATAGCAAAATGAGTTCTTACCTCTGTATCGATAATAAGAGGCCAAATATCTCCTGCTCCTTCAATCATTTTATACTCCTGGACAGTTCCATTCCAAGTGAGGTCCACCACATTTTGGACAGATTAGAGATGGATTATCTAATCCAGAGACAGTATCTCCATCTAAACTTTTACCAAGAAGTCTTATACTATCTTGAGCAAGTTCTCTACAATATTGTTCTGAATGATAGTTACTTCCGCAAATATTACATACTTTAGTCTTTGCGCGTTTTTTTGATTTGACTAGATCTCTGAAATATTTATGCTTAATACCTGGAGACATATACCGATTCTCTACACTCTATTGGTCTTTGAGTCGATTTGATACACTCAATATATGCAGCATTATTTAGTTCACTATAATGTCTATTTGTTTCTTCCCGTGCACTACATCCTTGACTCAATACTGTAAAAAGTTGTACGCAGATGACTGTTGCACAGACAAGAACCATCCACTTAGTTACTTCCTTAGTAAGATCACTAATATTCATTAGTTTAAGTCCTTATCAGTAGAGGTAAGTTCAGGAGCTAGAGACTTCAGTCCATTATTAACTTGTCGAAGTTTATCTGCTGCCAAGATCAACTTCTGACTTGCTTCCTTTTGTTTTTCATTGGAAGCACGCATTCTAGCAATAGCAGCTTCTAGTTTTGATGCTGATTCTTGAAGAGACTTCGCAGCTATTTCAAGTTCAGTCTTCCAATTCATTAATTGGCTCCTTTGTTGGTACGTTGTAGATATTCCATTTGTGCACTGTATACCATATCTTTAGCCTTAGCAATGAATTGTTCATTCAATTCTGCTTCTACTTCATTTAGTCTCTCTCCAACTAGACGATAAGAAGCAGCAATCATATCTTCAATGAGTTTCTTATTATCTTCAGTGACTGACATATCTAGTGTCACTGATTTTACTACACCATAAACATCAGTTACTACGCGCAACATTCCACCACATACTTCTGTTGTGACTTCCTTGCGTTTAAGTTCTCTGATAAAATTCTCTCCATGCTGAACAATCCTATCCTTCAGTGAAGGATCAATTATATCTAGAGCTGTTGATAGGCCATTCTCGTCTAGTAGTTGAATAAGAAGATCAATTTCATTTGCCATATTAGTTTCCTTTTGTTAGTAGTATTACTACTACAATTGAGATGATTATTATTGTTGGCATATATTAGTTGCCTATGGACTAGGCGATGTTCTGTCTTCTACGTCGTCAAATTTGATTGGTTTATAACACTCAGGATTACGGTTCATAATAGCTTGATAGATTCTATTTAGCGCAACTACTTCGGTAAGTCTATCTTCTTGTTCACTATACATATATAGCCAGTGCTTAATCTCTTCACTAGCTCCCTGGCATGCTAGTTTCATACATGTATCATATTGGAAGTCATATGGAGGAGTAGTATCTTTTTGTTTTTGGGTAAACCAAACTCCAGCTACAAAAGAACCAACTGCAATTACTAGAAGTACAAACATATGCAATGTAAATCTCATTAAATTTCTCCTAGATACTTTCTTGCTAGCACTACTAGTGCTGGGTTAGGATTAACAATCGTTCTTTTACCTTGTAGTTCATTTACTACATCAAAGAATTTACGATGTTCTTTCCTGGCTAGATATGTTGCTAGTACTGAAGGAGACCTTGATATCCCTTGCGCACAATGAATTAGTACAATATGTTTAAGTTTAAGTAGAAACTCTAGTGATTGTACTGCATCTGCAAATAGTTTTGGATCATTACCATATGTATCTGCAAGAGGTATTTCAATAAATATATGCCTAGTGCCATGCTGAGGCATGTAGTAATCTGGATGGCCTACTAGAGTAAGCATTGCTGTTACTGGACTAGTAGTTGATCGATAAACTTGTTCAAATCTATCTTCCATATTACCAAGATAGATATTATGACGGATTTGATCCATATATCTCTCCAATGTATCTGTCTGTGGATCCCTGGAGACTTGAACTCCAAACCTTTCGCTTATAAGGCGAATGCTCTAACCCAGTTGAGCTAGGGATCCATTGGAGCACGAGATGGGAATCGAACCCACTTAACTCAGCGTGGAAAGCTGATACACGGCCAATATGTCACTCGTGCAAAAAAAATGCGAGCTAAATTGTATTTCGCTATGGTCATATTCGCAGTATGGTAACGAAATACTCCGGCTCGCAATATGTTTCTAAATGTCTGATCCTTCTCTTTGATGAAGGTAATCTCTCGATCTTTCTATTACTTGTTCTTCATTTAGTCTAGTACCTACATTTTTAACTACCCATCCGTTATCTTCCTTAATACGTAATATCTTACCGTTTTTTGCAAATTCCTCGGGAATATATGCAGTTTGCCAAGTATGGTTCTTTTGTAGGATACATTGTCTATAGAACATTTATTTTTCTCTTAGGTGAGTTCTAGCATCTTCCATCCATTGATCTAGATATGCTACGTTCTCCTCACCAAACTTAATTGCTAACTTCTTGACTTCAGCTAAGTCAGGTCTTTCCCAACATTTAGCTTCCATTTTAGCATATGGTACCCTTTTGATTAGGCCATAAGCTAAATTGTTAAGTCTTGAATGTTTCCTTACAACTAAAATTCTATGCAGATACAAACTTTCTTTTTCTTCTGCATCCTTTAGTTTCTTTGTTTCCTGCCTAATTATTGTTGCTTCAGTGGCAAGAGACTTAACTTTAATTTTCAAATGTATTGTTCTGATGTTCATTGTAATACTCCTTGTTAGTTAGTTGATGTCTTCTATCTATACAAGGGTATTACGGAGGTGCTCTAGCTGCACATTCAGTAGAAATGCCTCATAGTGTTATTTCCTTTCTCTCACTGGCTCTGCATTACCTGTTATATATTCTTTGATTAACCAGGTATCTCCACGTTGGAACTTTTTGAACTCAGTAAGATTACTTACATTATAAGTATATTTCTTTTCTGTCTTTTTGTCTACGAAAAATACGTTGTATGTTTCTTTCTTACTAATCCTTTGATTCTCTTTTGCTTCTTCATACTCTGGCCATTCACACTTATGATCTGTACTACTCTTATTCCATTGCTTAACTACTGGCCAGGTATAATGATCATAGTCACACCATGTCCTATATTCTGGGCATGATGAACATACTCTATGACAACTTCTATTATTTCCAGTACCACTACATGAATCATGACAAAAACATGACTCTTGTCCATAATACTTACGATAACAATTCGTAGTACCTGCTACTACATCTTTCCCCCAAGGTTCTCCCCACTCTCCCCCATGCGTAATAGTTCTTTGATGTAGATATACATCATATGACCATAGGATTCTATCTACTCTAGCAAATTCTTCATGTGGAAGTAGACTATATATTCCTAGTACGATTAGTGTAGCAATAGTAACCGCCACTATTGCTTGTATGATTGGAAAATTTCCTTCCTTGATATACCTATTTGGAGGGCCTTTAGATCTACTAGAACGTGAAGTATATTCCATCAACTTGCCTTTGATTTGGTGTCCCTACTAGGACTTGAATGGTGCCTCAGGAACGAATTGAACGCTCATCTGTGAGATTGAAAGCTCCATGCCCTAACCATTAGACGACTGAGGCAAAATTTCTAAGATTATGATGTCTTATTATTCTTCCACTTCAATTTCAATAGAATGCACTGTTACATATGGATTTTCTTCTTGTGCCAGTTCTCTATTTGTGTATAAGCGAACACCATAAACTGTTACATTATCTTCTAAAGCATGTGGAATAAATGTTGCCCAGTAGGTCTTCTTTACTTTTTCTTTAACCACTTCCCAACCTTCATCCTGATTTGGATGTATAAGCCAAAATATATTTCTTAGGTGTAACCAACAATCAGTTCCAGATTCCTTGAATAAAAATGCTCCATCCGAGATTTTGTAAAAATCTCCATTAGGTGTTTTACAAATCTTTCCTTCTCGCATTGCCTTGATTGCTTCATCTCGGGTCATATTATTCCTCGATGAATTCAAACCTACTTGCTGCAGGTGCTTGTTTATCTACTACTGGATGAAGCTCACATACAATACGATTAGCATCATGTAGTTTCACCCAGAAGCGTGCCTTACTGAGTTTCTTATTTGTAGGACATACACCAATACGAAATGTTATGGAATCGAAGTCCCTATATGTGCTCTTAATATAGATACGATCTACTTTTAATTCAGTACCTGTTGGTAGAGTTACTTCAGCTCTATCTCCAGACCATTGGAATATTGTATATGGTTCTCGTACTTCACCAAGATCTTCAAGATCTTCTATATTCCATCCTGTACGTTGAGATAACCCTTCTAATGTAAATGGAATATTATTATATATTCCATATTGCTTAGATGTTTGACCAGCTTCATATATAGTATATGAATTACCCCATGTGTTCTCTACACGTCTTGTATTCTTAAATCGTATATTATGATAAATATGGTATTGAGTTTCCATACTACCACATTGTTCTATACGTTTTGCAAGACCTAGATTTCTCTGTTCTTCATGGAGTGTAAATGTCCATGGTTCAGATAGAAAGATACTGTCACCGATAGTTGGAACGTAGAAATGCATGACACACTCCTATTATAGTAATAGTTATTCTCTTAGCGTTTACAGAACTTATCTGGAACTACCATAAGAGTAACCCATCTAGAATCTCCACTACAAAAACAAGCACCCCACTTTGATTCCCATTGACAGATTAGAGTATCTGCTTGTTTTGATATCCAGTTAGATATCTGTTCTTCTGGAGTTATATCTCTACAAGAAGATAACATAATCATACAAGTCACTACTAGAAGTTTGAACATGATTTTCCTTGTAAGAATTGGCATGGGTACGACGAATCGAACTTAAACAAAGTATTCTTTTGTCCACCCTGCACGTTTAGCTGTTCGTCTTCTATGACAAAGCACACAAACAATTTCGCATTTTGCTATTTCTGCAAGTAATTTATTTTCAGAGCCACGCTTCACTAAATAGCTAATTTCTGCTGTTTTATTATCTTCTAGGTGGTCAAATTCCATTAACCATGGCTCGTCTTGATATCGAATACCACAATTCTTGCATGATGAAGACGTTTTAAGATTAATAACTATATCTTTTAACCTTTTAATAGTTTTGCGATTTCTGGTTTTATATTGTTGTTTATTGTTATCATAATGCTTTCTGCGTATTACTAGCATACAACTTTTACAATAAGCTTGTAATTTATCAGACTTATTATTATTAAGACCAAAATCTGATATAGATTTAGTAGTGTGACAGATAGTACAATATTTCTCTATAGGCGTTTCCATATAGATAATATATGTACAATTGTTTTGGAGACGGAGGTAATACCACTATACGATACCCATACAAAATAGTAGTTCTAAGCCCCACCAGGACCTAATGGTACTCTGTTCGATGTAGTTACTTTTGAAACTTCAACTAGTTTGTATTTTTTACCATCAATCTCTACAACCTTGCCTTCACAAGATGACTTATTCAACTCCTGAATCTTCTTGTTGTATTCTTCTTCTGTACAATATTGTTTATCGTTAATCCACCAATACTTTTTACCACTAGCATATTCAACAGCTGGACCATTAAGACGGTGAAGTTTCCCGTTTTGAAGCCATCGAATAGTTCCATATTCATCAACTTCAACTTGGTAAATTTGCTTCTCAGTCATTTCAAACTCTTTCCTTAATAGCATTTTAACTTAATGTTGTCTGTATTATCATCTATATCAATAGTAAAGAATTCAAGATTATGATGTTCGTAGCTTGCAATATATTGATCTACTTCTTCGTTGAAGAATACATTTTCTTCTTTTATCTGTAGATGCTTTCTAGTATATTCAAGTTCTTGTGATGTTTTATTTTGTTCGCAATTTTGACATGTGATATAAAATCCGAATATTACTTCATTCCAAAATCTAATAAAATGTTCCTTGGTAATTTGTTTCCCTTTATATCCTAGGTATGTTTCATTAATCTTAGGAACACAACTCATGAAAGACATTATAGTAAGATAGAAATCATTATCATGAATTGTAACGCCGATTTTCATGATAAATCCTCAGGCTGTAAAGGTGTAGTTATTTATTGTACTTCTTCTACTGGTAGATCCCAGTATTGCCAGTCAGGAAGTGTTGGACCTATTACTTTGCAATAGTCCTTGTCAATCTGTGTAATCTCGATGATATTTCCTTTAGGCCAGTACCCTATAGAAATGGTTCCTCTAAAATATACACCTTCAAGTAGTCTATACAAACCAGGTTTAGTAATAATCATATCTATTCCTATCGAATTGGCGGAGAGCGGAGGACTCGAACCCCATACGCTTTCACGTAGCCCAGGTTTCAAATCTGGTCGGCGCTCCATGCACCTGCTTCACTCTCCATACTTTTGTTCTTACTTAGTCGGATTGTAATAATACAAATTACTAAGACGATGCTTTTCTACTGAAGTATTAGTATATTCGATAGAATAAATACCCTCTGCTTCAGACGTGACATCATTTAGCAACTCAAGTACAGAGACTTCTTTAATAAATCCTCGTTCGCAAACATATTGTGTTGTTTGAGTTGCAAGATTGAATGCCGACATGTAACCAGTATTTTTTACTAAGTGTCTTGCATAATTAAGAGCTTGTTCTTGCTTCCAATTCACTTGCTTACAATCCATTTCTTCTTCCCCTATCTATCTTTTTGTGCAGCTGGTGGGAGTCGAACCCACTTCAATTGAGTAAAGAATCCTTTTGGTAAACGCGCTTCCCTACAACGGCAATTTCAGCTAGATCCCTGATGTTACCACTTTAGGCGTTATTAGGTGCATCCGCAACCTTCGATTCACCCTCTGAGGTCTCAATTGTGTTTTACCAAATCGTTTTCGTTTTACGATGCCTAATCCGTTCGGCCACAGCTGCATATCTAATATTTATCTAGGTGTGCTTCCACGCTAAAAGGAAACTCAGCCTTACCAGTTACGGGGTGCCTTGTTACTTCTATATTCTTCCATTAAGAATGGCGGCTTTCAGTTATCCGGCTTCTTGATGGTATAGTCCTACTCCTTAGATGATGGCTGCTTTTAAGCCTACATTCCTAAACAAATATATTTATATTAGACAAGGGCCTAATATTTCTCTTAGTCTTTCAATGTCCGCAGTAGATAGATTTATTACTGCATCTACAGACATTCCGCAAGTACCACCTTGATCTAGTAGAGAATATGCTGTTGCGAATATGATAGTAATTTTGCTACCTACTAGATTTTTTTGTGTCCTGATGAATAGTCCGGGAATTAAGGCAAAATTCTTTTTATTAAGTTCCTTAATTTCTTCTTGTGTGTCAGTAATAACTAATACCTTCATATTATCCCTCATCGATTTGGTCGGGGTGACAAGATTCGAACTTGCAACTCCTTGCTCCCAAAGCAAGTGCTCTACCAGATTGAGCCACACCCCGAAATCTTACTTATCTATTTCTCTAAACCTACTTGTACTTGTGTCTTCTTGTTCTACTACATTATCATTATCATCAAACTCAAAATCATCTTCATGATTATCTGGTAGTATTACCTTAACAAGATCATAATAGGTTTGATTATTACTTCTTCCTGTAACCTTCTGAATCAATTTACCAAACCAGTTTCCTCCACTTGGTACAATACGATGATGTGTAATAAAATCTACATACTGCTTCTTAGTAATGATTCTTTCTTTATACATTCCCTTAGCAGTAATGACCATGGCTTGATTAATTGTGCCTGTAACAGTTTGAGTATCACTCATTTATTAACTCTCTTTGTATCGACGGTCGGAACTGCCCCGACAACCTTCTGGATATGAATCAGATGCTCTTCTGGTTGAGCTACGCCGATATTGGAGCCACTGAAAGGAATTGCACCCTCAACATCTTCGTTACAAATGAAGTGCTCTGCTAATTGAGCTACAGTGGCATTACTTTATACTTATCCAACTACTCTTGAACTTAGGCTCCCATCTATCTGCTGTATGTACTACTCCATTTGCAAACAGTATTTCCTTATCTTTTTCATCAATACAATCTAATGGAATCTCTTCATACACAAGTGGTCTCTCTGGTCCATAGTAATCAGATCCATTTTGTGCATCATTACCAGCTTCTGTAGACTTTTGTTTAGTCTCAGTCTTACAACGTTCTTTATCTGTATAGAGTTTCCATCCAAATGGACGATCTCCCCATCCAAACTCTACTTCAATATATCTTACTGCATAAACTATTTCCATCTTATCTACTCCTTGTATCTCTTTGTGGAATCGAAGGGAATCGAACCCTTATTACTAGGATGCAAACCTAGCGTTCTCCCGTTGAACTACGACCCCATGTGGTGCTCCCATCGGGGATCGAACCCGATTCTCCAGCTTGAAAGGCTAGTGTCCTTACCTTCTAGACGATGGGAACATTGGCACCCCCATGGAGAATCGAACTCCAGACTCTACGTAGACAGCGTAGCATTATACCATTTAACTATGAGGGTATATTTATCGATTTGGTGCCGAGTGAGGGACTCGAACCCACACGCCCCGAAGGACGGGAGTTTTTAGGACTCCGGTGTCTACCATTCCACCAACCCGGCATACTTTTTTTTTATTATGAGCAAATAATGTATAGGGATAATGTTACAAGAGTTAACCCTATACTCCGGCTCATAAATAATATTTTATGGTGGGGATAGGAGGTACTGCCCCTCCCTGACCCGAAGGTACGAGTTTTACAGACTCGCCGGCCTCTTTATCCGTCTATATCCCCATGGTGGGTTAGCTCCGTATCGAGCGGAAATCCTCGCGTCTTCAGCGCGATGCTTAGACCATCTTAGCTACTAACCCAAAGTTTATGTGGTCAAATGTATCGCTTAGGTATTTGGTCTTTTGAGCTAACCACTGCTCTAATCTACTATTTCTAGTAGATACAGGAGTCGAACCTGTGCACTAAAGAGTATTTGATAACCTAAACTGCCGTACCACAATTAAAATTAATGCGGGTAAATATGTAGTTGGAGATTTTACCGCCACCAGGCTTACTCCTGAGTCGAACAGGAAGTTTTTTAACCAAAAAAAAGATAACCAACTACTCCGACCCGCAAACTTACTTCATGTATTAGCCGAATAAATATGTATAGGCATATTCCGTGGGAATCGAACCCACCATCTTTCTTACGAAAGAAGTCCAACTTGGATGCAATGTATGTCGCGATAATCCTATACTCCGACTCGGTTAATTATTCTATTCTATCCTATTATCTTGTTTGTGAACTAAAATGATAAAGGTGTTTTGTGGATAACTTCCTGATAACCTTTATCTTCGGCTCACAAACTTCTATTCAATTATCAAAGAATGTGGATTAATATTGAACAGGGCAAGCTTTATTT
>Ga0105098_10000616_pt1 | contig 12515 bp, 5 predicted proteins | sample PPLLak21cMay2015_FD_79137 | JGI IMG/M metagenome (GOLD analysis project Ga0105098, IMG submission 79137) | Freshwater sediment microbial communities from Prairie Pothole Lake near Jamestown, North Dakota, USA - PPLs Lake P7 Core (1) Depth... | ecosystem: Environmental > Aquatic > Freshwater >... | reverse complement strand
TATTTCAGCCGCACGCGGGTCAGGTCCACATCACAGCCGATGCGGGACGCCATCTCTCCCACGGCCGAGGAAAGCCCGCCCGCGCCGCAGTCGGTGATGTCGGTGTAGAGGCCGGCGTCGCGGGCGCGCACGATGACGTCGATCAAGCCTTTTTCGGTGATCGGGTCGCCGATCTGCACGGAAGCGCCGGAGACCTCGCCCGTCTGGGCGTCCATGGTCATGGAGGAGAAGGTCGCGCCGCGCAAGCCGTCCCGTCCCGTGCGGCCGCCGATCACGATCACGCGGTCGCCAACCCGGGGAGTTTTGCGATGTTTATTTTTGGGGGCGATCCCCACACACCCACAAAAGACAAGTGGGTTTGCCGTGTAGGCTTCATCATAAAGGATCGCACCGTTGACTGTTGGAATGCCGATCTTGTTGCCATAATCCTGCACCCCGGCGACAACGCCCGATTGAATACGACGCGGATGCAGCACGCCTTCAGGCAAAGAGGCAGGATCAAGGTCTTGCGGACCGAAGCACAGGATGTCTGTGTTGGCGATCGGTTTGGCGGAGACTCCCAGCACGTCGCGGATAACGCCGCCGACGCCTGTGTTCGCGCCGCCAAACGGCTCCACCGCTGACGGATGGTTATGCGTCTCGACTTTGAAGGAAACTTCGAATTCATCATCAAAGTCGATAATGCCTGCGTTATCCACAAAAGCGGAGATGACCCAGGGCGCATGGATCTTGTCGGTGGCAGATTTGAGATAGGTTTTGATGAGAGAGTCGAGAGTAGAGAGTGGAGAGTAGTCTTTGGAATCCGCTATACCTTGCTCCCTATTCTCTACTCTCTGATCTCTGATCTCTATTCGCCCTTTGAAGGTCTTGTGCCCGCAATGCTCGCTCCAGGTTTGGGCGATGGCTTCGAATTCCACGTCGGTGGGCTCGCGCCGGACCTCATCGAAATATTCCCGGATGGCGCGCATCTCCGCCAGGTCCAACGCGGCGAGGCGTTCTTTGGAGACAGCCAGTAAATCCTCATCATTCAAGCCGCGCACGGGAATGGTCTGCACCACGCCACTCGACCCGGTCTCTTCAGGAAAGGAAGGCGTGATCTCGCCCACTGTCCACTGCTGGATGACATTGTTGGCAAGCAGGCGCCTTGCCAGTCTTTCGGCTGTCCCCTGATCAGCCCCTTCGATGAGAAAGCGCATACCGGTTGCCGCACGGCAGACGTCGTCGAGGCCGAGCTCGTGACTGGCGCGTACGATCTGCTCGGCAACCGGGTCGGTGACGCCCGGGCGTAAAGCAACTTCCACCATAACGGAATCCGGCTCGAGAGGAGATGAGAACGTGGGCAACTCTGTCCAGGTCATGGATTGAGTCACAGGGTCTGTTAAAAGTTTGAGAGCCAACTGTTTGCATATTTCTTGCGACAGTTGGCCCTCGACAAAGTACAGATCCTGGCAGGTGATGCGCTGGAGGTCGTTAAACCCCAGCGCACGCGCATCGGACAGATATATGTCCGCGCGTGGGTCCGAAAATTTGGATTGGGCGATGAAACGGTAGATGGGCATGGGTGAACCTCTTGGAAATCAGGGTGATTTTACTTCGGCATTCTTGTCTAGTCAAACAATCACCGGAAAGACTTTTGTTCTTCCTTGATGCTGTTGCTTCATCGAAAACGATGTAATGTATAGAGGGCGCTAAAGAGCCAAAAGATTCTTTCATTCCCCTTCCATAGTACTCGGGTGTGATTTGGCAAGCCAAAAATTGTTTTTTGAAACGGCCATAATACTGAAGTCCTATCTCTCATGTGACACAAAAGTCCTGTAATAGAGCTGGCTGTGACATTCTTCACTAGCTCGAAACCTTACGAAAATGTAAAGTCAAGATTGTAAAGATAGACAAGGTCTATTAGCAGCAAGTGCGTCGTTATCCATCATTTCTTTGCGGAGGGAAAATTCTCATGAACGTTTTCAAAGCACGTCTTCTATCTGTTTTCATTCTTGTCTGCCTGCTGGCAGCGCTCCCTGTTTCCCATGTGCGAGCAGCACCGAAAACATATCGAGTCAAACCCACCGGCCTGACCAGCGGGAGTTGCGGCGGCAGCTGGTCCAGCGCCTGTGGTCTGCGATATGCCTTGAGCCTGGCGATAGCGGGCGACCGAATTTGGGTTGCTGCCGGAACGTATAAGCCAACAACAGGCTCAAAACGTGCCGTTAGCTTCGTGCTCGAAAACGGTGTGGCCGTCTACGGCGGCTTCGCCGGCACCGAAACTGCTCTCGAGCAGCGCAACCCGGTCGCGAATGTCACCATTCTCAGCGGTGACATTGGCACCGTGGGAGATTACAACGACAATTCCTATCACGTCGTGATCGGCAGCGGGACGAACAACACAGCCATCCTGGACGGCTTCACTATCGCAGATGGGAATTCGGATTGGGCCGATGGTGAGAGTGGGCGTGGGGATGGCGGGGGCATGCTCAACCTCGACGGCAGCCCAACCCTGGTGAACCTTGTCTTCAGCAATAATCGTACCGGCTCATACGGGGCTGGTGCTGGGCTCGAGAATACTGGCAGTCCTGCCTTGACGAACGTGACTTTTAGCGGCAATTCTGGCGGTGGTGGCAGTGGTGGGGGCATGCACACGACCCTCGGCAGTCCTGTGTTGACGAATGTGACCTTTAGCGGCAACACCTCAGCCAATGGCGGCGCGCTGTCCCATACAGGCAGTGCAACATTAATAAACGTCACCTTCGCGGGGAATAGCGCCCAGAATTATGGAGGGGCAATATACAATATAGGTACCGGTCTCACGCTGAGGAATGTGACTCTCTTTAATAATACAGCCACTACCCTGTATGGCGGCGGGCTGTATAACTATGAAGGCGCACCCGTTCTGGTGAATACCATTCTGTGGGGGAATACAGCATCGACAAGTGCCAGCGCTCAGGTTTATAACGACGCAGGCGGCGCGGCAAGCATCAGCTATAGCGTGGTACAGGGCGGTTACGCGAGTGGAACGAATATCATCACTGGTGATCCAAAACTTGATGCGCTCGACAATTATGGCGGTTTCACCCAGTCGATTCGACTCCTGCGCGGCTCGTCCGCGATCAACGCCGGGAACGATGCGGCTGAGATTTGCCCAACCGCCGATCAGCGCGGAGTGACCCGTCCGCAAAGCACACATTGTGATATTGGCGCATATGAATTCGAACCAGGAACCCTCTATGTAAAAGAGGGTACCGGCGGTATCGACGGCGCATCCTGGGCAAGTGCCTACAGTGATCTACAATCGGCTCTTGCCGTTGATATAAGCGGCGACAAGATTTGGGTGGCAGCCGGCACATACAAGCCAACAATAGCCCCTGTCCCAGCAGAAACAGACCGTGCCAAAAGTTTCACGCTCGAAAACGGTGTAGAGGTCTACGGGGGATTCGCCGGAACGGAAACTGCACTGGAACAACGCAACCCGGTCGCGAGCGTTACCACGCTTAGCGGCGATATTGGTACCGAGGGAAACAACAGTGACAATTCCTACCATGTGGTCGTGGGCAGTGGCACGGATACTACGGCCATTCTGGATGGGTTTACGATAACCGGTGGAAATGCCAATAGTCTTACTACGGCTCCTCACTGGCACGGCGGCGGGATGCTCATTCTCGATGGCAGTCCGACACTGGGGAACATTGTCTTCAATAACAATCGGTCCGACAGCCGGGGCGGCGCGCTGTACAATACGAGCGGCAGTCCCGCGTTGACGAACGTGACCTTCAGCAGCAACTCCTCAATCAGCGGTGGTGGGATGCACAATGGGGGCGGCGATCCGGCGTTGACGAATGTGACTTTTAGCAATAATTCTGTCAGCGCGAGCGGACGTGGGGGTGGGATGTACAATGATTATGGCAGTCCCACGCTGACAGATGTTGCCTTCAATAGTAACTATACCGGCGCGTCCGGGAATGGCGGTGGGATGTACAATTTTTATGGTAGCCCAACGCTGCTGGATGTCACTTTCGATGGTAATCTTACCGGCGCGTCCGGGAAAGGTGGTGGGATGTACCGTGGCGGCGGCAGTCCGACGCTGACAAATGTCATCTTTAGCGGCAATACCGCACTCCAGGGCATTGGCGGCGGGCTGTATAGCGAGACTACTTCCACTCCTCCAATGTCGCTTACTGACGTCACCATTAGCGGTAACACCGCCGCCAATGGCGGCGGTGTATTTAACAATGCTGCTAACGCAGTGTTTACAAATGTCACCTTTAGCAGCAACACTGCCACTGTGTACGGCGGTGGGATGAACACTTCTGGCAGCGATCCAACGTTGACGAACGTTACTTTCAGCGGTAACACTGCACCTGGCGGCGGCGGAATATATATCCACAGTGGCAATCCAACGCTAACAAATGTTACCTTTAAAGAGAACACCGCTACGAACAACATTGGTGGTGCAATAGCGAATTATTCTGGCATTCCGATCGTACGCAATACCATCGCGTGGGGCAACACCCCTTCCCTGGTGCCGATATATGGTTATGACACCGGCAGCCTCACGATCAGCGACAGCGTTGTGCAGGGCGGATGTCCGGCTGAAAGCACCTGTACGAACATCATCACTACTGATCCGCTGCTTGGCATACTCGATGATTATGGCGGTTTCACGCAAACCATTCCGATTCAGGAGGGCTCTTCTGCGATCGACGCGGGAAGTGATTGCACGCCTGCCGATCAGCGCGGGGTCATACGCCCACAGCATGGTGATAACAATGGCATTGCCACCTGCGACATCGGCGCTTATGAGTTCGAGTTCATCCCGAGCGTCGGGATGTATGACGATACAGATCCACTCTGGGACTACTCTCCCGAATGGACGGCGATCCCTGGGAGTGGTGCGCACGACGGCACCATTCAGCGTACGAGTACAAATGGCGCCACCGCCACCTTTGATTTCCGAGCGCCCGGCTTTTTCACCTACTATTATCGAATGGGCCCGAACCGTGGAACCTTCGAGATCTGGGTGGATGGTGTGTTGCTAAAAACCGTCAATGCCTACAGCGCCACCACGGTCTGGCAGAAGAAGTACACCAGTCCGGCCTACACCGGTGACGATGCTCACACGATTATGATCAAGAACACCAGCCCGGACGGCACTTACATTGATGTCGATGCTATGGAAATCACCCTGGCGCCCGCGCCTTCCGGCCCGGGTATCTATGATGATAGCGAGGCGATGTGGGTCTACTCTCCCGGCTGGACGGCCAGCACGCCGAGCGGTCCGTACAACAGCACCATTCACCGCAGCGATACCCCAGGCAGCACCGCCACGTTTGTGTTCCAGGCGCCTGCCTTCTTTACCCTGTACTATCGAAAAGGCGCGAACCGGGGTTCCTTCACGGTTTGGGTGGATGGGGTGAAAATTACGACGGTCAATGCCTACAGTGCCAGCACGGTCTGGCAAAAGAAGTACACCAGCCCGGCGTACACAGATGACAAAGCTCATACGGTGGTGATCAAGGACACCAGCCTGGACGGCACTTACATTGACGTCGATGCCATGGAAATCACCCTTGCTCCGGCACCTTCCGGTCCGGGTACCTATGATGATAGCGAGGCGATGTGGGTCTACTCTCCCGGCTGGACGGCTGACACGTTGAGCGGTCCGTACAACAACACCATCCACTCCACCAGTACCAAAGGCAGCACCGCCACGTTTGTGTTCCAGGCGCCTGCCCAGTTTGCCTTCTACTATCGAAAGGACACAGACCGGGGTTCCTTTGAGATCTGGGTGGATGGGGTGAAAATTGCGACGATCAATGCCTATCGTACGAGCACGCTATGGCAGAAGATCTACACCAGCCCGGCATACACGGATGACAAGGTTCACACGGTGGTGATCCGGAACATCAGTCCCAATGGCACCTACATCGATGTCGATGCCATCCAGATCGAATAGATAGGCGAACTGCAGTTTGATCCGATTACATGGCATGCCTCATCTCTGAGATGAGGCATGCCTGATTTTAAACGCAGCGGTTGCATAACATAGTGCCAGTAATATTTTCTCTTGCAAGCGTAAGGTATTGATACTGCTGGTTCCCATTATTCTATAGTCTCTGGAAGGGGGTCGATCTCGATGGCAACTCAGTACATGCCATGGACTGAATCACAGGGCCTGTTAAAAGTTTAAGAGCCAACTGTTCACAAATTTCTTTCGACCATTGGCCCTCGATAAAGTCCAGATCCTGGCAGGTGATGCGCTGGAGGTCGTTGAACGCCAGTGCGCGCGCATCGGACAGATATATGTCCGCGCGCGGGTCCGAAAATTTGGATTGGGCGATGAAACGGCAGATGGGCATGAGTGAACCTCTTGGAAATCAGGGTGATTCTATTTTGGCATTCTTGTCTAGTCAAACGACAACATTTTTGTCTTTGTATGTTCTTTCTGTTGTTCTAGATGAGGCTTGATAGGTGGGTGCAAGTATGTAAACAACTTATGTCTGGTTTATGTGTTGACATGAGAAGACGAGTATGTATACTATGCAAAGAATGACCGTTCAGCCTTTCGCTTTATTGCCCGATCCGGAACTCATCGAAGCATGCTTGAAAGGGAGTGGTCAGGCTTGGGAGGTTTTACTCGTCCGATACCAGCGTCTCATTTATAGTATTCCGCTACGTTATGGACTGCCTGAACATGATGCCAATGATGTTTTCCAAAATGTGAGTCTGCTCCTGTGGGAAAATCTTGGGCGCGTTCGGGATCGGGCCCGTCTGGGTCCCTGGCTGGTGATCACGACGCGCAGGGAATGCTGGCGGATGATGCGCCCGCGCAGACCGAACGTCACGGTTTTGGAGGAGAGCGCGCTGGAAGAGATTCTTCCGACGGGCCCGCGCTCAGAAGATGAATTCCTGGCACTTGAACAGCAGTCCCAGGTCCGCGCCGCGATTGGACATCTGGAAGCGCCCTGCCGGGAACTGTTGTCATTGCTTTTCTATGCCGAACCACGGCCGCCTTATAATGAGGTTGCTGAGAAGCTGGCTATTCCGGAAGGAAGTATTGGTCCGACCCGGTCGCGTTGTCTGGACAAACTGATGAAAATCCTGGAAAACATGGGATTTGCAGATATGTAAAACTCACGGCTGCGTGTATTTTTTTTCTGCCCGGATGCTCTATAATGATGGTGGATTCTATGACGCACTTGAAATATGACATCCTGTTGAATTACCTTCAAGACCAGCTCTCTGCGGAGGAGCGCAGCCAGGTCGAACTGCACCTTGCCGAGCCGTGCTGGCGTTGTGGCCGGCAGCTTGCCCTTCTGCGGACGGTCCTTCATTCCACGGCCGAGGATCGGTCTGTTGCGCCGCCCGCCGCCGTCTTCGAACGCGCGGTGGATATTGGCCGCAGCCAGCGTGAGCTTCCCAGGCGCAGCTCCTGGATGCGCGTCGTGGCTGCCCTCAGCTTTGACAGTCGTCTGCAGCTTTCCGCTGCCGGGACCCGCGGCGCCACACGCGTGCGACAGTTGTTATTCAGCACTGAACAGATGGACATCGATTTGCAGGTCACGCCCGGACGTGGAGATAACGATGTCCTGGGACAGATGTTAAGTACCGGGCAACCGGAAGAGGTCGCGCCTGTGTTCGTAAGCCTGCAGAGCAGCACAGGCGAACTCCTGAGGGCGACCGAAACCGATTCACGCGGCCAGTTCGCCTTCAGACAGGTTCCTTTTGGCACCTACGACCTGGTCTTCGATCTAGAGAATCAAGAGGTCGCAGTCACCGGCCTCGAGCTCCAGAATGACTAAAGATGAATTCATAGAAGCTTTGATCTCCGCGCCCGATGCCGAGGCGCGGCGTTTTCTCTTGGATGGAAATCCTGAATTTTTGCACGTCGATACAGTGTCTGTGCTCAAGGAGCGGGCGGACCAATTGGAACAGGACGACGCGCGACAGGCGCTCGCGCTGGGTCTCCTTGCGGAAGAAATTGCCGAGCAGCTGGCAAGCGATGAAGCCCGCGCTCTGGCCCTGTGGACACAGGCCAATGCTTATGACTTCCTGGCTGAGAACGAATCCGCTGTGCGTTGTTACGAACGTGCAGCGGAACTTTTTAAAGCGGCTGGTAAACCATTGGAAGCTGCCCGCACTGCGATCGGCCAAATGTTCACGCTGATGCAACTGGGTAAATTCGACCAATCCCAGCTTCTGGCGCAGTCAGCCCGGAGTGTTTTTGTTGAACAGGGGGATGTCCTTTCTCTGGCAAAGATCGACATGAACCTGGGCAATTTGCATTACCAGCAGGGAAAATATGCACAGGCCCTGGAGGATTACCGGCAGGCAACCGAAGCGTTCCTGTCGCTCGGAGAAGCGCTGTATGGCGCGATGAACCAGATCAACCAGGCCAGCGCGTTGACGATGCTGGATGATTTTCTGCAGGCGGAACAACTCCACGAACAGGCCCGGCCTGTGTTCGAAGAAGCGGGTTTGCGCACGGCAGCGGCCTCGGTGGATCATGACCTGGCTCTGCTCCAGTATGCGCGCGGAAATTATGCCGAGGCGTTTCGCACGTTCGAGCGCGCCCGCGTCACATTTTCCAGCCTCGATCTGCAGGTCAACCTGGCGATGACCGACCTGGAGGAAAGCGATCTATATCTTGATCTAAATCTTGCGGATGAGGCACTGCGGCTTGCTCAGCGGGCTGAGAGCGCCTTCTCCGAAATGGGAATGACCTTCGAGTTGGCACGCAGCAAAGCCAACCATGCCGTGGCTCTTGCCCGCCTGGGTCAGGGAGAAAAAGCCGCCGCGCTGCTCCTCGAGGCTCAAAGCTTGTTCCTTTCCCTGGGGAATGAAGCCTGGGTCGCGCATACCGACCTCCAGCGTGCTGAAGTGCTCGGGCAGGAAGATCAATACGATCTGGCAAGACCCCTGGCAGTCCAAGCTGCCCAGGCCTATGAAAAGCTGGGCATGAAGACAAAATATGCCTACGCCCATATCCTCGCGGCCGGCTTTTGGGCAGATGACCGGCAATGGGCGCAGAGCCTGCAGGAACTCCAGGCCGCCAGAGAGGCACTCGAAACCCTGGCCGCTCCATGGCTAAGTCAGCGTATGGAAACCTGCCTGGGGCGCGTGTATGAGGGAATGGGAAATATCCCACAGGCGGTCGAGCATTACGAAAAAGCTGCCAGCCGGATCCAGCAAATGACGGCGGCGCTTACGGCAGATGAACATCGCACTGCTTTTGTGGCTGACAAACTGGCTCCCTATGAAGCGCTTGTCACTCTCCATGCAACTGAAAATCCGGCGCTGTCTTTTACCTGGGCAGAACAGGCAAAATCACGCGCCCTGGTCAATCTGCTGGCTGCCGGTGTTCGGCCAAGACTGCACCTGGATAATGAAATGGATGCCCGCCGGGCAGAACGTTTGCAGGAGATTCGCGACGAGTTGAACTGGCTGTATACCCGTCTCACCCGCGGTTCCGCTCCCGGAGAGACAGGCGCCCCGGCTGCCAGCCCGGAAACCTGGACAAAGATCGAGGAGCGCGAACAGGAGGCAACCTCCATCTGGCGCAGCCTGCAGGGCCGTCACGCTGAGGAGCTTTCACTGATCCGGGAAACGCCGCTGACGCCTTCCGACATCCAGCCTGACCTATCAGCTGGCACGGCTCTCGTGGAGTATTTTGTTGCGCGCGGTCAGATCAATGCTTTCGTCATCACGCATAATGATGTTCGTTCCTTCCCCGCCATCGCCCCGATTTCTGAGGTGCTGGTTTTGATGGAAAACCTGGCTTTCCAGTTTTCCAAATTCCAGTATGGACCTGCCTATTATCAACGTCATCGTGCCGCTCTTCTGCAAACCACCCGGGAAATTCTGGATGATCTTGGGCGCAAACTGATTGCACCATTATGGGAGGAACTGGCGTCGGCGAGTGCCGTCATCATCATCCCGCATGGGCCGCTGCATGCCTTACCCTTCCAGGCGCTGCGAATGGATGAACGTTATCTCGTTGAAACTCATGCCATTTCGTATGCCCCGAGCGCAGCCGTGCTCAAGTTTTGCCGGAAAAAATCCGCCCATCCGGGAACGCAGGCTCCCTTCTCCGGCAGGCCGCTGCTGGCAGGGATCCCGGATGAACGCATCCCTCATGTCACGACCGAGATCCAGACTCTCTCCGGTATCTTGGGAGATGCGGAGGTCCTGCTTGGCGAGCAGGCAACATTTGAGCGTGTCAGCCAGTCCATATCGTCCTGTGGAGTGTTCCATCTTGCAGCGCATGGACTGTTCCGCCCGGAAGCGCCCCTGCTCTCATCGATCCGCCTGGCTGACCGCTGGCTGGCTGTGCAGGATATTTACAATCTTGATCTTCGTGCTGCTCTGGTCACGTTAAGCGCCTGCGAGACAGGTCTCGGGCATGACGCCGGAGGCGATGATCTGGTTGGATTAGTGCGGGGTTTTCTCTATGCCGGAGCAGCTTCTCTTATCGTCAGTCTTTGGACGGTCCACGACGAGTCGATGACGCGCCTGGTGACAAGTTTCTACTCCGCGTGGCTGGCGGGACATTCCAAGGTCGACGCGTTACGCCAGGCCCAGCTTGCGCTGCTCACCGAATATGAACATCCATATTATTGGTCGCCGCTGATATTGGTGGGAAGTGAAAAGTAAATTCATCTTTTGCTTCTAGTGTGCATGGAGATCTGCTTTCCTGCACACAAGTAGAGTGTTTGCACTGTAAGACCGCGTTCTTTCCCTTACCAGTCTGCACTGTTCGGAGGTAACCATGCAAAGATCGAATTTTCGTCGCTATCCGCTGTTCTTCAGTTTTGTGGCACTGCTTGTTTTGGTCGTGTCCTCGTTTGGCCAGGTAAGCGCCAGGACTGCACAGTTACCTGATCTGCCGACCGACCAGGCCGTGGTTAAACTTAAACACGGCGCGGCAATTGGGACAGTATTGTCCCGCTACAATGCCACTCTCCTGGGGACAATCGCGGAGAGCAGACTCCACTTTTTACAGCTGCCTCCCGAACAGACCATCGATCAATTGCTCCCCAGTCTGAATTCCGACCCGGACCTTTTTTACGCCGAGCCAAATTATTATGCAGAGGGTGCCCCTGGCGGGGGCGTCATCCTGTTCAGAGCCCACAAGGCTCCGCTGGCGGAGGTCATTCTGTTTCGGGCGCATGGCGACCTGACCCCAACCCCTCCCGGGGGCACAGAGCAGTGGGCCTGGATCAAAATCGCTTTGAGCAACGCCCAAAAAATCTCCTCCGGCCAGGACATTATTGTTGCCGTGCTGGATACCGGGCTGGCTCCCGATCACCCGCTTCTGAACAGCTCCCTCACAGCCGGATACGATTTTGTGGGTATGACCAACGACATCTACGATCGCGGCAACGGCATCGATGACGATGGCAATGGCAGTGTGGATGAATTTGTCGGCCACGGGACTCATGTCTCGGGCATCATCGTGACCGAAGCGCCGGGCGTCCGGATCATGCCGATTCGGGTCCTTAACTCCGATGGTGTTGGGACCTACTGGGAAGTCGCCGCGGGCATCCGCTACGCGGTGGATCACGGTGCCAGGATCATTAATATGAGTCTGGCTGCTCCGCGCCTGACGCCTTCCCTGGCCGATGCACTTGGTTACGCTGCCTCTCACGGCGTGATCGTCGTCGCCGCCGCCGGGACGGGTACCGGTCCGAACTATCCGGCTGCTTACTCCAATCCGCTGGCTGTGATCGGCGTGGGGGCGACCGACCCGACTGACGGCATTCCCTGGTTTTCAGGTGGACAGGCACAGGATACCGATGTGTATGCGCCCGGAGCAGACATATCCAGCGCGTACCCGTATAATGGTTATGCCTTAGGCAGTGGCACCTCCATGGCTGCACCTATCGTCTCAGGTGAGGCCGCCCTGTTGATGTCGCGTTATCCCGCCTGGACTTCGATGGAGGTGACGCAGCGGATCCTGAGCGAGACCGATCCCATGGCGGGGCATCCTCAGGGACGTGTCAATCTTAGCGATGCGCTGAATACCGGCCTGGAGGCGGATTACTCGGTGGGTGACTTCGGATCGCCCAATGACAACAATATCAAGCCGCGTATTCGTCTCGTTAACAACACCCCGGAGGATATCCCGCTTGGCGAACTCAAGATTCGCTACTGGTACACCATCGATTCGGACCAGCAACAAACCTTCAATTGTGACCATGTCACGATTCCTATTGCTTGCGGGGGACCTACCGGCACGTTTGTTCGCCTGCCAGAGTCAAGCATCAACCGGAGCGACGTTTCGGATACCTATTTGGAAGTGGGCTTCACAGGTCCTTCCGGCAACCTTGCCGCGGGCGGCCGGCTTGATCTGTTTGTGCGGATTAACAAATGGGACTGGTCCAACTATATTGAAACAAACGACTCTTCCTACGGAGGGAGCACCACGGTTTACACGCCCTGGGATCATATTACTCTCTATCGTAATGGAAGCCTGCTCTGGGGCGCCGAGCCGACTGGCGGACCCTACAATGGTACCCCGCCTAGTT
>Ga0105098_10000615_pt1 | contig 12529 bp, 9 predicted proteins | sample PPLLak21cMay2015_FD_79137 | JGI IMG/M metagenome (GOLD analysis project Ga0105098, IMG submission 79137) | Freshwater sediment microbial communities from Prairie Pothole Lake near Jamestown, North Dakota, USA - PPLs Lake P7 Core (1) Depth... | ecosystem: Environmental > Aquatic > Freshwater >... | reverse complement strand
TTCAACTTCAGCCGCAGCCGCGCGCGACTGGCCGACGGGGCCAAGCCGACAGTGACTTTCATGGATGTGGCCGGGGTGGAGGAGGCCAAACAAGAACTCCAGGAGATTGTGGAATTCCTCAAGCAGCCGGAGAAGTTCCTGGCACTGGGCGCCCGCATACCGCGGGGTGTCCTTCTGATAGGGGCGCCTGGAACGGGCAAGACTCTGCTGGCGCGGGCCGTCGCCGGGGAGGCGGGGGTCCCCTTCTTCTCCATCAGCGGCAGCGAGTTCGTAGAGATGTTCGTCGGAGTGGGTGCCTCCAGAGTGAGAGATCTATTCGACCAGGCGAAGCGGAATGCTCCCTGCATAGTCTTCGTTGACGAGATCGACGCCGTCGGACGCCACAGGGGCGCGGGGTTGGGCGGGGGCCATGACGAGAGGGAGCAAACGCTGAACCAGATTCTGGTGGAAATGGACGGGTTCGATACTTCCACCAATGTCATTGTGCTGGCAGCCACCAACCGTCCGGACATACTGGACCCGGCCCTGCTGCGTCCGGGCCGTTTTGACCGGCGCGTCGTCCTGGATCCGCCGGACATCAACGGACGGAAGGGGATACTGGAGGTCCACGCCAAGGGCAAGCCTCTCGACAATACGGTCAACCTGGAAACGATTGCCCGGCAGACAGTAGGGTTCAGTGGAGCCGACTTGGCCAATCTGGTGAATGAGGCTGCCATACTGGCAGCCAGACGCAACAAGAAGACAATAGGCATGCCTGAATTCGAGGAATCCATCGACCGGGTCATTGCCGGACCGGAGAAGAAGAGCCGGATTATCAGTGTGAAGGACAAAGAGTATACGGCCTACCACGAGGCCGGACATGCTCTAGTGGCCAAGAAGTTGCCCAATGCTGACCCGGTGCACAAGGTCTCCATCATTGCCCGCGGTATGATGGGAGGCTATACCAAGTTCTCACCCACCGAAGATCGCTACGTTGATACCCGTTCTCAGCTGATGGATCGGCTGGCGGTGTTGCTGGCCGGCCATGTTGCCGAAGAGCTTGTGTTCAGTGAGAAGACTACAGGGCCTCGCAGTGATATCGAGCGGGTCACCAAGATCGCTCGAGCCATGGTGACGGAATACGGCATGAGCGACAACTTGGAGTTGCGCACCTTTGGGCACAAAGAGGAATTGGTCTTCCTTGGCAGGGAAATCTCGGAGCAAAGGAACTACAGTGAGAGGGTGGCTCTGGAGATTGACAGGGAAGTCCGTATTATCATCCAGAAGGCCTACGATGTGGCCAAGGGCATCCTCGTGGAGAACAAGCCCAAACTGCTGCAGATCGCTCAGAGGTTGATGGTTGAGGAGACGATTGAGGGCGATACCCTCGAGAAGCTGTTCAACGAGCCCGTTCCCGCAGCACCTGCGCAAGTCTGACTAAGGCAGGTACATCTTGATCCGGATAACCAGAAATCCCATACGTCCGGAAGCCGCCATTGAGAATGTCCGCAAGAAAGCCTATGGCGCGGTTATTGCGTATGTAGGCACGGTTCGAGACGTTTCCCACGAACGCCGGGTCATCTTCATGGAACACCAGGCTTCATTGCAGGATCTGGCACGGCAGGAGCTGGAGCGGATAGCTCAGGAGATAGAGCATAGATGGCACTTGGAGGATGTCTCTATCATCCACCGCATCGGCAAGCTGAGAACGGGTGAAATCCTGCTGGTGGTGGCGATAGGGGCTCCTCACCGTGTCGAGGCTTTTGAGGCCTGCCAATATGCCATCGACTCCTTCAAAGAAGTCTCCTCACAGTGGACCACCGAGACCCTGGAGCCGGGCTAGAGCGTTCCGCCCCTGGGTCAACTCCGGCGTTCTGTCACATAGGCAGCCAGATCGTTGAGGCAGTCGTGGGCGGGGTTATGGGGGAGCTTCTCTATGGCCGCCGACGCCCGGGATGAGAACTGCTGGGCGATCTCATAGCACTCGTCGATGACCGACGAGTTGCGAACCATCTCCATCAGCAATTGCGTCCCCTTCTTCCGGTTCTTCTTCAGGATCCCCTTCACCCCTGCACTATCCGGCCGTTCCAGCAGCAATATCACGGGCAGGGTGAAGACGCCTTGCGCCAGATCGCTGGCAACAGGCTTGCCCAGTGTCTCTTTCTGCCCCACAAAATCCAGGATGTCATCGATAATCTGGAAACTCATTCCAATGTTGTAGCCGTATTCCTTCAGAGCCTGAACTGTCTCCTCCGGCGAGTTGGCCAACACTGCCCCTGATTCGGTGGCAGCGGCGAACAGGCAGGCAGTCTTGTCCCCGATGGTCTGGAAATAGCGCTCCCTGTCGCTGCCGAAGGCGTTGATGGATTCCTCAATCTCGCCACTGCAGATGGTCATGAGAGTCTGAGCAAAGAGCTTGATGACCCGGATGTTCCTGGTCTCGGCGACGAAGCGGGCGGAGCTGGCGAAAAGGTAGTCTCCGATCAGCACGGCGTTGCTGTTGCCCCAACGCTGTTTGATACTCATCTTGCCCCGGCGGAGCTGAGCATCGTCAATGGTGTCGTCGTGGACCAAAGTGGCCGTGTGCAGCAGTTCGACGCCCACAGCCATGGACACCAGCACCCCCGCGTTGTACTTCTTGAACTTGCCGGACAAGAGGGTTAGAGCCGGGCGGACTCTCTTTCCTCCGCCCTCCAGAGCATGCTGCAACTGCTCGGTCATCTGCGCAGGAGCGAGTCTGGCCACCTCCTCGATCTTCCCATCCACTTTGGCCATGTCCGGCTTGACGGGATCACAGGTCCAGGCGATGCTCAATATGCTCCTTTCTCAGCTTTTCTCCGGCAGTCCGCTATGGCAACTGGCCGACTCTGGCATTCTCTTCGGCCACCACTGATTCGTCCAGCTTGGTGAATAGCGCCTCCGGCGTGGCCAGCTTCTGTCCAGCCGGCAGGTTGTGCAAGCCCCATCCCTCATCCTTCACTGTGCCTTCGAAACCCAGAAGATGATGCAGCTTCTCCGAGCTGAACGGGAGGAAGGGATAGAACAACGTCTTCAAGGTGGCAATGCTCGAAAGCGAGACGAAGAGGGCAGTGGCACATGCCTCCCGGTCTGTCTTCAGCGTCTTCCACGGTGACTTCTCATCGAGATAGCGATTGGTTTCCTGCGCCAGCGACATGGACGCTCTTATGGCATCCCTGAAATGACAATTATAGAGCAGGGAGTCGACAGCGCCAAATGTCGTCCTGGCCTTCTCCAGTAGAGCCTGGCTGCTGGCGTCAAGTTCCTGTGGAGTCGGCACGCAGCCATCGAAGTGCCGGCTGGTGAACGTCAGGACGCGATGCACCAGGTTGCCATAAGTGGCTACCAGTTCGTCGTTGTTGCGCCGCACGAACTCCCGCCACGAGAAATCTGCGTCCGACGTCTCGGGCATGTTCGCCGATAGGAAGTAGCGCAGCGGATCAGGCGAGTACCGTTCCAGGTAATCCGGGAGCCACACTGCCCAATTGCGGCTGGTCGACAGCTTCTTGCCCTCGATGTTCAGGAACTCGTTGGCGACAACGTCATACGGCAGGTTCAAGCCTCCATACCCCATCAGCATCGCCGGCCAGATCATGGTGTGAAAAGGTATGTTGTCCTTGCCTATGAAATAGTAGCTCTTCGAGTCCTGCTTCCAATACGGGGACCATCCGTCTTCCCTTCCACGCAGCGCGGCCCATTCCTGGCTGGCGGAGAGGTAGCCGATGACGGCTTCGAACCAGACATAGATTCGCTTATGTTCGAAACCTGGCTGCGGAATTTTCACCCCCCATTCAATGTCCCTGGTGATGGCCCGGTCCTTCAGCCCTTCCTCAAGATAGCGCAGAGTGAAGTTCTGAACGTTCTGCCGCCAGTGGTCCTGCTTCTTCACCCAGTCGAGCAAAGGCTCCTGGAAGGCGCTCAGGCGCAGGAAGAAGTGCTCTGAAGTCTTGGCCTGAGGCGTGCCCCCGCAGAGGCGGCAACGGGGATCCTTCAGTTCCAGCGGGTTGGTAGGTTTTCCGCACTTGTCGCACTGGTCGCCTCTGGCCTCCTTGAAGTCGCAGAACGGGCAGGTCCCGTTGACGTAGCGGTCCGGCAGGTTGCGCTGGCACTTGGAACAGAACGGCTGTGGCATGCTGTCGCGGTATATGTAGCCCTTCCTCTGCAAAGTCAGGAAGATATCGTGGACGACCCGCTTGTGATTCTCGGTCCCCGTGGTGGTGAAGAGGTCGAATTCGATACCCAGCTTCTTCCAGGATTCCAGGAACTCCCGGTGATACTTGGAGGCCACCTCCTGTGGCGTCGTCTGTTCTTGCTCGGCACGGATGGTGATGGGGGTACCGTGCTGATCGCTGCCCGATACCATCAGGACCTCGTTGCCCTTGGCGCGATGATATCGGGCGAAGATGTCGGCCGGCAGGTAAGCTCCAGCGATGTGGCCCAGATGCAGTGAGCCGTTGGCATACGGCCAGGCTACACAAACGAGAACTCGCTCCATGAAGGTTTGACTCTGGTTGATATTCTACCATTATTCGAGCGCCGAGAGTACGACGCGGAGATCCCGGAAACACAAGTGATTGGCAGAAAGACCAGCCGGGATGCGCCCGCTTCACCCGGAGGGGGATCGAGCGGCCGACCGGAGGCCAGCTTCAGAGAAGGCGATGGAGTGACGCCGGCTGACCTTCTGAGTGTGTGCGTAGGGGCGCGTGATTCACCGCGCTCTTGCACAATGCCCCGGAGAGCGAGGCCCGGGGGTGAGAGGTTGCTCTGCGGACTCCTCCAGGCACGACCCGTCACCGCAACTACCGCCGATTACCAGAAATGTTACAAAAGTGTGAACCACGCCAAGTGACTTGAGACCACTCTGCGAAGTGGCTGCCCGATAATGGAGCCAGTGATGTGCCATCACACCAAGGCGCGAAGCCGTGATTGGGCGCCTCTCAGATCAGACATACCCGGTCGAGCCGTTGATATGGCCCATCACTCAGAGGTAGATTAATGACGCTGCGCACCAAGATCATACTGGTCATCAGTCTGTTGAGCGCTCTCTCCATCGTCGCCCTGTTCCTGGTTCAGAATATCATCCTGACGACGCGCTTTGCCAGACTGGAACGGGAGAACACGGAGGCCAATACGGCCCGTGCCATGAGCGCCGTGACAGAAGACATCTCCTCCGTCAGCACAATGGTAGGCGACTGGGCGCCGTGGGATGATACGTACATCTTCGTCCAGGACAACAACACCGACTACGTTGCCAACAATCTCACCGATCAGACCGTAGCCAACTTGGGCATGAACTTGATACTCTTCGTCAACAATGCCGGGGACTTGGTTCATGGCAAGGCATTGGATCTGGAGAGCGGGACAGAGGTGCCTCTGCCATCCAGCGTCTCAGAGATCCTGTCGCCCGGCACCCCGCTCCTGCAGATGTCAGATGAGCGAAGCAGTGTGTCCGGCATACTGTCCCTTCCCGAAGGTCCACTGGCGGTAGCAGCTCAGCCAATCCTGACCAGCCTGCAAGAAGGGCCCATACAGGGGACTCTGATCATGGGACGCTACCTTGATGTGGCAGAGGTGCAGAGACTCGCCCAGTTGACCCATCTGTCTGTTTCCGTGTACTCGTTGCAGGGCAGTGACATACCGGCCGACGTTCAGTCGGCGCAATCAGCCTTGTCAGCGGAAGAGCCCACTACAGTACACCCGCTCAGCAAGAACTCCGTTGCCGGCTACAGCCTCATCACGGACATCTATGACAACCCGGCGTTGGTGTTGAAAGTCGATCAGCCCAGGGATATCTACAGACAGGGACAGGAGACCATAAGCTACGTCATTCTGACTCTCGTGGTACTCTTCATGTGGTCCGGGGCTGCCAGCATCGTGCTCCTGGACCGGTTCCTTCTCTCGCGGCTGAGCCGACTCGCTGCGGATGTTGATGAAGTGGGCGCTTCACGCGATCCGGGAGAACGCGTGCCGGATGAGGGCGATGACGAATTCGCGCGGGTCGCAAAGGCCATCAACCGGACGCTGTCGTCACTGGACCAGGCGCAACACGAGTTGAGGGCCAGCGAGGCCAGGAACCGGGCGCTTGTTGCCGCCCTGCCGGACTTGATCATTCGCGTGGACAGAGACGGCATTTCTCTTGACAAGGGCTCGGTCAATGCCGATGGATTCGCCCCCTCCGGTCATGAATCCGTCTTTCGGTGGCCGGGTGAGACCCCGGAAGAGCGGAGGGCTTTTTCGACCGAGATACTACAGCACGCCAGAATGTGCGTGAAGCAGGTATTGGAGACTGGGGAGACGAGCATCTTCGAGTTCCAGATCGTGCTGAACGGGCGGTGGTGCCAATATGAGGCTCGAGTGGTAGCCGGCGGCGAAGATGAGGCACTGGTCATAGCCCGCGACATCACGCAGAAGAAACACGAAGAGGAGATCCAAAGGAAAGGCGTGCTGCTGAAAGAAGTCCACCATCGAGTAAAGAATAATCTGCAGGTTGTCTCTGGTCTTCTCTATCTCCAGTCAAAGCGGATGAGCGACCAAAGTATGATCGAGATGTTCAATGAGAGCAGCAACCGGATTCAGTCCATGTCACTCATTCATCAGAAGCTGTACCAGTCAAAAGACGCGGCCACAATCGACTTCGGGGGATATGTGCGCGACCTTGTCAGTGGTCTGCTTCGCTCGTACGGGACGGATCGGAGCGCGATCAAAGTGGTACTGGATATCGATCGCGCCGGTCTGGGCATGGATGCCGCCGTTCCGTGCGGGCTCATAATCAATGAGTTGGCATCCAACTCATTCAAACATGCATTCCCCGAAGGCAGGCGGGGAGAGCTACGCATCTTGATGCGCCGCCACGTTGGTGACAGGATCACGCTGGTGGTCGCAGATGACGGTGTCGGTCTCCCACGGAATTTGGATCTTCACAATGCGGAATCTCTCGGCCTGCAACTGGTGGTCACTCTAGTCGAGCAACTGGGGGGGACGATCACTCTTGATCGGGATACAGGAACGAGATTCACCGTGGAGTTTGCGGAGTCTCGCGGGACGGCCACCGCGGATGCGTCCCAAGAGCCTTTCGAGCATGTGGTAACCTAGCTCGTCAGCAGGGAAACACAAATGGCAGAAGTGCGGATACTGGTGGTTGAGGACGAGGGGATAATAACTCTGCAGATTCAGACCATGCTTCGCAGCATGGGGTATGACGTATGCGGCAAGGCATCTTCGGGCCAGGAAGCCATCGACAAGGCAAGTGCGATGCGATCGGACCTCATACTCATGGACGTCACTCTGCAGGACTCCATCGATGGCATCGAAGCAGCCAGACGGATTGTCGCACGCTTCAATACGCCGGTCGTTTTCGTCTCTGGCTGTGCGGACAGCGAAACGCTGCAACGAGCGGCGGAAGTGGGGTATTTCGCCTACGTCTCCAAGCCGTTCACGGAGAGAGTGCTGGACTCTGCCATCAAGATGACAATCCGGAAGTACGGTCTTGAAGGGGACAGGAGGAACCCCGAGAAGGCTGAAGCCTCCTAGAACCCAACTTCACTAGACAAGGCTTCAGCCCCGATAGCCAACACAAGCCGGGCAACCCTTGGATACGGTACCGCCCGATGCGGATCCTCAGCTCTCAGCGTCGTCCTTCACCGCCAACCACGCCCGATAGAGCTCTTTCCTGGACAGGCCGGTTGCATCGGCCAGGCGGGCAACACCATCTTTCGCAGGAATGCCCTGGCTCTGAAGCGATCTAATCTCGTCTTCTATCTCCGCCGTCAACGTCGGTTTGACTTCCTTCTTGCTGCCCTCGACAACAATGGTGAACTCGCCCTTGGGCTGCTCGAAATGCTCGATGGCTTCACTTGTCGTGCCTCGGAAGACCTCCTCGTGGAGCTTGGTCAACTCCCGGACGACCGCCACTCTTCTGTCCCCCAGCACTTCGAGCATGTCTCTCAGAGAGTCGGTGAAGCGGTGAGGGGCTTCGAAGGCGACCAGTGTTCGGGGCTCCAGAGACACCTGCTGCAGCAGATGGACTCTCTCAGACTTCTTTCGCGGCAGGAAGCCCAGATAGGTAAACTGGTCGGTAGGCAGTCCGGCAACAGCTACGGCAGCCACGATGGCGGATGGGCCCGGAATGGGAACTACCCGCGTACCCTTCTGCGCCGCCGCCACTATGAGCTCATATCCCGGATCGCTGATTCCGGGCATGCCGGCCTCCGACACCAGTGCCAGGTCATCCGTCTCCAGGAAGCGCAGCAGATACCCCAACTTGGTCATCTTGTTGTGCTCATAGTAACTGGTCATGGGTGTCTGGATATCGTAGTGATCGAGAAGGCGCTTGGTCTTCCGCGTGTCTTCGGCGGCGATCAACTTGACCTCTTTGAGGATGCGGATGGCCCGCAGGGTGACATCCTCCAGGTTGCCGATGGGAGTGGCTACGACGTAGAGTGCCGGCACGGTCCAATCCTCCTGATTGGGGTCCAGTATACTAGCTTTCTCTGGGCAAGTCCCTCCAGGCTAGCTGGGCACCAAAGACGTGAGCTCATAGCTGATAGACTGTGCTCAAGAACACCTCAGCCTCCCAACCCGAAGCATCCCATCCGCGCAAATTGACTTTGGAGACGGCCTTTGATATCCTTTTGTGCTAAATAACCCCAGGTTCAACGAAGACTATGCCTGTTCGTCAAATCAAAGAGATGCGTCGCTGCTATGGCTTTGAAGAAGTAGCCATAGTGCCAGGCGACGTCACCGTTAATCCCGAGCAGACAGATATCGACCTGAAGCTGGGAAACCTCACGTTCTCCGTTCCCATTCTGGCCGCCGCCATGGACGCCGTCGTTGACCCTAAGTTCGCCGTGGCTTTCAGCAAGCTGGGCGGCTTGGCCGTGCTGAACCTGGAGGGTGTGCAGGCCCGCTACGAGAAGCCGGAGGAGGTGCTGGCCGAGATTGCCCAGGCGCCTGTCAACCAGGCCACCCCCTTGCTTCAGAAGGTCTACTCCCAGCCCATAAGGGAGAAGCTGGTTGGCGACCGGATTCGGGAGATAAAGAACAATGGTGGCGTCTGTGCCGTCTCCGTAACGCCGGCTAACACCAAGAAGCTGGTCTCTACCATCGTCGATGCGGGCGCGGATGTGCTGGTGGTGGCATCCACAGTTACCACCGCCCGGCATCAGTCCAAGAGCCTGAAGGGGCTTGTATTCTCGGAACTCTGCAAGTCAGTCCCCATTCCGGTGGTAGTCGGGAATGCTGTCAGCTACAGTGCCGCTATGGAATTGATGAAGACCGGAATAGTCGGCCTTCTAGTGGGCGTTGGCCCAGGAGCCACTTGCACCACGCGGCAGGTCCTGGGCATTGGTGTGCCGCAGGTGACGGCAACCATGGATTGCGCTACTGCTAGGGATGAATACTTCAAGAAAACCGGAAGGTATGTGGCGATCATCACCGATGGAGGCATTCACGCCGGAAGCGATATGTGCAAGGCGTTCGTCGCCGGGGCCGACGCGGTGATGCTGGGGGCCATCATGGCTCAGGCCGATGAGGCGCCAGGTCACGGATACCACTGGGGAATGGCCAGCCCTCACCCAGCCCTGCCACGTGGCAGACGCATCAAGGTAGATACCCGGGCTCCGCTGAACCAGATACTCTTTGGGCCCACCACGGTGAGCGATGGAACCCAGAACCTGGTCGGTGCTTTGCGCACCGCCATGGGCGTCTGCGGCGCGTCCACTATCGCCCAGATGCATGATGTGGAGATGGTCATTGCGCCATCGATAAGGACAGAAGGCAAATCTTGGCAATTTCAACAGGCCTGCTCTCAGTAGCCGATCTCACCTCCGAAGAAATCCAGCATCTCATTGAGAATGCTGCTTTCCTCAAACGCGGGGAGAAGGCAAACACAGGCGTCAAGGGGAAGACCGTAGCGCTCCTATTCGAGAAGCCTTCGTTGCGCACACGCGTCAGCTTTGAGGTGGGCATGTGGCAACTCGGAGGACATGCCATCTACCTCTCCCCCGCCGAGGTTGGCCTGGGGAAGAGAGAAAGCACATCTGATGTCGCCCGGACGCTGAGCCGTTTCGTGAACGGTATCGTCGCCCGCACTTTCGCTCACGAGACTGTGGAACTGCTGGCGAAATATGGGACGGTGCCGGTCATCAACGGGCTTTCAGACTACGAGCATCCGTGCCAAGCCCTGGGCGATCTGCTGACCATCCAGGAGAAGAAGGGGGGTCTCAAGGGACTCCACTTGGCCTACGTTGGTGACGGGAACAACGTCGCCAGAAGTCTGATCCTGGCGGCGACCGCAGCGGGCATGGACTTCTCCATTGCCTCCCCACCAGGCTATGAGATCGACAAGCCATCTCTTCGCTTGGCGAAGAAGCTGGCCGCTCAAAGCGGCGCCAAGATCGCCACAATGACCGAACCGCGCCGCGCCGTGGAGAACGCCGATGTGGTCTACACCGATGTGTGGACCAGCATGGGCCAGGAGGCTGAGTCGGAAGTCCGGCGCCGGGCCTTCGCCTCATATCAGGTTGATTCCGCGTTGCTTTCATGCGCCAGGAAAGGCGCTTTGTTCATGCATCCCCTGCCGGCACACCACGGGGAGGAGATTGCCGATGGCATGCTTGATCACCCCCAGTCCGTGGTCTTTGACCAGGCAGAGAACCGGCTCCACATCCAGAAGGCCATCCTCGTAAGGGCTCTCGGCGCAAGACCTGCGTAGTACTCTGTGACACGACGTTTGGCGTGCGCGCGATTGCCCCATCAGTTAGAGAGGTGTTGACTTATGATCCACCCGGAGAAAGAATAGATTGGCATGCCAATCTGGGAGACGCGGCCGGGTGACACCGGCGCGGCGTGACGTGGGGAGGACACGATGCCCAAACCTATTGTAGCCATCATCGGCAGGCCCAACGTAGGGAAGTCCACGCTGTTCAATCGCCTTCTGCACAAGAGACAGGCCATTGTAGAGGACTTGCCTGGAACAACCGTAGACCGAATTCACTCCGACATCTCCTGGGAAGGGCATGAGATGACTCTGGTGGATTGCGGTGGCCTAGAGGCGAAACCAGGACCAGCTATGAGGCGCAAGGTCAGAGACCAAGTGGAGAAAGCCATTGCTGGGGCAAATCTCCTGCTTTTCCTGGTGGATGGCCGCGATGGAGTGCTGCCGGCCGATGGAGAGACGGCCGACATCGTGCGCCGTGCCCAGAAACCCATGATGCTGGTAGTGAACAAGGTGGAGGGTCCCAAGCAGGAGACTCAGGTGGCCCAGTTCTACGAGTTGGGCATGGGTGATCCCATCCCGATCAGTGCCTACCATGGCCATGGAATCCACGAGTTGATGCAGAAGGTCATCGAGAACCTGCCGGCTCCGACACCGACAGCGCTGGAACCAGAATCAATGAAGATCGCCATTGTGGGGCGCCCCAACGTGGGCAAATCACTCCTTCTGAACACTCTCCTGGGCGAGGAGCGGGTGGTTGTGGACGAGGTGGCCGGAACGACGCGTGACACCATAGACACCGTCCTGGAATACAAGGGTGAAGAAGTAACACTGATTGACACCGCCGGAATCAGGCGCCGGGGGCGGATCGACCAGGGTATCGAGCGGTACAGCTCCCAGCGCACCGATGATGCCATTGAGCGGGCCGATATCGCCCTGCTGGTGGTCGATGCGGTCGAAGGCATCACGGCTCAGGACATTCATATCCTGGGCTACATCCACAAGGCCTTCAAAGGGGCAGTCCTGCTGATCAACAAGTGGGACCTGGTGGATGTCAAAGACACTTCTTTGTGGATGGAGGTAGTGCGGCGGAAGATCCGGTTCATGCCCTACATTGAGACGCACTTCATCTCAGCCAAGACCGGACAGGGTGTGGAGAAGATTCTGCCACTGGCCGCGAGAATATACCAGGAACGTCTGCGGCGCCTGGAGCCAGCCCTGCTGGACAGCATTGTCGCGGATGCCGAAGCGGCCAAGCAGTCGCCGAAACAGGGCCGAAGGCGGCTCAAGGTCTACAAGGCAACGCAGACAGCCATCAATCCACCCACATTTTCGTTTGTGGTGAACGATGCCAAACTCGTTCACTTCTCGTACCAGCGCTTCCTGGAAAACAAGATGCGCCAGTACTGCGGCTTCAAGGGCACTCCCCTCCGTCTCCTCTTCAAAGCCAAGGGCGAGAAGAAAGGCGAACAGAAGCAGGCGCCCTGATACCCGGCTCGAGCCTGAGATCAGCCGGGATCATGAAAGGGTCGATCGGTATCTAGCCTATGCTGGCCTTTGAATATGCTGCCGTGGCCTTGATCGGCTATCTGCTGGGATCCATTCCCTTCGGCATCCTGGTCTCCAAGGTGGCCAGAGGGATAGATGTCAGGATGTTCGGCAGCGGCAAGACGGGCACGGCCAACGTGATCCGGACTGCCGGGGGCCGGGCCGGCGCAGTGACCATGATGCTGGACCTCTCCAAAGCCTCGGCAGCGGTCTTGATAGCCTGGGCGATCGTGCCTACTCATTGGGCTCAGGTTGTGGCGGCACTGGCCG
>Ga0105098_10000614_pt1 | contig 12531 bp, 5 predicted proteins | sample PPLLak21cMay2015_FD_79137 | JGI IMG/M metagenome (GOLD analysis project Ga0105098, IMG submission 79137) | Freshwater sediment microbial communities from Prairie Pothole Lake near Jamestown, North Dakota, USA - PPLs Lake P7 Core (1) Depth... | ecosystem: Environmental > Aquatic > Freshwater >... | reverse complement strand
TCAGGAACCTTCCCAGCCTGGGTGAGTAGAACCGCGCCCCATAGTGATAGATCCCCAACCCCGCCATCTCGCGCTGACCGGTGTACAGCTTATCGGTGAACATACTGCCCGTGGACCAGCGCGTTTCGCCGAAGGGATAGTACCTCTGCTCGCCAACCACGGTCCCGCTGGCATCGGTCATGACACTGGCGGAGCCGAGGTGGTCTTTCAAGGCATAATAGACGTTGTTACCAGTCCCCTCCTGGACCCGCATCGCGCCCGCGGCAGGATAGTAGGTCGTTCTTTTTGTGATGCTGCCTCCCGAGTCCTTCTTCACTTCGTACACGCCGCCGACATAGATTGTACTACTCAGATCCGGCTCGATCTTCTTGACCAGGTTTCCATCGCCATCGTACACGAACTGGGTCGGGGTCGTCTCGTTATCGACCGTTACAGAGATCAGGCGGTTTTCGGCATCGTAGGTCTGGGTATAGGTTGCTCCGCCTTCGACGCGCGTGAGCATGTTGCCATTGGCATCATAGGTCCCACTGAATACTGTCGACTGACCACTGTTCACTGTCGTTACCGCATGCTTGTGCGTTGTAACGCCATACGTGTAGGTCATCGTGTTCTTCGCGGTGATGTTCCCAGTGGGGTCGTAGTCATAATTATGGCTGTACGGTCCGCTGACCGTATCCAGCCGGTCCAGCTCGTCGTAGGTAAAGGTCAGGGTCTCGCTGCGGGTCGCGTCCACGATCTGGCCGACGTTGCCGTTCGGTTGGTAGGTATACGAGAGATCCAGCACCGGGCTGGAGGGGCTTGTCGCACAGGATTGAAGCGATCCCGAATATACCCGCAAGCTGGAGAGGCGCAGCGTATTCTCTTCATAGCAGTACTGTTGGAGCAACACATTGCCAAGTTGCTGGCTGGTCACTTGCCCACTCGGGTTGTAATGGATGTCCGAAGCATAAGAAGTTGTGCCATTGCTCAGACCCGAGAGGGTGCCCATGTCATTATAGGAGTAGTCGAGCACTTCACTGCCGAGCAGCGTTTGCGTGAGGGGGCGGCTGAAAGCGTCAAAGGTGGCATCAATTTGGTAATCGGTGCCGCCGATGGTCTGGGTCTGCCGGATGGACTGCCCGAGGGCATTGTAGACCCAGGAGGAGGCGCTGTTGGCGTTGCTTACCCCGGTACGCCGCCCGATGCCCTGATTGCCGCCGGTCGTCGCGTCATAGCTGTAGGTCACATCCGGCGTGTTGTCACACGCGTCGGGTCCGGAGTAGCTCTTTGTCAGAGGGCGATTCAACCCGTCATACGTCACACTCGTCACACAATTGCGGGCGTCCGTCTGTTCCGTCAGATTGCCGAAGACGTCGTACTCATATTGCCAGTAGCCCATGTCCGGGTCGGTCATCGAGTCCTTGCGTCCGAAACTGCCGTACGTGAGCGTGGTTTCATTGCTCGCCGCATCGGTCACCTTCTCGAGCTGGTCACGCACATTGTATTCGTAGGTGGTTGTAGCGTAGAGCGTGTACGGGCCGCTGCCGGTATACTCTTCCACTTTGACCAGCCGCCCGAACGCATCGTTCTCCTGCACCTTCTGATGGCTGTTGCGGTCGATGACGGTGGTCCGTAAGCCCGAGTAACTGACGGACTGAACACCGCCGTCTGAATACTGCACACTGACCCCTCTCCCCAGTGCGTCATAGATGTTTGTAGTATGCGGCATGCTCGCCCAGGTCGGCGCGAGGTGACTCCCTCCTGTGCCTGTCACGGTGCGCGGCAGGCCCTGGTACAGGGTGAGTCCCTGTGCGTTGTAGGAAACATCCGTGAGGACCAGGTCACCGGCTACCTCGTACGGACTCTGGGTCTGGATCACACGTCCCAGGCCATCCAGGATCTGCCAGGCAGAACGATAGTCGTCAATCGTCTCATCCCACATTTCCGCTTTGAGCGCAAACGGCGCGCTCACCGGCAGAGAGGGATAGGTATATTTGACATTCGCCTGGGTATAGCCGGGATAGGTGATCTCGGTGAGGCGCCCCAGGCCGTCATAGGCCGTCGTCGTTTCGTTGCCGTTCGGGTCCGTGACGGAGGTCGGCACTCCCAAGCCGTAATCGTATTCGGTGAGCGTGGCAGGGAGCAGCGGCGGGTCAGAGGAAATAACATACGTTTCCAGGGTGGCATCATAGTCGGTGATGTAGCTACGACATGCCGCGCTTGGCAAGCTGCTGGTTGTGCCGTACTCTTCATATACACACGTTTCGGTCAGGTTGCCATATTCGTCATAGTCATAGCCTGTGTCGATCGTCTGCGTGCCGTTCACCGCGCGGCTGAGGGTCAGCTCACCTTGCGTGAGATCCTCGTCCTCACCGACTACAGGGAGTTGACCATCGTAACCATATTCCTGTATGGAAACACCGGCCGAACTGGCATCCCGGAGGGTTTGTCGCGCGACCTTGTTCAGGATCCAGACCGATGGCGAGGTGTTCTTCACGTATGCATAGTCTGTTTGGCGGTACAGCGCCAGCGTCCCATCATATTCCTTTTGACTCGTCAGGGTGCCTGTGGCTGGATCATATTCATATTCCGTGCGGCTGATCTGATCCAGACTGGCGCCGTTGTACACATACTCATCCACCGCGCTGGCATAGGTGAAATAACCATCTGTGGGCAGTCCTTCAGTAGCAATGGTATACGTCGTGTCCGTCTGGCTGAGGATCGTGCCATCTGATCTTTGTTGCTGGACTTCATATTCTCGACCTTGCTTTCGTTCTCCTGTGTGAAACTTGTGCACTGACTTCGCCAGTGTCGTTGTGCCATCGAAAGCTTTTGTCTTTACTGTGGTTTGGCCATACCCGATCAACTCCCCTGTATTCCCTGCATTGCACCAGCCGTAAGTTTCATCATCGTAACAGGGTGTGCTATAGGCAAAGGTCGTTGTCATCGGGCTGGCATTGACACCATCGCTGATTTCCAATGTGATGACACGTAAGTTATACCAGGACGTGTTTAGGCGTCCATCGTTTTGGTAGGTGTAGGTGGTTGATCCGCCCCAACCGTTGGAAATCGTTGCCAGACGCGGATACGCCCATTCCTGGCAACCCGTCCCACAGGTAGCGCGGTTCGCCTTATCCACGTAGCTGAAAGTGACCGTTGGCGCGTTGGTAGTGTCACCCGAAATCGCCACGGAGGTCAATGTGGTGGTCTCCCAGGACTTCCCATCATCGCTGTAGGAGCGCACGTCATAGCCCAAATCATATGTACGCACAACCTCCGAACCATACTTGACCTCGATCCTCTGCAAACGGTCCTTATCCCAGCTATCCCACGCGAGTGGCGCCTCGGGCATATCATTTCCACCCCGTTCTTCACGCACAAAGACCACCGAATAGCCTGCCGCCGGACTTCCGGAAGTATGCTCGGTATACGTGAGTGTATCCATGTAACTGGCGCGATCATAGTTCGTGCTTGTGCCTGCTACCACGCGCGGCGTTTCGGAATAGGCAAAACTCATCCGGTTGCCATGAGTATCGGTGACACGGTCCACGCGCCAGCGCGCCGCGACCACATCTGTCGCATGTCCCCCGTAACCCAGGCTGGTCCACGCGCCGCTCGCCGAGCCGGGGTAGCCTTTCATGGCCGCCAGTTGTTCCGAATCTGCATTCCACCCCAGCCGCCAGCGCGTGCCGTTCGTCTCGACGACTTCCCACCACTCACCACTGGCGTTTTGCGCGGCCGGGGTGTTATTTCCCAGATTTTCATTGTGACGCTGAATATAAAGAAAGCTCTCCGACTTGGTATGAAAGCGTCCCGGTGTGTTTGGATCATGAATTAGTTCATAGCCTGTCCCATTGAACGTCAGCAGGAACTCATTTTTGTATCCGTAGCTGCCGCCTCCACAGGGGTCACAGTCGCCGCTCGTGATCTTGCGGGCAATTTCCACCGAATCGATACTCCAACCAAACCCAACCCAGGGCGCCTGGATATCCCCTAATACACCATTGGCTGTGCCACTGGAATAGGACAATGCCAGGGCAGGCCCCATTCCATTGCGTCCGGGCGGCGTCCAGATCGGGATGGAGAAATTCGAGCCCCCGGTGAACAGGCTGGGATAGGCGCTGTCGAAGAGCAGGATATTGGCTCCATTTTGGGGGAAGCTCGGCCCGATGCCTGCCCCCCAGGTGGAGAAATGCTCGATCTCCGCCGCGATCGTATTTGCCTCCCGGTCGATGCTTTTGAGAGGCAGGCGCACCCAGGTGCCGGACGCCTCATCCAGCGTGACCAGGTAAGGGGTGTAGTCCGCCCCGAGCGTGGCGAGGTCTGCAATGCCATCGAAGGAGACGGTGAGCTCCACCGGCTGGTCGAACTCGGCATCCCCGGCTTGAAGTGCACGCGGCTCACCTTCCTTTTGCTCCCCTGAAGATAATCGCTCGAGCGAGAAGATCAGTCCTGACTTTCCTGCTGCTTTCTTATCGTTGTCCTTGATCTCCGCGATCGCGATCCCCTCCGAATCATCGAGCACGCCCTCGGGCACGTCCACTTGCACACGGCCGTTCAAACCGATTGCCTTGCCGCCCTGTGACCCGAGCTGGGTGAACTGCCTTCCCGCAGAAAGGACTACGATCACAGCTTTCGCGGTCAGAGGCGTTGCCAGTCCTTCCGCCGAGAGCGCGGCGGAAACCACGACCTGCGACTCGTCGCCGGCCTGAGGGTCGAGCCGCGTGGAATACTGCAGGGTGATCGCCTGGTCCGGCTGCAGCGGGTCAGCGCCGGTCCAGCGCAGGGTGCGGGTTTGAGGGTCGAACTCGAAGCCTTTGAATCCGTCCTGCTCGTTGCCAAGCTCTTCCGGCAGCACGTTGGAGAACTGAAGGTTCTTCGCTTCTATCTCCCCAATATTCGTGATCTCAATCGTAAAGGTGACTACATCTCCGGGCGTAGCCTGCTCCGGCGAAACCAACAAGTTGAAAGAGAGCAAGGGAGCTGCCTGATTTGCTGTAACGGTTTCCGTGGTGGGCGTAGACTGAAATTCAGGCGTTCCCGTAGTTTCAGCAGCCGGTGAAGGCGTCGGGGAGGGTTCAACCAGCAACGCCTCATCTGCTGTATCGGTAACCGTAGGTGTCTGCATAGCGGTCGGTGCTTCGGTCGGTGGGTCCGCCTGATATAAGATGTCTACTTTAGGGAGTGTATCAGCAATTTTCGCTTCCCGATGGCTCGCCGGAGTCCGGCTCATCACTTGCCCCAACTGAGTTGGGTCCATCCTGGACGCTGACAGCGAATCGGCTTTCGCGGCGGTGGTGGGTCCCAGCGCGCTGAATAGCATCACTACAGTTAACGCAACACGAGCGACGACTTCGATCCTTGACCTAAGCGCAAACATAGTTCCTCCTCCAGTTGTCTGCAACCAGGAACGATCCCTGATTGTATTGAGTTGTACCGGTCTTGAAATAGCCCTAAATTTCCCAATAAATGTCGACAATTGGGTACTATGGTTTACCCATCGACAACCTCATTGCCATGATAATACCAAATTTCACAAAGTGTCAATGGAATTTAAGGGGCTCAGATGGAAATCGCTGAGATAACGCAGGGATGCCGCTTATATCGATCACCCGCCTGGAACCCTGTCATCTCCCGGGCTTATCAACATGGCTTTCTCAAGAACCAGAATGAGTCCGCGAATTTACGCCAACTGCCGCGGCTTTGCGCGGCGTCGCGAATTGTTTGTAAATTAGCGCCAATTCGCGAAAATTCGCGGCAGAAAAGATGTTTGGGTATTTCTTGAGAAAGCCATGTACTTATCAACGGGTGCTCTGGGCATTTTCTTGAAGATCAGGTATAGTCAGGCTTTCCTGGGCCGGCAGTGATGGCTTAATCTCCCAAAACGAGTGACAAAAAGTGATTTTTCCATTCAAAGATTAGATCTGTCAGAAGGCTTTTCATGAAGCAAACTCTCTTCTCATTCCTTTTTCTTTTGGCAATGATTACCTCCTCCTGTGCTCCCCAAACAGAGTCTCCAACAGAGCCAAAAAGCATTGTCCTCGCAGATTGTGTATTATCGTCACCCGGGGGGCAAAACCAGGTGGATGCGAAATGTGGTTCCCTGACCGTTTTAGAAGATCCATCCAATCCACAAGGCCGGAATATCGACCTGAATATTGCGGTGGTGCCGGCAATTAAGCGCAGCCCGGAACCGGATCCATTATTTGTCCTGGCGGGCGGACCGGGTCAGGCAATAACCGAGGCGTTCCCCGCCCTCTCCAATACCTTATTTCGAATTCATGAAGAGCGGGATATTGTCCTGGTGGACCAACGCGGGACGGGCAAATCGAATCCCTTGCGCTGCCTCGATCCGGAGGATGAAACCCTCCAGGACGAGGAGGCCGTTGCCTTACTGAAGGAATGCCCTGAAAAACTGGATGCCGATCTGAACTATTACACCACCGACATTGCCATGCAGGATCTGGACCGCGTCCGCGCCGCCCTTGGGTATTCATCCATAAATCTGTATGGTGTTTCGTATGGCACGCGTGCGGCACTGGTGTATCTGAAACTATTTCCCGAGCGGGTGAGAAGCATCGTGCTCGATGCAGTCGTTGACCCGGCATTTATCATTTACCGGGATGCTGCACAGGATGGACAGCAGGCACTTGACCTGTTTTTTGCGCGCTGCGAAGCGGATGAAGCCTGTCAATCCACATTTCCAAACTTAAAATCTGAATTCGATGGTGTGCTGCAAAGGGTGGAGGAAAATCCAGTGGAACTTACGATCACACACCCGGTTACCGGGAAGCCACTCGAATTGGAAATTACCCGGACGACCTTCACGAATATTATTTTTAACACGCTCTACGTGCCTGACCTGGTTGCCGTGCTGCCACTTGCCATCCATCAGGCATATGCGGAAGAGAATTATGCGCCTCTGATCACACAGTCCTATTTGATCAATGCTGGCATTTATGATGGCATGTTTTACGCCGTCGCCTGTACGGAGGACGCTCCCCTGGTCTCCTCTGAAGAAATCGATCGGCAAAGTGCAGAAAGTTTGTTTGCCGGGAATGCGAAAACATTCCTGGAAGTGTGCGCAGCCTGGCCGCAGCGCGAACCACCGGAAGTTGTCCATGCTCCAGTTTCTTCGGATGTGCCGGTCTTGATGTTGTCGGGAGAAGCGGACCCGATCACGCCGCCCTGGCATGCAGAGCAACTTGCCCAATCCCTGGACAATGATCTTCATTTGATCTTCGACAACATGGGCCATGGGAATTCAAACAGCCAGTGCGCGGCCAAAATCCTCGATACGTTTGTTGAGACTGCCTCTATTAGCAACCTGGAAACGGCCTGCGTGGAGCAGGTCCAGCCGCCTCCATTCTTTGTTGATTTTAGCGGGCCGCAACCATAAAAGAAGGGTGTGTAATGATCCAAGTTGAAGGACTTTCCAAATCATTTGGCAAGGTAAAAGCCGTTCAAAATGTATCTTTCTCTGCCGCCAATGGGCAAATCACGGGACTGCTCGGCCCCAATGGCGCAGGAAAAAGCACCACATTACGCATGCTTTATACACTGTTCAAACCCGATCATGGGACTGCACAGATAGATGGCTTTGAAGTGACAAAGGCGCCCCTGGAGGTTCAAGCGCACATTGGCGTTCTCTCGGACGCGCAGGGACTCTATCCGCGCCTGACAACCCGCGAAAACATCCGTTATTTTGGACATTTGCACGGTCTGCGTGGTGAAGCGCTCGAAAGACAGATCGATCAACTGCTTGTCATGCTGGACATGCAACCCATCGCGGATCGAAAGACCGAGGGGTTCTCCACCGGCGAACGTCTTAAGGTCGCCATTGCGCGGGCTCTCGTCCATGATCCTCGGAATGTATTATTGGACGAACCGACGAATGGCCTGGACGTCAAAAGCACGCGCGCCATGCGGCAATTCATCCGCAGACTGCGCGAGACCGGAAAGTGTATCCTGCTCACCAGTCACATCATGCAGGAAGTCGCGGCATTGTGTGACCATATTGTTATCATTTCCGGCGGGATGGTCTCTGCCCAGGGCTCGCCTGCTGAACTGCTGCGTAGAACCGGCAAGGATAACCTTGAGGATGCGTTTATCGAAGTGATCGGATCAGAGGAGGGACTGCAATGAACAAGATCTGGATCATTTTCCGAAAGGAAGTTCTGGATAGCCTGCGCGATTATCGCAGCTGGTCCACGGGTTTATTCTGGGCACTGTTCGGGCCGATCCTGATGGGCGGGATGCTCATCATGATCGGTTCCAGTGTACGCGAGGACATCGAACAGCCTCTCCACCTGCCGGTTCAACATCCGGAGAATGCCCCCAACCTGATCCGCTTTCTGGAGCAGCATGATGTGATCATCGAACCGTCTCCCTCTGATCCTGAAGCTGCTGTAAGGCAGGGTGATCTTAATGTCGTTCTTGTAATACCTGACGAATACGGAGAAGATTTTTCATCAGGAAAGACCGCGACGATCCAACTGATCATCGACAGCACCAGGCAGCCTGCCCGCGTGGACATTAATCGCATCCAGAATTTGCTGGAAAACTATAGCACCTATCTTGGCACGTTGCGGCTCGTTGTTCGCGGCGTCAGTCCGGAGATCATTCGGGCAGTGGCGGTGGAGGAAGTGGACCTTGCCACACCTCAAAGCCAGGCGACCCTGCTCATCTCTTTCCTCCCTTATTTCATTATCTTTGCCATCTTTAATGGGGCCGCCCCGATCATCACCGACACTACGGCCGGGGAACGCGAACGCCAATCTCTGGAGCCTTTGCTCATTAATCCGGTGCCGCGCCGGACCTTCGTCTGGGGCAAATTATTCGCTGCGTTTCCTTTTTCCCTGGCAAGCCTGGGGATTACCCTGATCGGCTTTGGCATTGTATTTAATGCCCTACCCGTGGAAGAATATCTGGGAATCCGAATCGGGTTGAGTATTCTGACCCTGCTCCTGATCTTCTTGATCTGCCTGCCGGTTGTCTTCCTGGCGAGTGCCATCCAGATGCTGGTGGCGTCTTTCGCGCGCAGCACGAAGGAAGCCGGGACCTACCTGCCGTTCATCGCCCTGGTTCCCTCCCTGCCGGGGCTGGCACTGGCATTCTTTCCCATCAAACCGGAGCTATGGACGATGCTCATTCCCACCTTCGGACAGCAGGTATTGATCAATCAATTCATGCGGCTCGAGCCGATCAGCCCATCCAATGCTGTAATTTCCATAGCGATGACCGTGTTCATTTCGATCGCGATCACATTCATTGCCGTCAAACTATATGAACGCGAACAAATTGTGATGCGGAAAAGCTGAAAGACCTCCGGTCCATTTTGGCATAAGTCAGGGGACCAATACCGAGCGCAAGTCGCTACAATCCTATTGCAAAGGTGACTATCACCTTTCAAGTGGCAGTCACCCTGTTCTCATACTGCGTTCCGTACCTTCTTCCAGTACCTCATCAAACCATCCGCGCTCATGCCGGGTGGGTTGGCCAGCTGGTAGGCAGTCACCACCTCTTCGCTCAAGCCCAGCTTATCATTGTCAGCCAGCGTACGATCGAGGAAGAGTTGGCGCAGTTCCTCGAGTGAAGGGTCGGCATGCATGACTTCCTCCATCCAGTGCGCCGTCTCGTCCAGGGCTTTTTCCACTGCGCGCAAGTGCCACTCGGGGTCGTCGAAAATGCCGAAGTGAGTCGGCGCGATGCGCGCGAACTTTTCCTTGCGCAGACGCTGCATGCTCTCATACCAGCGCTCCATGTGCAATTCAGGCGGGACCATCGGGATGCGCAAATATTGATAGCCGGGGATCCGCACTCCGCCCACATCGCCGGAAAAGCAGATCTCCTCGAACAAGTAGGCATAGTGATGCTCGGCATGACCGGGTGTGGTGATGGGAACAAACCTCAGATTCCCGATGACGATCTCTTCCGTGTCCTGCGGGACTTTGAGCCGGTTCTCGGGCACAGGCAGGAACTCGCCCCAGAGCGACTCCATCCTATCGCCGTAGATGCGCGTGGCGCTGGCGATGAGTTTCTCCGGGTTGAGCATGTGCGGCGCACCGACGGGATGGACGTAGATCTCCGCGCCCTGACGCGCCAGCCAGCCTGCTGCGCCGGCGTGGTCGAGGTGGATATGCGTCAGCAGGACGTGGGTCACGTCGCGGGGAGACAAGCCTTCTTTCGCCAGACCCGCTTCCAGCGCCGCGCGAGTCGAGCCGGGTCCGCTTTCGATCAGCACCGCGCCATCCCCATACCGAATTAGGTACGAGGCAATGGCATACGGGCGTCCCTGAAAATTCAAGTCAAGTGTGATAACACGGGTCTGCGCCATGAGACATCCTGAGAAAAAGTATCGGATACGAAACCCGAAAGGGTTTCCGAAAGGTCGGCGTCACAATAGACTCGGCAGACAGGCACTTTACGTTCGCTTAGAGATAGCGCCAGGTCTTCATTGTCTATGGGGCTGCCAAAGGAGCCGGACATGAGCATGACAATGACGGGCCGGACTTTGCGCCGCTGGAGGCTGTCCACACCGATCAACAGCTCGGGCGAGATCGTCGGCGAAATGAGGATCGCGCTGCTCCCCGGAGGCAATTGTCCCATCTGTGCAGTGACAAGTCCCGGCAACGTGTAGCTGCTTTCCGCCTGCAGGAACGCCAGTTCCTCCAGGATCTTGGCTTCCTGCCGTTCGCTGCGTTCCGCCGAAATGACCTTATACGCGCGCCCCGATGCACTGACCAGTCCCACCGCACGACGCTGCTGAATGAAGTAATGAGACAGCGAGGCGGCAATACTGATCGCATACTCGAGCGTGGCCGGGGGTAGTTTTACCTGGCGGCGCCGCAGCAAAAACAGATCATCGATGGGCGGCAAATCATATTCTTCACCAGACTTCACAATATGGGAATTCTTGTGTGTATCGAGGAACAACCAGACTTCGGCCTGTGGGTCCTGTTCGAATTCCTTGACCATCAGCTGACCGCGACGAATACTGGTGGGCCAATGAATGCGCTTCATCGGGTCGCCGGGCACATACTCACGGATACCGGAAGCGTGTGGAGTAATGTCAATGGACTTGCGCCGGATCGCTTTGCCGCCCGGCAGCAAACCGGGCGGAGAAAGAAATTGTGTCACGGGGAAAATCATCGGCACGACCACCAGCGAGGGCCCGGCCGGATAACTCTTCGAAACGCGGAAAATCCCGAACGGGTCCCCCGCGGTGACCGTGGTCGGTCCCAGGGGAAAACCACCTCGACTCGTGAGCCAGGTGCGAGCGGTATAAATGCGCTTCTGCTTTGCACGCAAAAAGGTCAGCACGCGCGAGCCGGTCGCATGTGGAATGGGCGTCTCGTTGGCCACTTCCAGCCACAATTTCGGTAACCTGCTCGCGTTGGAAATTTCGAAATGCTCTTCGAAGATATCGCCCACGCTGGCACGCAGGGAACGCGCCTGCCGCTCCACCTTGACGCCGCGCAAGGAGGGAACGGTCAACAGCCATGCAAGCACCAACAGCAAGACACTCAGATAGAGAAGTCTGACGTAAACTGCCGCGCCGCTCACCAGTGTCCCAATTGCCCCAACGGCAAGCATGAGCAGAACGAAAATGCGTCCGGGCGTCACTTGGCCTTGACCTTTTCCTTCTTCGTTGAAGACTGGTAGTCGCCTCCGGGCACCGGGGCGCTATAGACGATTTCCTGCACGATCCGGTCCGCGCTCAACTCACGCAGGCGCGCAGCCGGCGAGACGATGATGCGATGTCCGAGCACGGGGACGGCCAGCGCTTTGATATCATCCGGCAGGACGTGGTCGCGGCCCAGCAGGGCAGCTCGCGCCTGGCCGGTGCGGAACAGTGCCAGGCTTCCACGCGGGCTTGCACCGAGATATACATCTCCGCTCTGGCGCGTCCGTCCCACCAGATCGATAATGTAATGCTGGATGGCAGGTGAGACGTACACCTCGCGGATCTGAGCGATGGCTTTCAGCAAATCATCCACCCTGACGACAGACTCGAGCGTCTCGATCGGATGCTGGATCTGCTGTGCGTTGAGGACCCTCATCTCTTCTGCCGGATTGGGATATCCCAAACGCACGCGCAGCAGGAAACGATCGAGCTGGGCTTCAGGGAGCGGGAAGGTTCCTTCATACTCAATTGGATTCTGCGTGGCAAGGACCATGAACGGCTTCGGAAGCGCATGTGTCACACCATCCACGGTCACCTGGCGCTCCTCCATGGCTTCCAGCAAAGCAGCCTGGGTCTTGGGGGTGGCGCGGTTCACTTCATCTGCGAGAATGATCTGCCCCATGATAGGTCCCGGCCGGAATTCGAATTTGCGGGTCTCCTGATTGAAAATGGAAACACCGGTGACATCGCTGGGAAGCATGTCGGGCGTAAACTGGATACGGTTGAACATGCAATCCAATGACTTTGCCAGGCTGCGCGCCAGCATGGTCTTCCCCACCCCGGGCACATCCTCGATCAAAATGTGTCCCTGGCACAACAAGCCAATTACCACCAGTTCCACAGACTGGGCCTTCCCCACGATCACT
>Ga0105098_10000611_pt1 | contig 12545 bp, 24 predicted proteins | sample PPLLak21cMay2015_FD_79137 | JGI IMG/M metagenome (GOLD analysis project Ga0105098, IMG submission 79137) | Freshwater sediment microbial communities from Prairie Pothole Lake near Jamestown, North Dakota, USA - PPLs Lake P7 Core (1) Depth... | ecosystem: Environmental > Aquatic > Freshwater >... | reverse complement strand
TATTAACCCAATATTCTGGTGGCTTAACTACGTTACGATAAAATGTACGATCTGATTCAAGTGTACTGTCATCACGAATCCACCTTTTCTGGTTGGCTCGATCCACAGTTTGCATGATATTTATCTCTCATCTCAATGAGTTTAGAGAGTTCCTGTAATAATCTCTCTCTAAACATTTGTGGTAGATATAAGCAGTTGTCGAGCTGTCTTGTGATGTGGAGGATTTGCTCGTTTAACTGCTTAAGCATCAAAATGGAACGTCATCATCTGCCGCCTGATTACTTGGCTCAGCTGACTCTCCTTGATTGAGTGTATTTCCTGTCTTATTATTATAAGCCTTCATGACTGCAGTTGTCAACTTTGTGTTAAACTCCTTATCAACCACAGACACATCTGGATAGAATGTCTTCTTTCCATCCTTCTCAACATTCTTCCCAGGGAAAGCTACCCAGGGTCCCTTCTGTCCATTCATCACTGAGAACTTAACCTGAACAGCGTTTTCTAGTACAAAACTACCATTAGCTAGAATGAACTTATTCCCCTTTACGGGCCAAATCTTGATATCACTTACTTCTGCCATTTGTCTTTCTCCTTGTACTGATCTAATAGTTATCTATAGATCAATATCTTCTTCCTCGATCCTAGAAAATCTAGAATCTACCTTATTACTACTTTTATCATTCTTGGTTTTATTTGATTTTTTCTTTTTCTTAGTAGTCGGTTTAGAAATTACTACCATATGATCGTTAACTGCTTTACCTATCTCAACAAGTAAGGACTTACTAATTATAACATCAGTATCTTCACTTGGAGTATCAAAAGTAATTTTTACTTGATCATTTTTAAGATCGTTCTCTTTATCAGGACCTTCTCGTATCATAATAGTAGAACTACCACTTTTAATAACTATATCCTTATGTGTTTCTACACTAATAGTCATTTTATTTACTCTTCGTCACTATCACAACATTCTTCAGGACATTCATCGCACAGTTCGTCACAGTATATATCTGTCTCATCCCACTCATCTTCAAGTAAACTTTCCCATTCTGCCTGTAGTTCTTCATCAGTCAATTTTTCTAGAAGGTCTTCCATACGACATTGAGCCCATTGCAGTAGAGAATACTGGTCCCATTCATCCATATTATCTACGATATCTTGAACAAGAGTTGCACGATACTCTTTACTCATTAGTTCTGCCTGTTGACTCATTTTCTTTTCCATTTTTCTTGTCCTTTTTACTCTTACGTTTACGTACTACTTCCTTAGTTTTAGTGTGTGCTAGTACTAAGGTCTTAATGATTTCTGCTATGCCTGGTATTTTAGCAATAGCTAAAATGATAGCTAGTATAATTTGTAACACTCATACTCACCTCCTGTGGTTACAAACTTTGACTATCATCTAATATGTACTAAATATACCAGATTTGTTGATTTATTCAATTCCTAACTTTCTATATTCTGCTTTATAAGCTAATACTTTGACGGAGTAGATCTTAGGCTCTTGGTAGAAATCTGCTCTCTCTCCAGCTAATACCTTTCTTACATGAGTAACTCCTGCATTATATGCTTTCAATGCAAGATCTTCATTACCATTAAAATCAATAAGTCTTTTACTAATGTAGTATGTGCCAATCCAGATATTATCTCTAATCTTGTTTGATCTTGGTATATATCTTACTTCAGCAGCAATTTCATTAGCTTGTGTTTCTGCTGTTTCTGGCATAAGCTGCATCAGTCCTTGAGCACCAGCTCTACTTACAATATTAATACAGAAAGCAGACTCACGCCTAATGATTCCCAAGATTAGGGATGGAGATACTGTATACCTATCACCATACTCAATAATTGATGTTGCTATCTGATTAATTTCAGATGGATTAGGTCTCTGAGTGCACTCATCATTAGGAGGTATAGTCTTACGAATTACTTCTGCTACCTTATTAATACGTACAGTTCTAGCCCTATCTCCCTCAATAGAATCTTCTAGAGTCTTAAGTCTTAGCTTTAGCGATTCATTACTATCTTTAACAGCCTTAGTTGTATTATCCATCTCAATAATATGATTGGATAGAGCTAAATTACGTGCCTCTAACTCTTGGAATTTTTTATTACCTGGTGTTTCATAGATATGATCGATAATAAACAACAAAATAATAAACAAAAAGAAGAACAAAGCAACAATTGCTCTTACCATTTCTTTGATGGCCATGTTAGTCCTAGTTGTTATTTAGTAGTTTAGGTTTTCTTGCAAACAACATATTAGAGTGGAATGATTCTACTCGTTTAAGTAACTCTATTTTCTTAGAAATATTATTCACTTCACTGGATACAAAATTCTTTTCTACTGGTAGTACAAATTCTAACCATGCGATAAATTCCATATCACTACAATGAGCTATATCTACATCCTTGAAACGTGGACCGCATGGAATACAGATCATTGTACCTGTTTTGTTTGTAGTAACTTCTGGGTAGGTAGGTATATTTGTTTGTGGTTTTATAGGTGGTTGATTTTCGCCTATCACATCGTTGATATCAAATGGGTTTGTTTTCTTTTCGTTCATTCAGTGACTCCGTTAATTCATTTTTCATTGCCCTATAGAAACTCCATACCATTTGCCACTGATTGTCTGTTAGTTCAATCTTATTCTCTGATTGGGCTACAAATAGCTGTGTCTTAACTGTATTCATCTTGTTAAGTTTCTTATCTAGAATATCTAGTTTTGCATTAGCCTCAATCCAATTAATAATCTTTTCTGTTTGTTCAGAATCACTGAATACTTTCTTTGTTACAAAATGTCCTGTATATAGTTCTGTAATATTCTCAAATGGTGTAGAGTTCCAAATATTTATCGCTTCGCATCTACTACATCCAAATACTCTCATAATATCTGCTAGTCTAGCATGGTTGATATCTACTCCACGAATCATAAGCTTAGGAGCAAATTGCTTCTTAAGTTTACGATATAGAGCCCAGTGATATCCCTTGACATGCTTTTTAAGTTCTTCATCACCAAAGAGAGATACTCCAAAAGCTTTAATACTTGCAAATACTTCATTCCTATTTGTATTCTTCTTCCATTCTTTATAATTATGAATGAATAACTTACTGACTGGATCCTCCATCATCTTATTCTTAGCTGATGCAATATATTCTTCCGACCACTTACGGTCCAGTAGAATTAGTGCTTCAGCCACATAATCATCTGCAAATTCCTGTTTCTTCACAATGTTCTGTACCATATCAGTAAGGACAGAGCATACATATTCTGATGCTAGATGACTATTACGATGAAAATCAATTGTCTCAAGGATTTTATTAATTCTCCAATCATTCAACTCTTCATCATCTGCAACATTGACCATTAGTAGTACCTGGTCAATTAGTTTTGCACTAGGATGATTCTCTGGATACTCATCATAGAAAGATTGGTTAGTATTGCCAATATAGATTAGCTTATTCTCTGGAGTCTTTGGAATATCTTTATCTTTCCATTGCTGAGGATTCTCTTCCCATTCGTCGTATGGAATAAGTTCTCCTCTATCTAGCGCATCTTCTGACTCACTAGAACGACGATCTTCCTCAACTTCTGCGGCTTCCCTAAATGCTGTAAGAAACTTCTCGTCCTTAACTAGGTCTGGATTTTCTTGGATCTTTTCTTTTAGAAACTCTTCAATATCCTTACCTCTTAGATTATAAGGATCATTATCAGTATATCCCCAGTTCTCTACTACTCGAAATAGTCCACCTGATTTATTAACATGAATAAGGTCTTCCCACATCTGTCTCTGTGATGGATCTAGATTTTGGACATGCTTCATAGTAGCATCGCCAATAGATCCAAAGTAGTTATCATCTTCTGTTCCTCCTTCTTCGAGAGGAACAATCATAGTATCTGCATTGGGATTACGATGTGACAAGATATGCTTTCTCATCTACTACTCCTGATAAAAAGAGTTAAATGTACTATTCTTATTTATTTAACTTGCGACGTAGAGATTCAATATGTTTCAATCTTCTTTCTTGTTTATCAACTAGTCTACTTATTTCTGGAAAAGCACACCAAGTACAGCATGATACTGGAATAGCTTTATAATAGTTGATTACTATTTCTGCTTGTTCATATTTTCTTAATAGGTAAAATAGATTTCTTGCTGCTGGTTCTTTTGGAGCTAGAAATGATATCCAGCGTCTCTTTGCTTTAGTTAGCAAACTCATCCTATTACCTAGAAGAATATGTTATAACCATATACTTCTTCAAAGATTTTAGAGAATTCTGGCAAATGAACCCATCCATCTCTATTTCTATTTTTTGCTTCTACTAGTTTCTTTGAGAATTCTATTAGCTTTGGGCAATCACGAGGTACCCACATCCCAGACTTAAATAACTCTTCTCTATGAAATATTTCATCATAGAAATTAACACTAATATCCTTGTCCCTTTTTGCAGGTGGAGTAACAAATTTGTCATAGAATGCATCCTCAACAAGAGTATCACTTAACTCTTCATAGATGTAGTTACATGCTAGGTATAGCGCCCTACAATAGATAATCTTTTTAGTTCCAAAAGGTAGGTTATTCTGCGTGGGGAGTTCGTTCATACTGAGCTGCTTCTGATAGTAGGACAAAGGCATTTTCGGGAAGATTCCTAAACGCCTCTATCGTTTCACAACCCATATAGGACATACTAGATCGTAGTCCTTCTCTTAGTGCATTGATTACATCCATTACTGGGCCCTTGTACTTGATTAACTTTTCTGCACCCTCTACATATCTTTTATTTCCTTTAATTGCCATACTTGCTTGGCCAGCATATGACTTATACGCTTGACCATCAATTACCATTACCTTGCCTGGCGTTTCTTCTGTACCTGCAAAGATACCGCCCGCCATTACAATATCTGCTCCCAACGCGATAGCCTTACAAAGGTCACCTGGTGACTTAATGCCACCATCAGCGATAATAGATGGGTATGTAGTTTTTATTTCATTTTCCGCTAAGTCTTTATATTCGGCTAGTTCACGTATAAGGCTTGCTTGTCCAACTCCTATTCCAGTAGCAAGTGATGTTGTACATACGCTACCACCGCCGATTCCACAACGTACACCATGCACTCCCAATTGAGCCAAAAATTCATAACCCTCGATAGATGCCACATTTCCAGTGATGAATGTAAAATCCTGTACATAGTTATGTAGATCTTCGAGAGCTTTCTTTACTATCTTACTATATCCATTTGCTACATCAATACAAAACTTCACTGGATGTATATTTCTATCTAGAAGAGCATCTATCTTCCATTTTGCTGATGTAGCTGGAACTGAGAAGAAAATCTTATCTCTCATACTTACAGTGCATATTGATGCGAGGGAATTCCATACAGCAATATCATGTTCAAAATCATCACTACGTGGTAATACTACAGGAATACCTTCTTGTAGTACTTTCGCTGCGAACTCTACTCCAACTACTTTCTCCATTGGAGCAATCATAACAGGCATACTAGCATCAACTAGTGTTGGGATATTACATGAGATATTAACATTGTCTCTAGTATCTACTTCTGATAACTTGTATGGTACTAGTCCAATATCTTTATACGTGAATGATCTGCGCCACAGAGTCATTAGAGACATTGGATATTCTTTGATACGCATTATAGAATCCTTCTATGAGACTTACAATAATCTGTTTTACTTCATCACTATGACTTGCTGCCTTCCCTAACGACTCTCCCAGTAGGTAGAATAGGTTTTTGATTATCCTGATTATTTTGTCCCTGAGTACTAAGTGATCCATAAGCATTCTCTGATGTCTTTTTAAGACTTTGTAACTGGACTGCCATATCGTCCAACTTTTTAAAGCTTTCAGTAACGCCACTCATATCAAGACCTAGATTCTTGAATAGTTCTGCGACCTGAGCAATTTCATTACTAGGATTCTGTTTTGGTGCTACTGGTTGATTTTGAGTCTGTACTGCTTGTGCAATTTGTTGTGTCATCTTAACAGACTGATCCAAATCTTGCTTCAAAGTCTCAGATACGATAGCAGAAAGTACTTGTTCAGGTGTCATATTCATTAATGGACTAAGAGACTTAGCTGTTGCCCATAGATACTGAGGAATAGTAACCTCTATCTTCAGAGTTACTTCTTGAAGTTCTTCACCATTAAGAAGTTGCTTTGCTGTATTTGAAAGTGTTGCTGCTACATCAAGTAGATCAATCTTTTCCATTATATTTCTTCTCCACAAACTTAATTAGAGTTTCTCTTGTATTTTTGGTGGGATCGTTCCAGACTAGACCTAGAAGGTCATTTTTGATCTGTTCAATTTGAGGACCTGGTAGTACCCCTAGAGCAATGATATCTTTACCATCAATTGCTAGATCTTCTTTAAAGATTGGATCATTTTGACTAATAAAGTTTTGTACTCTTTCCCAGATCTCTCTAATCTCTCGTGTCATGATAGGTAGATGCATCTTAGCAAGATTACCTTTTCTATCACAACATCTCAAGTAGATAAGATCCTTCCAGGTATCCTTGCCTACGTCACGCAACCATCTACGCAATGTAGCATCCTTAGTGGTATCATCAAATCTCCATTGATGATGACGGACTAGATTAGACACATATACGATATCTTTGTTAGCAAAATGCAAACTAGTCATCCATTTTGCAACTATATCTACTCCAGCTACTTCATGCTTATAGAAATTAATCTTTCCATCATTATTAGTCTTTACCCTAGGCTTCCCAATATCATGGAAGAGAACTGCAAGGCGAAAGAGTGGACGATTATCTGGATCAAGTTCCAAACACACATCGAGAGCGCGCAAACTATGATCCCACACAGGATCAAAGTTATGATGTTCGTTCTGTTCACAGTTCACCAGTTCTGTTAGAGGTTTAGCAACGAACTCAAGCAGATTACACTCCAACAAAGATCTCCAGAAGTTACTTGGAGTAGGATATGTGAGAGACTTGACAATCTCATCACGAATTCGTTCTTTAGAGATGGAAAGAATTTTTTCACGGTTATCCCTTATGCAATTGATAGTTCCTAGGCTCATTTTCCAATCTGGACCAAGTGCTGTAAAGCGACATGCTCTAATCATGCGTAAAGCATCTTCTTCGATTCTCTTGTTAGGATCTCCTACAAATCTTACTACATGGTTATTAATGTCATTCATACTATTAGGAATTGGAGTACAAATATTAGTATTTAGTTTGCCATCAATAAATTGTACTTGTGTCGCCATAGCATTGATAGTAAGATCTCTACGTTTCATATCTTCCAAGATATCTACATCGAACTCTACTTGAGCATATCTACCATCACATACAACATCTTTGCGCAAAGTAGCAATATCAATAATCTTTCCGTTGGTCTTATCCACAATACGGACGATACCATGTTGTTTAGCCTTTGCGTCAGGAATGACAACAAATTCCAAGGTTAATGCATGTTCCACTTGGTTTGGATGAATACTAGTAGCCATATCATGGTCTTTTGGAATACGTCCAAGCATTTTATCTCGGACGCATCCACCTACTAAGTATACATTTCCATGATTTTGAAGGATCTCGATTACTCGAAGCTCTGAAGCGGTAAGCTGAAACATTTAATCTCCATTACAGCCTACCAATTTACTGGTAGGTTGTTTACATAAATCTCTTGATATATTGTTTAGCTGCTCTGCTTAGTGCAAGACAATAGCCACGTGTCTCATCATATGGTTGTCCAAGCTTCTTGTCTGCTGGGTTATACTTACTAACTCCAGCAACCTCTACATTATTGCCGTCACGTTCTAGAACAACAACTGTAAATGGATAACTGCGCATCTTCTTAACTCGTACTACACCATTAGCAAATTGTACTGCTGTATTCCAGTCTAGGCCAGTACGCATTGCTGTCTTCTGAACTACATCACGCGCAAATTCCAAACTACTGACATCTACTTCTGTCTTCTTCACTTTATGCTCCTTGGTTAAGTTCCTCTGCAATTTGTGTCATCCTACTTCTATTAGAATGGAATAGACCTACTACGTTTCCAACCTGTTGTTCAATAGTCATAGACTTGAACAATGGTAGTTCTGCTGCCATCTGAAGAATACGTCTAGCAATATTAAACTTACTAATACGTTCTTCTGTTTCCCACTCTTCTGCTAGAATATTTGCATATCTTTCTGGAAGTCCTGTCTTCTTAGCAAGATTGAGAGCATGATCTGTATCTACAAATTGATGCATGGATTCTGCAAGTTGTACAATACCTACTTGTGCTACTTGTCTAGCACGTGCTACCAGTGGATATATTCTAGTAATATCTACATCACCTTTATGGATAATTGGCTTAAGAGCACCATATTCACCAAAGTGAGCACGGTTATAGAATGCATAACTATTATCGAACACTACAGGTTCAATATATGCTGCTGCATATCCTGTCTCACTATTAGTGATAGCTGCTCCACCTACTAGATTAGTTGATAGATTATTCGCTTCATATCTAACACTAGTAGATGGAAATGTTACTAGCATTCTCGTTATATGATGATCATATCCAAATGTTCGGATATATACATCATTATTATTAAATGCAGTAAACACTACTGGAAATAGTTCATGATCATCCATTGTAGAATATTTACTAGATAGTACAGCTCTAACATTGCTTCCATTATTAGTTCCTCTAAACAGGAAGCTATTGTTATATTGTTGTTTCCAGTAATTAAACATCATTGCTTGGATGATAGAAATATTTCTATTATAGAAATCTACTGGAATTCGTAGCCTATTTAGTAGTTGTGCAAAAGCTTCTACATAGAAAGATACTGGTTGCTTACCATCACCAGGAAACTTATTACCTAGGTAATATTCTGGACTATCAGTAGTATTTTCTCCATAGATAGTGATATCATTGGAGTGTACAATAGTATCGCTATTTGCCTGATTCTTTCTTGAGATTTCTTCTAGTACTGATGCCCGAGAGCAATTATGTATCACTACTCCTTGTGGCACTTCTACAATAGGCATTGTTTTTCCTTAGTTCAGATCTTTTGGATCTATTGTTTTCCCTAAATGTTGTTCTAGAATTAACTCTTCTAGTTCTTCTTGTTGTTCACTTGTCAATTTATCAAAATCAACCATGTCTGATGGAATTTCCATATCTATTTCTGGAGACTTAATGGCTATTTGATAAACTGGTTCTGGGTATCCTAATTGCTTACGTAATACTGCAATCTGTTGTTTAGCATCTTCCATGTCCACTGCATCAATCACATATTCAGATCCATCAGATGCAATCCATTTAATGATTGGCATTGTAAGATCCTTCAAGACTAGTAATTTTGTAAACAGAATTTTCTGTAGTTACAAAACACTCTCCATTTTTATCCCATAACTCTTTAACTATACTTGTATTGAATAGTCCATAAGCAACAGTTCCGTTTCTAACTACCCTTTCAACAAGTATGCAACTACCTACACTAATATTCCTAAGTAGTTTTCCTTCTACAAAATAACCATTTACAATATCTTCTTGATATGGTTCATGTATAGACTTTTGCTTTGTAAGACGTACCCATTCACCTTCAAATAACATTAGTTTCTCCTACGGTTCTAGTTCTTCTTCCTTGGGATTTTCTTCCATGATTAACCTATTGTTTTCATATGTAGCATAAGCCACTGATTTCCCTTATTATCAAGTTTTCTGATAACATTAAAATCAAATTTAGATGGATTATTCTTAGCTTCCTTGATGAGTTGTTCTTGTTGTGGAGTGTCTAGATACCAACCATTACTCAAGAATGTTTGTGCTTCTTCATGAGTACATGGAATATAATGTGCCTTGATACGATATGTAGATCCTTTAGCAGATACCATATCAAATTCTGCTTCTTTATTATATTGGAAGATCTTCTTTCTCCATTCACGCATACTATTAGATGCTTGTAGAGAACTACTACCACGAGTAGATAGTGGAATTGCTTGTGGCTTCAATGTACCAGATACTACTGAAGACTTAAGTAGAGTAGCAACAATTTCATCTTGTGAACCTTCTACCTCTACTCCAATTGTCTTACAAATTGTACGCAATTCCTCTTCTGTTTTGTTTGCAATCGATAGAAATTCCTTGATGCTCTTGCTATTAGTAAGAACAGTGCTCATGAATTCCTCTGTTTGTGATTGGCTTAATTGCCGTTGAACTTTAATTTATCAGGATCTAATAAAGATCCTACATGAATATGATTACTTTGGATAGATTCTATTACTTCTTTGTGATTTTGTAGTCCTTCCATAAGGACTTTCATTCTACTATCAAGATTAGCAATAGAAGTCTGTATAGTTTCAGGAAAACCAGCACCACCTGTCATATCTATTATTTCTGCAATTAGTTCTTTTAGTCCTTCTATTTCCTGTTGTATATTTTCTATTTCTTTACGCATAGAAGAAGCGTCTACATTTCCTAGAACAAAATCTTGTAGGTCGACCCCAAATAATATCTTGAATAGGAATTCCTGGACTTTGTTCATACTAATAACTTATGATATCTTATTATATCAGCAAGTTGTATTAGCCCTAGTTGCCTTATATTGCTTCCCATATTCATTAAGTTCTGTTTTGAGGGATTGAATCTTTGTTCGTAGTGCATTCCAAAAATCATAAATATACATAAAATCGTCTGGATTATCTGCAATATACATTAATGCACTAGTAACTATACCTACAAGAGCACCAGCAGTAAGTGCCGTGAGAGTACCTCCAAGAGTTATATATGTAAGTATAAATGTAAGAAAATCTGTAAATACTGCATGTCTAAGCAGAAATCTTCTTATTCTCCTCGGCAGTTTCACAAACAACATCACTAGTCCCGCTGTGCTCAGAATTGCTAGTACTACTGCATCCATTAACATTGGTATCCTCAAAAAACTCTGTCCTTGGTGTAGAACGGTTCTTGTCAATCTCATTTGAGAGTGTCTGCATAATTAGATCACTAAGATCTTCATGATTACTAGGTCTCTCATCCCTAAATATCTTCATTTCAATCATCAATTTACATGATGATTCTAGCCATTTAATATCCTTGTTTTTGTTCAATAATAGGGCTAGTGCCTTAGAATTATACTTCGCCCACAAATACTTATGTGGAGCATTATACATAAGATCTAGTAGAAGATATCCGTTATAGAGTGGAGTTAATGCTGTTCTGCCAATTCCTACAAGTATATGTCCTGCTTCAGTCTCGATGAAGTGTTTTGTCATTGTTATCTTCTTTAGTAGAGATTAAATACTCCTTAAGTTCAAACAATGCTTCTTGAGCTAGTGCCGATATGCCTGCAGACACAAATGTTGCGATCAAGGATGGACCAAATATATAAAACATGAAAGGAAGAGCAGCTGCACCACAGAATGCAGCATTAAAGATTTCTAGTCTACTTCTAAAGCTTAACTTCGTTATTTCTTGGTCTTGATTCATTCTGTTCCTCTGATGTATTAAGAGGTGGATATCCTGGATTCAAGTCACTACAGACCTCAAGTGGAATTCCTGTTACCTGTAAATAAATATCTCCATTATACTTATATAAACATCTACACTCAATAGTAGAATGTTTAACTTCTGCTACTGGATAATGTACTCCGACTAGTAATTCTAATACAGCACATGCAAGAACCTCTACATTTGGCTCTTGCTGCATCTGTTGTTTTACTTGTACCTTAGTAGTAGCACATGACATGTTTAGTACTAGAGCAAATACTGTAACTAGCATATTTCTATAAGACATTAATTACTCCTCAAGATAACGTATCAGTTCTATAATTTTTCTACTTGCTGTCTTAAGAAGATCTTTTCTTTCGACTAGATCTGATTTAGAACAACTTTGTAGAAACGAGATTCTATCATGTAGTTCTGCGATAGCTACATCTCTATTAATCTTTGATTCACATATCTTACATACTATATCATCTTCAGATACCCATTCTGTTTCACATGATGCACATTGAACAAGACATTTCATAGTACTAACCTCTGTATATTCCCAAGCCAGTCTATGTAAAAGACTGTCTTAACTCCATACTTTTTCATTATCTTCTGACACGAAGAACATGGGAAGGAGCAGGCAAGACCAGTTGGATTAACACGGACCACAATGATAGTATCAACTTTTTTAGCTCGAATGCAAGCTCTTGCTTCTGCGTGAAAGGAAAATCTAGATGGAAAGTATTTAAGTTCAGGATTTGAACTAGAAACATTATATGCTTTACTGACTACTTGACCCTTGTATAAGCCTATAGCTCCAAGCTTAAAATAGAAAGTTGATTTCTGTGCTTCTTTAACGGCTAGACTTATTAGCTTTTTCTTTGGCCTCATTAATACGCCTAATGTAAACGAGTGCATGTTCGCGTATCAGTACACTACTATCAGTTAGTGTTCCATCTTCTAGCCATACAGATAGATCATGTAGGTTAAAGAAAACTGGAATATTCTCTTGCCATGCCCTTAGAATTTCTCCACGTGTACCACTACTATTTTCCCATCCTTC
>Ga0105098_10000607_pt1 | contig 12578 bp, 6 predicted proteins | sample PPLLak21cMay2015_FD_79137 | JGI IMG/M metagenome (GOLD analysis project Ga0105098, IMG submission 79137) | Freshwater sediment microbial communities from Prairie Pothole Lake near Jamestown, North Dakota, USA - PPLs Lake P7 Core (1) Depth... | ecosystem: Environmental > Aquatic > Freshwater >... | reverse complement strand
TGCGTTTAAGCCCTTTAAGCCATGTTTCCGCGGGGAATTTGTTGGCGGCTTTTAAGGAGTTGTCTAAGGGGATGGATCTTAAAGGTGTATCGATTAAGGTTCAGGCATTAGCGCTGCCCTTAGCGTGTAATAGCTGTAACAGAAGTACTCTGATCACAAAAAAAGTGTTTAGCTGTCCTTTTTGCGGCAGCGCGGACGTCACTATCAAAATGGATAAGGAATTCTATGTGGATTCTATTGATGTTAAACGTAAGCAACGAAAGAGCGTGAAGAAAAGAATCAAGGGATAAATATCCTTTAAGGGTACAACCTTTTTGCCGATAAAATCAGAAATAGATCGTTTTATTAAAAGGGGAGGTTTTATGGAATGGGGTAAATGGCGTAAGGGATTGATTGGGGTTGTTCCCGGAGTATTTTTCTTGTCGTTGGGGAGCGCTTTTGCCGGAGGGCAGGTGACTAATGAAGAAATGCTTAAACAGATACAGGAATTAAAGAGCATTGTTCAGCGGCAACAGTCACAGATCGATCAGCTCGAGAAAAAGATAAATGCTTCCGCTGTCCCCGCGGAAAATGTTGTGCCGGTTTCCGAGATCGATAAACGTATTGATGAACGGCTTTCAGTCACTGCTCCGGCGTATCGGTTGATGGACGGATTATCTTTAAGCGTCGGCGCCACAACTCTCACCCAGGGCGCTTATCATGCTAACGGGGATAACCAGCTTTCAGAAAAAGAAAGCGTTACGGATTCAACCATATCGGTTGATATAGCGCTCAATAAGAAATTCGAAGAGTATGGGGAAGCCTATGTGTATATTACTGCCGGGCAGGGGGCCGGAATCGAGGATGAGCTGAAAGCCTTCAGCAATGTTAATTATGATGTCGATAACGACCAGAATGTGCGTTTGGCCGAAGCATGGTATGAACAATATTTTCAGCCTGTTTCCGGGGCGTTGGGATTCGGCAAACTTGATGCCACCAGATATATCGATATGAATAGTTACGCTAACAGTGAGACGACGCAGTTTATAGGAAGAATGTTCCGGAATTCCGCGGTCATTGAATTCCCTTCCAGCGCGGCCGGTATCCATTATGGAATGTCGCCGGTAGATCTATTCGATATAAATTTTGTAGCCCTTGACGCTGATGCCGACTGGGAGAATGCTTTTGATTCGCTGTTTATTGCCGGGCAGATCAATATTAAACCGAAGGTATTAAACAGGGAAGGCAATTACCGCCTGTATGCCTGGAATAACGGCGCCAACCATACAAAATGGTCGGATGCGGCAGATGATAAAGAAAATAACTTCGGATTCGGCACCAGCATGGACCAGGAATTAACCGATAATCTCGGGCTGTTTGCCCGTTACGGCTGGCAGGACCCCAAGGTATATACGAATGGCGCTGCTTTTTCACTCGCGCAGTCCTGGAGTATCGGCCCGCAGCTTAAGGGGGCTTTATGGGGAAGGGCGGAAGATGTTTTAGGTGTGGGTTTTGGCCAGGTTATGCCGTCAAAACAATACAAAAAATCCAATAGTGTATTGGCGCGGACAGAAAGCCATCTGGAATGTTACTACAATTTTAAGGTCAATAGCCATTTGAGTTTGAGCCCTGATGTGCAGATCATATGGCAGCCATATGGAAAGGACGCGGCAATAGGAGATGATACGTTAATAGTCGGCGGCCTGCGCGGCCAGATCGATTTCTAGCCCCGGAATATAACGGTAAAGAAACGGCTATTCTTAATTTGGATCATTTCGCTACTCCTGTATCCACAGAAAACTAAAATTTATGAAAACTTTTTTAATCTCTCAATTGGATTATATTTACTTATTTTACGGCTTTACTTTCTTTTTGAGCGCGTTTTTTTGTTGGATAGTGATCCGGCAGGAAAAGTATCATCTTAAATGGAAATGGCTCATGTCTTTCTGTCTTGTGCATGGTTCATATGAATGGCTGGCGCTTTTTTCTGTAGGGTTTGCGGGGAACCCGCTTTTAATAAAAACCCGGCTTGTTTTCGTGGCTATTTCTTTTTTGTTGCTTATTGAATTTGGGAGGTCGAGTTTTGTATCGTTAAGCGGTAAAAAATTTGGAAAATGGATATACCTGCCTTTATGCCTTTTTATCCCTTTGGGGGCGCCTGCGGGAATCGCGGGATTAAATGATACGGTCCGTTATTCTTTATGTTTTATCGGGGGGATAGGGACGGCATGGGTGGTATATAAAGCGTCCCGGTCGCAACCTGTCGGAAGCCGGCCGCTTGCTTTTATAGCTTTGAGTATACTATTATACGCGGTATTAGGCGGTTTAATAGTCCCTCAATCGACTTTTCCGATAGCCGCTGTTATTAATTATAATTCTTTTCTCGCGATCGCAGGCTTACCTGTTCAATTATGCCGCGGCGTTATTGTTTTATTGATGGCGATATGCCTGTGGAGGTATTCTCAATCTTGGCGTCAGGTCGTGATAGGTATTAAAAAGAACAGGCAAATGGACCGCAGTGTACTTTGGATGGGGATTCTGTTGTCCCTTGTTTTTATAAGCGGCTGGATATGTACTGAATGGGGCGGTAAAAAAGAAGCTGCCCGGCAGCGCAATTATTTGCTCAATTTGACCAAAGCTGCTGCGGGAGCGATAAATCCTGTCCATGTCCGTAATTTATCCGGGACACCTGCTGATGAGACGCAAAACCCTTCTTACGCGTACTTACGGCAGCAGCTTGTGCAGATTGAGAAAGCGATCCCTGATATCCGCTGGATTTACCTCATGGGAAAGAAAAACAACAGAATTTTCTTTATGGTTGATTCTGTCGCTGAAGGTTCAGATGACCATGCTCTGCCGGGAGACCCTTATGATGATGCCCCTCAGGAACTTCATGCTTTATTTGAATCACCGGCAGCAAAGGTCGTGGGGCCGTATAAGGATACATGGGGTGATTTTATCTCCGGTTTTGTCCCTGTTTACGATCTTGTCACGCATGCATTGGTGGCGATAGTCGGTATTGATGTGGATACGCGTTTAATTGAATACAGCGTGGCAATACACCGGCTCCCGTTTATTGGATTGGCGTGTTTTCTGTCTTTACTGATCATGAGTATTTTCTTATATCAACGCAGTGTAAATGATTTTACGAACCTCTTAGTCAATAATGAGGCTTTGCTTCTTGAGGCGCAAAGGCTTGCTCAAATCGGAAATTGGAGCTTTAGCCTGGTTACCTGGGAAGTCTTGTGGTCGGAAGAAATGTTCAAGATCATGGATGTTCCGGGTGATGTTAAACCCACATTCACGATATTCCAGGACGTTATTTATCCCGACGACCGTCAGGCTTTTAATATGTCTATTGAAAATGCTTTGAACCCGGGGGCGAAGCAGTATTTTGATATTGAGTACCGCGTTGTCCATGGGGGCGCAGAGGTCCGTTATATTTCGGTCCATGCCGCCATTATGCGCGGGGAGAACGGCAAGCCGTTAGGGGTATTCGGCACTGCGCATGATATTACTGAACGTAAGTTTGCTGAAGCAAAGATATTGAAATCATTGCAGGAAAAAGAACTGTTGTTGCGGGAAATAAACCATCGTGTTAAGAATAACCTGCAAATAATCAACAGCCTTTTTAACCTCCAATTGCGCAAGTCCGATGATGAGCGGTTGAAGGCGATCGTTAAAGAAAGTTATGCCCGGATACGCGCTATTTCCCTCGTTCATGAGAAGTTGTATGAGTCCAATGATTTTGTCAGGATCAATTTAAAAGAATATGTTACCAGCCTCGTCGGTAATATTAAGGATTCCTTCAGTGTCGATCCCGACAAGATAAAAATACATATTCGTATCGGTGAGGCTGTTGTCCTGGATATTAATCAAGTGCTGCATTTCGGTTTGATCATTAATGAGTTGATAACCAATGCTTTTAAATACGCTTTTCCGGGACAAAGACAAGGCACTATCACCATTGGGTGTGATCTAGACGCAAATCAGCGCTCTGTGTTAATTTTCAGCGATGACGGTGTAGGGCTGCCTGTTGATATTGATCTTTCTTCTGCCAAGACTCTCGGCCTTGAATTAGTCGCTACTTTGGCAGGGCAGTTGGGGGAGTATGAAGTAATAAGAAAAGAAGGGACTATTTTTCGGATTGTTTTCAATAATCAGGGAGCTGTCTAAATCTTTAGTGAGCGGCCCTATTTAAGGGGAGATACCTATGTTCTCAGATACTGATCTACGTAATTTAAAAGGCCTTTCTGAGCCTGAAGCCTGCGCACGGCTTAAGCGTGATGGGTATAATGAGCTGTTATTAGCTAAAAGGCGGGGCGTCTTAAAGATCATTATTGAAGTCTTGAAAGAGCCGATGTTCCTTCTTTTGGTAGCTTGTGGCGCGATTTACCTGATCTTAGGGGATAGGGGCGAGGCGTCTTTGCTTTTGGGTTTTGTTTTTGTCATTATGGGTATTACTATCTATCAGGAAGGAAAGACTGAAAAAGCTATCGAGGCATTACGTGACCTCTCCAGCCCTCGCGCGTTGGTCATTCGGGATGGGATCCATAAAAGGATCCCCGGGAAGGAAGTGGTAAACGATGATATCCTTGTCGTGCAAGAAGGTGACAGGATACCTGCCGATGCCGTATTGGTATGGGGTATTAACCTTTCTGTTGATGAATCTTTGTTGACCGGTGAGTCCGTTCCGGTGCGGAAATTGCCTTCGGAGAGCATGGATCTTTCCCGGAATCGGCCGGGAGGGGACGATTTGCCGTATTTATATTCAGGAAGCCTTGTTGTCCATGGGCAGGGTATTGCCCGGGTCACCGCGATAGGCAATAATACCGAGATGGGGAAGATCGGCCGAGTCCTGCAATCGATCGGCAATGAATCGACGCAGTTACAGAAAGAAACCGGGAAATTGGTCAAAATAATCTTTGTCATCGCGGTTATCCTTTGCTGTATGGTCATCCTTGTATATGGTTTTACCAGGGGGCAGTGGCTTAAGGGAGTTTTATCCGGGATCACGCTGGCAATGGCTATGCTCCCCGAAGAATTTCCCGTGGTGCTTACGATCTTTCTGGCGTTAGGCGCCTGGAGGATCTCAAAGAAAGATGTTTTAACGCGGAAAGTCTCTGCGGTAGAAATGCTCGGGTCCGCAACTGTTTTGTGTGTTGATAAGACAGGTACTTTGACGCAAAATAAAATGTCGGTTAAGAAGATCTTTAACGGCACGCATTTTTGCGATGTGTCTTCCGGGAACAATACCTGCCTTTCTGATGAGTTTCATGAGGTGATAGAATACGGGATCCTTGCCAGCAAGAAAGACCCGTTTGACCCTATGGATAAAGCATTAAAAGACCTCGGGCATCAAACATTGATCAATACCGAACATATTCATGAGAACTGGCCTTTGATCGAAGAGTATCCTCTTTCGCAGAAAATCATGGCGTTATCACACGTTTGGAAAACCCCTGATGGGCGGGGGTTCGTTGTTTCCGCGAAAGGCGCTCCTGAAGCTATCGCGGACTTATGCCACTTGACTGAAAAGCAAAGGCAGGAACTTGCGGGTAAGATCCATGTTATGGCTCATGATGGCCTTCGTGTTTTAGGCGTTGCTAAGGCTTTTGTCGATAAGGAAAAACTTCCCGGTTCCCAGCATGATTTTAATTTTACTTTTCTCGGGCTTATCGGCTTAGCTGACCCCATCCGCCCGGCAGTGCCGCTGGCTATTCAGGAATGTTACCAGGCAGGCATACGGGTAGTCATGATCACCGGTGATTATCCGGTGACCGCCCAGAACATCGCTCAACAGATCGGCCTGAGGAATTTCCAGGAAGTGATCACGGGTGAGCAGCTTGTCGGTTTAAGCCTGGAGGAATTGAAGAGCCGTATTCGTCAGGTAAATATTTTCTCGCGCGTTGTCCCCGAACAGAAATTATTGATTATTGATGCGCTTAAAAGAAATAACGAAGTCGTTGCGATGACCGGGGATGGGGTTAATGACGCCCCGGCATTAAAATCAGCGCATATCGGGGTGGCAATGGGGGAGAGGGGGACGGATGTCGCGCGTGAATCGGCGGATCTGGTGCTTTTAAAAGATGATTTCTCTTCGATCGTAGAAGCGGTGCGCATGGGCAGGCGCATTTTCGATAATTTAAAGAAAGCCATGGCATATATTATCAGTGTCCATATCCCGATAGCCGGGATCTCTCTGATCCCGGTGCTTGCCGGCTGGCCGCTTATTCTCTATCCGGTGCATATCGTCTTTCTTTAGCTTATCATTGATCCTGCGTGTTCTGTTGTTTTTGAGTCAGAAGAAGAAGAGAAAAATATTATGCAAAGGCCTCCCCGTAAAAAAAACACCTCATTATTTAGTAAAAGGTTATTTATTTTAAGTTTTTTGCAGGGGGTTTTTTCTTTAGCTGTTGTAGCCCTGGTATTTCAAGTGAGCTTGCGGCTTGGAGAAACAGTGGGGGCAGCGCGTACCTTGGCATTTGTCACTTTGATCGTCTCCAATCTATGCCTTATCCTTACTAATCGTTCATGGTCAAGAAGCATTATTGCATCATTGATGGTCGCAAACAAAGCGTTACTTTGGGTTATGTCGGGTGCGGTATTATTTTTATGGTTAGTTGTTTATGTCCCGTTCTTCAGGAAATCGTTCCATTTTGAAGTATTTCACGGTGTTGACCTCTTTATCGCGCTTGCCGCCGGTATATTGAGTGTCATGTGGTTTGAGTTGGTTAAATTTATTTCGTATAAGAATAAGATTGAATTGATGAAGTCATAATGAAAGTGTATTGTGTAGTCTAAAATTTCAGGCATGTAAGTCTTTTATCAGCAATAAGTTCTGAGCGAGAGTAAATATATCGTTCAAGGGCTGTGGTTGTTGGAACCGTCTTATTTGAAAAAGACGGTTTTTTGTTTTTTAAAAGGCAAAGGGGTTGCAATATCAAAAAATCCTTCTTACCGGACTGGTTAAAATTAATCAGCCTTTTATTTAAAGAAATCGTCGGGAATGCCGATAAAATAACTATATGAAGTAATGAAAATGTACTGTTTTAAAAATAAGGATATTCTATGAAATGTCGATCGCAAGTCTTGATAATCGGAGCGGTATTGAGTGTATCGTTGCTTTTTATTATTCCGTTCGTTTATGCCCAGCCCGGCAATAAAGAAACCAGTGTAGAATATAAGATCGGGGTTTTAGCCACACGCGGAAAAGATGTTTGTTTGAAACAGTGGTTCAATACCGCGCAGGAACTCACGGATCAAGGAAACGGCATTTCTTTTGTTATTGTGCCTCTTGAATCCGATCAAGTATTGACGGCTGCGCGTGAGAAACAGATTGATTTTGTCATCACTGACCCGGCTGTGTATGTGGAACTCGAAAGTTTTTATGGCGCTCAGCGTATCGCGACACTGAAGAACCGGTATTTGAATAAAGGATACGCGGTGTTAAGCAGTGTTATTTTTACCAGTGCGTTGAAAAAGGATATCGTCGATCTTCAAGGCCTTCGGCATAAGACGTTTATGGCGGTATATGAGGATTCACTCGGCGGCTGGCTTGCCTCATGGCGTGAATTAAAAGCGCATAAAATTAATCCTAAAACTGATTTTAAGTCGTTGCGTTTCGGGGGAACTGACGATGAAGTTGTATATTCTGTCTTAACCGGAAAAGTTGATGCCGGAAGTGTTAATACAACGATACTTGAGAGTATGGCGGCAGAAGGGAGATTAGATATTGAGAAAGTGCGTATTCTCGGTGAAAAAAAAGGATGGTGGAAAGGTGAGGATGAGGTGCCTTTCTTTCACAGCACTTCTTTGTATCCTGAATGGCCTTTCGTGAGGTTAAAACATGTGCCTGCAGAGGTCGCTGAGTATGTCGCCAGGATACTGTTTGCGATAAGGCCGGATGATCTTGCTGCTGTTACCGGAAAATATGCCGGATGGACCGTCCCCGCGAATTATCAGGTTGTCCATGAATGTTTGAAGGAATTAAAGGTCGGGTCATACAAAGATATCGGAAAAACCGCTTTGACGTACGTGTTAAAAACGTATTGGTTCGTGATATTGATGGTATTCATCCTCCTGGCAGTTATGGGCTTTGTTATGACCCATATGGCCGCTTTGAACAGGAAATTAAATGAATCTCAGTATATATTGAAAAATGAACAGGTAGCATTACGCAAAGAACGCGATAAAGCCCAGAATTATCTTGATATTGCCGCGACTATTATTATTATTATTGACCGTGACCAAACGGTAAGCTTGATCAACAAGAAAGGGTGTGAAGTCCTGGGGTACCTACAAAAAGAGATCATTGGGAAAAACTGGTTTGATGTATTTATCCCCGAGGATTCCCGGGATGAAGTTGAGGGGGTTTTTTCTAAGATTATATCGGGAGAAGCGGAAAGTGCGGTTAGTTTTAAGAATAAAGTTGTTACTAAAACAGGAATAACGCGGACCATTGCGTGGTATAGCAGTGAATTGCGGAATGAAGAAGGAAAAATCATCGCTTTGATAAGTTCAGGGGAAGATATTACTGAACAAAAGCGGATGGAAGAAGAACTTAAAGAGAAAGTGCTTGACCTGGAGAAATTCAACAAATTCGCGATAGATAGAGAATTAAAAATGATCGAATTGAAAGCCAAGATTAAGATCCTTGAAGCAGAAAAAGGCGGCTGTGGTATTGCAAGCAAAGAGAATAAATGAAACAGAAAAAACAATATAAAAGAGGCATACGGTTTAAGGTCACTTTACTGATGACTGTTGTAATACTGGTAGTGATGGTATTGGCGCTTGTGGTCTGTTATTTCTGGGGTTTTCTTTTTTTGCAGAATACGATACAGGATGACCGGGCGAAAATGGCGAATTTACTTTCAGAATCGCTGAGTCGCGTTTTCGATGACCGAATAAACAATTTGAAATCATATTTTCGGGCAGCGGTCTGGAGAAAGGAAATAAAAGAATATAATAATCTTTTGGCAGCATTGTCCGCGCAGGAGCGGGAAAAGCTTTTCGCGGAGCTTAATAGGACATGGGCGACATTGCAAGGGTATGACCCTTTAGTTAATAAATATTTGGAAGCGCAAACGCAGGGAAACTTAAGCAATATAAAGCAGCAATTATCCGATGTGAGAAGAATCATGATAACCGACCGGTTTGGAGGGGTCATCGCTTCTTCTCATTCGCCGTTAGAGTATTACCAGGGAAATAAATTATGGTGGAAGCAGGCGTATAACGGTGGCGCCGGCCGGGTTTATATCAGTCAGATCAAATACGACCAATTTTCTCTGGAAAAAATGATTTCTTTTGCTATCCCTATCATTGATGAATCAAATACGGTTATCGGTGTCGGGATGGCGGAAATCAATGCAAGTGAATTTCTTATTTCTTTGAATACGGTGAATATAAGCCAGGTCAGGTACGCTTCCCTGGTCAACCGGGACGGCCTCGTCATATTCAGCCAGAACGCGCAACTTGAGCATAAAACGATCTCCGATAGCGTTAATTTTAAACGATTGGTTAACGCTAAGAAAAAGTGCATTATCCTGGCTCGCACGAAAGAGAGGAATAAGTCGTATCTGTCGTACGCAGAAATCGATAACCTTTTTCTTCTGGCAAATGATCAGTTCTGGGGGGTTGTGATCATGGAAGATGCTCATCGGGAATTCGAGGTTTTGCGGAAATTAATTCTTCAGATGCTGCTGATCGCGCTGGTTTTAATAATCTCATCCATTCCTGTCAGTTTTATTTTCGCGGAGAGTATCGTCCGCCCGATAAAAAAGTTTTATGACGCAGTCCAGCAAATCTCATACGGTAACTTCAGCCACCAGATCGAAGTAAGATCGGGGGATGAAATCGAGCTGCTTGCGGATTATGTCAATAAAATGTCGTTGTCTTTAAGCAAGACATTGACCCCGATCAGTAATCTCGATAAGGAAGTCGCTGAACGTAAAGCACTCGAGCAGTCTGAGCGGCAGCGTATTGAGAAGGTAATTAATTTTCAGTCTGTTTTATTACAATTAGCCCGAAGCGAATTTAATGATCAAACGAGCGGCCTTATGCAGATAACCGAAACTGTTGCCGGGACCTTAGGAGTCGCGGGGGCAAGTATTTGGTTGTTTGATCATGACCGAACGACGCTTGATTGCGTGGATTTTTATGCGCGTCAGCGCCATGCCCATGAGAAGAAAGGCGCGCGCCTGGTTAAGGATTATCAGCCGTATTTTGAGTCTTTAAAAGAAAACCGTATTATCGTTGTGAATGATGCCAGCCGAGATCCCCGGACGGACGCGCTCATCGGGAGATATTTATCGTCCTTTAATATCGTTTCGTTGCTCGATGTCCCGATACGGTCGCGCGGCATACTGGCGGGGGTTTTGTCCATCGAACAAACAGGTGCCGTGAAAAATTGGTCGTTGGAAGAACAAAACTTCGCCGCTTCGATAGTAGATACGATCGCCCTTACCTTAGAGGCCGCTGAGCGTAAGAAAGCGGAAGTAGAGCTTTTAAGGCAAACGGAAGAATTGCGTGTTCAAAAAAATGAGCTGGAAAATTCCAAGCGGGCCCTTATGAATATCATGGATGATATTACTGAACAGCGTGAAAAGGCTCTTTCCCTCAAGGTCATGGCAGAAAGTTCTTCTAAGGCCAAAAGTGAATTTTTAGCTAATATGTCCCATGAGATCCGTACTCCTTTGAACGCCGTTATCGGGTTCTCAGAATTGTTAAAAGGTTCGTCCCTGGATGATTTGCAACGGGATTATCTCTCGACTATCCATGAAAGCGGTTCAGTGCTCTTGACTTTGATCAACGATATTTTGGATATTTCCAAGATCGAGGCAGGGGAGGTTAAGCTGGAATCGGTAGATTTTAACTTGATGAACCTGGTTGAAAATGTTATTCGTATTGTGAGCCCGAAGTTGAAAGGCAAAGAAGTCGAGTTATTTTATAATTTTGATGAGCGGGTCCCTCCCGGATTTAAAGGAGATCCGACGCGCATCCGCCAGATCATCCTTAATCTTTTGGGTAATGCGATAAAATTTACCGAGGCCGGAGAGATAGCCATTGCCGTAAAACTTGAAGAATCAAGTTTTTCGGAACCTTCGGATTTTCTTTCGATAAGGATTTCGGTGAAAGACAGCGGTATCGGCATCCCGAAAGAAAAACAGTCGGATGTCTTTGATGCGTTTACTCAGGCAGATATGTCGACCACGCGCAAATACGGGGGTACCGGCCTTGGGTTGTATATCTGCAGGAATCTTGTGGGGTTGATGGGTGGGAAGATCTGGGTTGAGTCTGAACCCGGTAAGGGGAGTGAATTCATTTTTACGCTTTCACTGCGTAAAGCCCTTTCCCTGAACGAGGAAGAGATCGCGCTTGTCCCTTTGGATACATTGCGGGGCAAGAAGGTGATGATCGTTGATGATAATGAGCATTCGCGTTATATTATCGCATCTTTTTGCCAGGAACAGATGATGCAGGTGGTTTCTTGCGCCACGAACGCCTTTGAGGCATTGGATTGGTTGGCTCAGCAGGCAGTCTTACCCGATGTTATTATTTCCGATATCCGGATGCCGGGGATGGATGGGTACCTTTTTGCGAAAGAGATTTGCAAGAACACCCGGTTTGAATCTATCAAGTTGATCGCAGCGACAAGCGATGTCATCCCGGGCACTTCACGGTTATCTCAAGAGTGCGGTTTTGACGCGTATGCTATTAAGCCGATCATTAAAAGGGATTTTGTGCGGATCATTCAGGCTGTTTTCGGGGATAAACGGCAAATCAAGAATATTATTACGCGCTATGACGCTGAAGATTTGACCTTAAAAGACCTCCGTGTCCTGGTCGCAGAGGATAATATCGTCAATTTAAAATTGATCACGACTATCCTCGAAAAATTCGGATGCCGTGTGGGAACTTCGTCTCACGGTAAAGATGTTATCGAGAAGCTTTCCCGGGAAACATTTGATATGGTGTTGATGGATATTCAGATGCCGATTATGGGAGGAATAGAAGCGACCGAGTTTATCCGTAATCAGATCAGTAAAGATATCCCGATCATCGCATTGACCGCTGCGGCGATGAAAGAAGACAAAGATAAAGCGATCGCTTCCGGCATGAATGATTTTATTACTAAGCCGATCAATATTAATCAACTTAAAGATACGCTTGTAGCCTGGAGCCGCCGGTCAGCGTAAATCAAGTTTTTTCCACCCCTCTCTTTTTTTAGTAGAGGGGTTTTTTATTTAGTGGTAAAATAGATAAAACAATACGCCTGTTTTTCTGATGAGATTGATGCGGTTGAGGCGAAATAAATTTTCGGGGTGAAATGAAGATAAAGGTCTTTTTGTTGTTGATCATCGGTTTATGGTGGGTAAATCCCCTTGCCGCAAAGGATGATCTGAGTGTTGAAGATCAGCTTGTCGGGGTTATGTTCAAGAATCTGGCTAAAGCGTATGTTTCGGTATCGGATTATGAGCGCTTAAAGAAAGATACTATTCTGCGCTTAAAAGGCATGGAGGATGAGCGGTTTAAAGCTTGTTACGCAAAGAGCCTTGCCGTGATCTCGGAATTCCCGCAGGAGGTAAAGATAAAATACG
>Ga0105098_10000606_pt1 | contig 12582 bp, 9 predicted proteins | sample PPLLak21cMay2015_FD_79137 | JGI IMG/M metagenome (GOLD analysis project Ga0105098, IMG submission 79137) | Freshwater sediment microbial communities from Prairie Pothole Lake near Jamestown, North Dakota, USA - PPLs Lake P7 Core (1) Depth... | ecosystem: Environmental > Aquatic > Freshwater >... | reverse complement strand
TCCGCGATTACAAACAGGCTGATGTTCTTCCATTCGCCCGGAGCGACTTCCACGCGCGCCGAAATATTTCGACGCGCATCGGCTTCCTGTACTTCCGGCATGGAACGCACAGCCTGCAGAAAGTCTTCATCGAAAAGCTCGATTGTTTTTACCGTACCGCTCGAGGGATGGATGGCGGCGAAGCTGCTCGCCAACCCCTCCGACAAAATCGTGCGGGCGCTGAGGATGATCCCGATGGCAAACAGCCCCACCGCCATAGACAGCACGATCAGTAATGTGCGCGTCTTGTTGCCGAACAGATCGTTGATGACTTTGTACCAGCGCGGCCTAAGCATTTGTGCCTTCCCTTCCCTTCGATACGGCGTCGCCGCTCAGGGCCGTGCTCTCTACGCCGATCACTTCACCGTCTGCCAGGGTGACGATCCGCGACCCGCGTTTCGCCACATCCTTATCGTGTGTGACCAGAAGGATCGTGTGACCCTGCCGGACGAGATCCTCAAATATGTCGACGACCGCGGTGGCCGTCGCCGAGTCGAGGCTGCCGGTGGGCTCATCCGCTACCAGGATCGCCGGATCGTTCGCCATGGCGCGCGCGATCGCCAGTCGCTGCTGCTGGCCTCCCGATAGGGCGGTCGGCATCTTCCGGGCGTGCTCGGGGATGTCCACCTGTTCGAGCAGCCGCATGGCGCGCTGACGTGCTTCCCGCAGGGAGTAGCGCCGCGCGAAATCCATGGGCAGCATCACGTTTTGGAGCACGCTCAGGGTGGGCAGGAGTTCGAAGGACTGAAAGACCACGCCCATGGTTTTGCCGCGTAATTTGGCGGCTTTTTCCGTACTGAAGCTATGCAAAGGGGAGCCAGCCACCCAGATCTCCCCGGAGGTGGAGCGGTCCAGCCCGGTCACCATATTCACCAGGGTGGTCTTTCCGCTGCCCGATTTTCCGGTCACAACCAGGAACTCCCCGGGATAGACTTGCAGATCGATGCCATGCAGTGCAGTAATCGAGCCCGCCAGACTGTTATAGGTCTTGACCACATTCCGCAGCTCGATCAACGGCTGCGGCTTGCCTGTCCGCACTGCCGCCTTGCGGCGTGCTTCGCGTGTGTTTGAGTGAAAATTTTGTTCGATCATTTTGAACTCCACCGGCTAGCGGTTTGTAAACTCATCGACGATCTTGCCGTCGGCAAGCCTGATGGTACGTTGGGCGCGTGTGGCCAGTTCGTTATCGTGTGTGACCATGAGGATCGTTTTTCCGGCTTGCGCCAGATTCTCGAAGAGGTGGAAAACCATCTCGGCCGACTTCGAATCGAGATTGCCCGTTGGCTCATCCGCGGTGAGCAGGACCGGATCGTTCGCCATCGCGCGGGCAATGGCTACGCATTGCTGCTGTCCGCCGGAGAGAGAATTTGGAAGACGGTGTGCCTGGTCGACCATACCGACCAGCTCGAGCAGGTGCAGGGCGCGTTCAGGCCGTTCGGCGGCCGGATGCTGTGCTCCGTAATCCATGGCAAGTAGAATATTTTCAACCGCTGTCAGAGTGGGCAGGAGTTGAAAGAATTGGAAGATCACGCCGATCGAGCGGCCGCGCCAGACCGCGATCTGTTCCTCGTTGAGCGCGTGGATGTGAACACCATCGACGATGACTTCGCCTGAGGTGGGGCGGTCGATGCCGGTGATCACGTTGATCAGCGTGGATTTGCCGCTGCCGGACTTGCCGATGATGGAGACAAACGCGCCCGATTCGACCTGCAGGTCCACGCCCTTGAGCGCGGTGAACGTGCCTGCCGTACCCTGGTAGGTTTTCACCACATCCTGCAAATCGACCAGCCACCCGGCAGTTGGGCCGTTTTTCAGGTCTGTGGTTTGAAGTGAATTTGAATAAAAGCGTGATGTCATCTTTACCATCCAGCGAACACTCCTGGTTTGAAGTGTCCCGTTTTTTTGTTGATGCTAAATAAAAATTTAGTTATTCCTAAATATTCTACACCCTGGCTGCTCCGGAAGTCAAGGATTAGAACATACAAAAAGACCACCAACAACCAGGCATGCAGTGGTCTCGCCAAAGTCCGTGTTGTAATATGGCGTGGCTTCCACGAAACCCGCCAAGAACGGTGTGCTGAACAAATACAGCACTGCTCTCAGTAAATAGTATACGAGTTACTATTTTTTGTCAAGGTACATATTCGGTCAAGTAAATTATTACAAGAGTATTTGTGTCGGTGTGCTTTCGAGCAAGCTGACGCAAAAAAAGACCACCAACAACAAATGTTGCGGTGGTCTCGCTGAGTCTTTCTGGCAACCGAGAGCCTTTGTTGGGTGCCAAGGCTCTGTCATGACGGTTAGCCACTGGCGCCCGGTTTCCACCGAACTGCCACAGCTACTCCCCATCGAACGGACGAGAGTATACGACTGGCAATAAGGCTTGTCAATATTTGGAGGTTTGGTCAAAAAACTACAAGCCTCAATTTAACTACGAGTGACAAGCAAATTAGTTGCCTAGCTCGTCATATTTCTTGCGGACCTTGCGGATATCCTCCCACATGAGCGCCTTTGGAGAGCCGGGGTCCCGGGTGGGATTACGCAGCAGGTACGAGGGATGAAAGATCGGCATAATCCAGCGCTCCCCGGCCTGTGTCCATTTTCCGCGCAGGCTGGTGATGCCGGTCTGCCCAAGCACGGATTGACAGGCCACATTCCCGGTCAGCAGGATGACCCGCGGATCGATCAGGCGGATGATCTCAAAGACATACGGACGGTAATATTCGATTTCCTCGGTGCTGGGCTTTCGAAAGGCTTTTCCATCTTCGCCCGGCGGCATTCGAAACACGGAGTTCGTAATATAAACATCCTTCTCCGGGTCAAAATTGGCCGCCTGAAGGATCTTGTCGAGCATTTGACCGGCGCGACCGACGAATGGTTTCCCCTTGATGTTTTCCTCCGGCCCCGGAGCTTCGCCGATGATCAGCAGCCTGGCATCCGGGTTGCCCCGGCTGATCACGACGTTCGTGCCCGCATCGGCAAGCGGATCCTTCTTCATGCGCTTGAGCGCATCGATCACTTGGTCGAGCGATTCGAATTTGTTTGCGCCCTGGCTGAACATGTCAAATTGAGTCATGATCGGTCTCCTCGCAAAGTCCTGAATGAAACGAATTTTACCGCAGGCGGTTTACTTCAGCCCCTGTCAGGAGTCCCTGGATTTCACGCCGCCGTACACCGCAAAGTTGTAGTATTTCCACAACACATCCACGCTCGTGTAACTAATCGTCGAGAGCCAGTCCAACTGTTCGACGAGTTGAGCGGGGCGGTCTTCCTCAGCATATTTCCGCAGCCAGATATTTTCAATTTCATCTTGGGCAATCTGGCGATTCATAAATGCCTTCCAGCGTTGTATGTATGCTGACTGCAGGTGTTGGCTGGCCCCCAGAACCACATCTGCATTGTAGAAACATCCGCCCGGCAGCAAGCCCTGATGGACTTTTTGGTAGAAGGCTTGTTTTTCCTCATCTGTGATCAGATGATGCAAAGCCAGGGAGGAAACGATGGCGTGATAGCCGTTTGCAGGTGCGTAGTCTCTGAAATCCTGCACCTGATAACTTACCCGGTCAACATCAGCCAATTTGACTTGAGCCATCCCGATCATCTGCTCGGAAAAATCCAGGCAGGTTATGTGTGCTCGTGGAAAGGCCTGCAAAATGTGCTGCGCCAGGGTCCCGGTCCCACATCCCAGGTCCAGTACCTGGATGGGAGAGTCTGCCTCAAATGGGATTGCAGAAATCAGCGCTCGCAACATTTCATCATAGTAAGGGATCAACTGCTGAATAATATGGTCGAACTGCTGAGCCTCTTCTTCGAAATGCTGTTTGATTTGATCCATGGCAGTATTCACTCCATTTTTATAGCCTGCCCAACAGTTTGGGTTCGTCGCAGGGTGCGTTAGCCCTGTCCGCGTGCATGCTTTATCCAGCGGCTTTCATCATTCAAACAGGATGCCCTCATCGAACATTTCCACCTTTTTCACTATCCCATTCACTGCCGCCTCAAAGATCAATTGCCCCTTCTCTTTTGTCGATTTCGTGGTCTTTGCTATGATCCCAGACGCACTGACCTGTCTCACTTCCTCTCTACCCAGCATAAACCGCGCTTGCCTATATTCGTCAAATGCTTTCCCCATCTCGACTAACTCCGGTCTCAAAAACAGCATCATGGATGTTTCCAAAATCGTACAATGTACGCCATCTCCTTCTTCCATGAATTCAGCTACTGCGGCATCTTCCCAATATCCCATCACCCAGCCTCGTGCATCATGCTTGTTCAAAAACTCCATCAGCGCCGTCTTCAGCGGAGCCCAGTTCATCCCATGCCCAGTCAGAACCAGGATATCTCTAAAACCACTTGAGACGATGCAATCCAGAATATCCAACGCCAGACTGATATACGTGTGCGCCCCGATGGTAATTGTGCCCGGAAACAAGGGATGCAATCCCGGTGAAAATCCCACCGGGATAACTGGGGCGACCACGGTTCCCGTTCTTCTTCCCGCCTCTTCAGCGATGTGTGCTGCTACAAACGTATCCGTACCGGTTGGCAGGTGCGGCCCATGTTGTTCTGTAGACCCGAAGGGTACGATAATACTCTTTTTTTGTTCCAGATAAGCCTTGATTTCAGTGTGTTTCATGTTTTCTAATAGCATCTTTTCTCAGTCCCTTCATTTCCTGATTGTCTAACTATGTATGATACGGAAACTTTCACATAACATTCCCGGACGAAAGAGGATCTTCCACACAGGTCGCTGTCTGATCGTTTGACTTGTTACGCAAACCCCAGGCCTCTTTCCTTCAACGATACCCATTTCCCCTGACCAATCACCAGATGATCGAGTACTTCCACGTCCAGTAATTTGCCGGCCTGGACGATCGCGCGGGTCACCGCGACGTCGTCGGGGCTGGGAGTGGGGTCGCCGCTGGGGTGGTTGTGGATCACGATCACTGCCGAAGCGTTCTTGCGGATCGCCTCCTTGAACACCTCCCCGATCCTGATCTGCGAAGAATTGACCGAGCCTTTGTAGACTTCCACGGTTTCCGTTACGCGGTTTCTTCGATCCAGCAAAATCACGCGCAGGTGCTCCTGCTCCAGCGCGGACATTTCGTACTGCACCAGCGCAGCCGCGTCCGCGGGGGAGTTGATCGCCGGGCGCTCCTCGGGGGATTCCAGGGTCAGCCGCCGGCCCAGTTCGATCGCAGCTTTGATCTGGGAGGCTTTCGCCTCGCCAAGTCCGTGCTGGTCCATCAATTCCTTGAAGGGGGCGCGATGGAGGCCGCATAAGCCGCCGAATTTATTGAGCAAGCGCTGACCAACCGTGACGGCGCTCTCGCCCTTCACGCCAACCCGCAGCAGGATGGCGATCAGCTCGGCATTGGACAACGCTTGCGGTCCCAGCGCGGCAAGCCGCTCGCGCGGCCGGTCGGATTCGTGTAAATCCCTGATGCGATAGATGGGTGTGAGGCTGATTTCAGTCATGGTATTTCCCTCGCAGAATGATGTGTCCTTATTTTACGACGAATTCTGCAAAATGCTTTGCTTGACATCCCCTACTGCCTCAAGTAGAATGTCCTTCGCCTTTAATCATGGGCCTGTAGCGCAGTTGGGAGCGCGCCTCAATCGCACTGAGGAGGTCAGGGGTTCGAATCCCCTCAGGTCCACAGATTTACGAATAACGATTTTCGATTGACGATTGAAATCGTAAATCTGAAATCGAAAATCCAAAATCGAAGATTGTCCCGGGCCCATAGCGCAGTTGGGAGCGCGTCTCAATGGCATTGAGAAGGTCGGGGGTTCGAATCCCCCTGGGTCCACTAACAGAACAGCTAATTGCTGAAAGCTATTAGCGAATAGCTAAAAAGTCAAGACAGGAGTAGTAGGTCATCCCGTCAGCGAGTTGGGAGAGCGAGGTGGAAGCCCAGCACAGCGCCCTCGGGAGCGCATCCTAAAGACCGAACTCGCCTGTTATCTCGAAAGAGGACTTCGCTGGTGAAGCGCGGTAGAACTGCGAGTAGTCAGCGGCGGGTAGCCCGTTATAGCTAAAAGAGAGGCGTTGGTTTAGGTAGTTGCCTGGTTGGTCTGAGCACTATCTAACGAAGCAACTACTGAACTACAAAACTAACGCAATCCGGGTGGTACCGCGGAGACCTGGCCTGAGCGTAGTCGAAGGCACCCTTCGTCCCTGATGTGGATGAAGGGATTTTTGTTTATAGACGATGGACCACAGACCATGGACGATAGTCTGTCGTCAGTGGTAAATGGTCGAAACTTGAAAGGAGGCACACATGAAAAGCGTAATTCGAATCAACTTTGTCTTTTGGAAAGAAGGCCCTCTTCTTCCGCGCCTCCTCGTCTGCAGATAAAATTCCACCTGACATCTGGAACCTGATACCTGAAACTTATATGAATGAGTAAAGAATGGCAGAAACAAAGAAAAAGAAACCGATCAAAAAACCCGCTCCAAAAAAGGCGGTAACAAATAAAGCCGCAACGAAGGCAAAGAAGAGTGTGAAAGCAGTTAAGAAATTAACTGTGAAGAAAACACAGCCGAAGAAGACAACAAAAGTCGCGAGCTCTTCTTCAAAAGGAAAGACCGCAGTCGCTGCGAAAAAGACTGCTTCCAGGAAAGCCTCGACCAGGGTTGCATCCAAAAAACCGGCGAAACCCGTCAAGAAGATGGCAGTGGCTGTCGTCAGGGAGACGGCTAAAGCTGTTATGCCTGTGAAAAGCGAATCGAAAGCGATGATTCCCGCGCCGAAGGTCGAGAGAGCTTTGGCAGAAGTGAAACCTGTCAAATCGGAAACATCTGCTCGCAGGGACAATGCCTTTAATCCGCTGGCGATGGAGCACAAATGGCAGGCGAAGTGGGAGGCAGATAAGTTGCATCGCGCCGTGATCGACGAGACCCGGCCCAAGCACTACGCCCTGACCATGCTGCCGTACACCTCCGGCGATCTGCATTTCGGTCACTGGTACCCGATGGCGCCGTCGGATGCGCGGGCGCGCTACAAGCGCATGAATGGCTATAACGTGCTGTTCCCGATCGGCTTTGACGCGTTCGGCCTTCCCGGCGAAAACGCGGCGATCAAGCGCGGCATCCACCCCAAGGAATGGACGTACAAGAACATCGACAACATGCGCCGGCAGTTGAAGACCATGGGCACCATGTTCGACTGGGAACGTGAGGCCGTTACCGCCGACATCGAGTATTACAAATGGACCGAGTGGTTCTTCATCCAGCTGTTCAAGGCCGGCCTGGCATACCGCAAACTGTCCGCGGTGGATTGGTGCCCGAAAGACAATACGACACTGGCTCGCGAGCAGGTCATCGGTGAAAATCGCGTCTGTGAACGCTGCGGCACACCTGTCATCAAGAAGGAACTGGAACAATGGTTCTTCAGGGCAACGAACTATGCCGATGAACTGTTGCGCTTTGACGAGATAGACTGGCCCGAGCGTGTCAAGACCCTGCAGACGAATTGGATTGGGCGCAGCGAAGGTGCATCTGTTGTTTTCAAAACCGAGACTGGCGACGACGTTGAGATCTTCACCACCCGCCCCGACACATTGTGGGGCGCGACCTTCATGGTCTTTTCGCCTGAACATCCGCTGGTGGATAAGATCACCACCCCTGAACAGAAAGCCGCGGTGGATGAGTACAAAGTGCAGGCCGCGCGCCAATCAGATATCGAGCGTGAAGCTGTCGACAAGGAAAAGACCGGCGTGTTCACCGGCGCGTATGCCATCAACCCCGTCAACGACGAGCGCATCCCCATCTGGATCGCGGACTACGTCCTGCTATCGTATGGCACGGGCGCGATCATGGCTGTCCCTGCGCACGATGAACGCGACTTCGCGTTCGCTCGCAAGTACAACCTGCCGGTTATTCCGGTGATTCAGCCTGCAGGCGTTGAACTGAATGGCGATACCATGGAAGCTGCTCACGAGCATGAAGGTGTCATGATCAACAGTGGCCCCTTCAATGGTACACCTGCTACCAATGACAAGGGCATGAAGAATCCCGCCATCAAAGCCGTAACCGAGTGGCTGGAGCAAAAAGGTATTGGAAAGCGCGCGGTGAATTATCGTTATCGCGATTGGCTGATCAGCCGCCAGCGTTATTGGGGTTCGCCGATCCCAATGATCTATTGCAATGTACATGGCTGGAACCCTGTACCGGAAGACCAGCTGCCCGTGACTCTACCGGATGACGTCGAGTGGAAACCGACGGGCGAGTCACCTCTGAAACTGCACCCGACCTGGAAGAATACGACCTGCCCCGTCTGTGGTGAGCCTGCCACGCGCGAGACCGATACGATGGACACGTTCATGTGCTCGTCCTGGTATCACCTGCGCTATTTGTCGCCTCATTACGATCAGGGCCCCTTCGATGAGGCGGAGTACAACTATTGGATGCCCGTTGATATCTACACAGGCGGCATCGAACATGCCACCATGCATTTGCTGTACACGCGCTTCTTCCATAAAGCGCTGCGGGATGCAGGCATTGTGGAGGGGAACGAGCCGATGGTGCAGCTGCGCAATCAGGGCATCATTCTGGGGGAAGACGGCGACAAGATGTCCAAGAGCAAAGGCAATGTGGTCTCGCCGGACGAACTGGTTGCTCAATACGGCACCGACGCGCTGCGCACCTATTTGATGTTTGCGTACCGCTGGCAGGAAGGTGGTCCGTGGAACAGCAACGGGATCGAAGGGACCGCGCGCTGGCTGCGCCGCGTCTGGACTCTGTTCACCGACCCGCCTCAGCCGGGCACTGCTTCCATTGAAACCAGGCGCGTCCTGCGCCGGCGCGTCCACCAGACCCTGCGCCGCGTGACAAGTGACTTCGAGAATTTCGAATTCAATACGATCATCTCCGGGTTGATGGAACTGCTGAACGAAATGTACAAAGCCCGTGAAGCGGGCGCGGCTGGCAGTACTGAATGGAACGAAGCGACTGAACTCTATGTGAAGATGTTAGCCCCGGTTGCTCCGCATATCGCCGAGGAACTGTGGACGAATCAATTGAGCAAACCGTACTCGGTCCATCAACAGCCCTGGCCCAAAGTTGACGAGGCGGCCGCCAAAGAGGACACAATCGAACTGCCCATTCAGATCAACGGCAAGGTGCGTGACCGCATCACGGTTGCAGCGGATGCAAGCGAGGAGGAAATCAAATCGATTGCATTGGCAAGCGAAGTTGTGAAAAAACATCTGGAGGGGAAAGAGCCGAAGAAGGTGATCGTGGCGAACAGGAGACTGGTCAGTGTGGTGATGTAGTATAAGCCTCACTCAACAGCACATGAAGGCAGCAGGTTGCTCGAAAAAGAGCCTGCTGCCTTTTTGATTCCGCCTCACCCAAAAGTACTGTTTCAGGCGCAATCATTTTGCAACATCCGGGCAACCCTCCTGTAACGTACCGGATGACCACAGAGTCATACAATCAAAACAGGTTCTTCACAAGCAAAAGTTGTGTTCTTAAAAAGAGCTTTGATACTTGATAAAGATGGCACCTTTAACTGACAGACCCATCTTGCATAACCGGGAGACAACGCAAAATTACTGGTGGTGTGCTGAGTCCACAGAAGCCTGAATCTTACTTAAGGGAGTAATTCGGCTTTCAACAAACTATGTACTATCAGGAGAATGTGACCATGAAATCCAAACGTCTTCTTCAGATCTTTGTCCTGCTCGTCGTGCTGGTCAGTCCTTTTGGGAGTGTCCAGCAGGTAAGCGCCAGCAGCGGCCCGGCCCCCCAGGTCGATGCCGTGGTGATCGATCGCAATCTCAATTACTGGGATGCCACGTACTATGGCTTTGTAAGTTCCGGTATTTACGAGAATTGGCGATTCGAGTTCACTGCCTCTCACAATTTCGTGGTGGCGGTGACTCGCGTTAGCGGTGACCTCGTCCCTGTGATCATTCTGCTGGACGGCACCGGGAATGAACTTGGGCGCGGCACAGGTTCATTGACCAGTACTCAGCCTGCGGGAAGCTACTCCTTTCAGGTTCAACCTGAGACGGGCATGGGCCTCTATATGTTGACTCTGCGGGAAGTAGGTGTTCCCAGCCAGCCATCTGCAACCACGGTTGTCGTTCCGACGACGATCAGTGTGGGTGAGAATGCTGCGGTTACGGTCAGTCTGGATAATGTTCCCGCAGAAGGCTATACCAGCGCTGAATTCGCCTGCTCGTATAATGCCGGTCTGGTGGAACTGGGGAACATCACCGTCACTGACCTCTTCGGCACCGATCCGGTCATGGCGGCCACCACTCCGCAGGGTGGCAGTTTCATCATCGCGATTGCAGGCAGCAATGGCAGAAAAGCCACAACCAGCGGCGCTGCATTTGTCTTCAGTGTGGAAGGCTTGCAAGCGGGGCAAACGGCGATCGAATGTGTAGCGCGCGTTTCCAAAGGTGATGGTGTATTGACGCAGCTTCCGTCCAACCCAGCCAGCCTGAACGTCATTCTCGGTGAGGAAACACCTACGCCGACATTCACGCCAACGCCGGAAGAGACACTCACGCCGACCGCCACTCCGGAAGAATCACCAACCCCGACCTCCACTCCGGAAGAATCACCAACCCCGACCTCCACCCCGGAGGAATCGCCGACCCCGACCTCCACTCCGGAAGAATCACCGACCCCGACCTCCACCCCGGAAGAATCGCCGACCCCGACTTCCACTCCGGAAGAATCACCGACCCCGACCTCCACTCCGGAAGAATCGCCCACGCCTACATCCACACCTCAGCCGACGACCGGAACCCTGACCGGAAAGGTGCTGGCTGGCAAACTGGTGACGGTCGCCTTGCTCAACGCGGACGACACAGTGGCTGCTTCCGTGCCTGCTAATGCAGACGGAACATTCAGCCTCACCGCTCCTGCCGGGACCTACACCGTGCGCGCCACAGCCGACGGTTTCCTTAGCGCGGCGGGTTCCGTTACCCTCACGGCTGGAGAGACAAGCACAAAGCCGGAGATCACGCTGCTGGCGGGTGATATTGACAACAATGATGTTATCGATGCATTCGATGCCATGACGATTGGCATGAGCTACAACACGGCCACTCCAGCGGCAGCCGACTTGAACAATGATGGGATCATCAACGTGCTGGATCTGGAACTCCTGGCTCGCAACTATCGAGCAACGGGTCCACTTGAATGGTAGTACGAACGCTATAAACCGGGGCGCACGGATCCGTGCGCCCCTTCATTTGGAGTCTCCGATGAAACCTATTACTGTATTGATTCTCGCGACGATTCTTGTCTTTACCAGCGTGATGAATGTCGGCGCACAGGCGGCTGAGAACATCTGGCTGACGGCCGATATGACCTCTTATAAGACGGGAGAAACGGTTCTGGTCAAACTCAATGCTGCCTCGACAACGCCCATCCAGGGATTTACGTTTCAGATCCGCTACGACCCTGATTGCCTGCGTCCCGTTAATGCCGCCAGCCCCATCCCTGGCATGAACGGCCTGCCTTTGCCTCAACTCACGGGATTGGTGGATGGTTCCTATGCCAGCACCGTGCCGCAAGCCGCGAATGGGGTATTGGCGGAAGTGCGATTTGTAACGCTGGGGGGCTGCCAGACGGGCCTCACCCTGGAGAGCGCTGCGCTTGCCATCCGTACTGCAGAGGGATTTGCCGCTCCGCTTGCCGGTGTGACTATTGGTGAAAAAAATGTCGCGTTGAACATTGATAAAGAACTGGGTACATCCCAGGCTGCCGAACCAGTATCGGGGTCGATACTTCCACTCGACCCGCCCCCGGCTGCGACACCGAAGCTCTCCGGCTTGGCAATCGCATTGCTGGCGGGCCTGTTGGTTGTTGGCGCCATGTTTGTTGTCTTTAAACGACTTCAAATCGGGTCGACTACCGGCCCAAAGATGCCAGCCTCTTCCCAGGCACCCATTCTGCAAATTAAGCATGGTCCCCATGCAGGGAAAAGCTTTGCACTAAACAAACTGCCTTGCTTCATTGGACGTGACGCCCTTAACGAAATTTGTCTCAACGACCCGCATATCATCAGCCAACACGCCAAAATCTTTGCGAAAGATAACAGCTATTATCTGATGGATCTGGGCGGCGAGACATTTGTCAATGGGCGCGCCATTCGGAAAAGTTCTGCCAGCTTGAAACCTGGCGATGTGGTGCGCCTGGGAAAAAGTGCCTTGTTTGTGTTTGGATCATAGCAGTCGTGGACAAGAGGGCTGCCTGGCCGATCACCATGGAATGAGAAGCCAAAGACGGCTTGCATTTTAGCCCGCTTGAAGGATGAGGAGTAGATGATCATGAAATCCAAATATTTGCTTCGGACGATCAGTCTATTGGTTTTGTTGGTTTCGTTTTTCCCGGCAGCCAGCGCCGGCGCTCTTGCTCCAACGACTTTACCGCCGGCGGACATGTTCCAATTACCCTGGGATCAGGGGCTTGCCTGGATGGCGATCGATGGGCTGGATAACGGCATCAAACGTCCCTTAGATAGCTCGCACCAGTACACTGTTGGCGGGGCGATTGATTTTGCTCCCCGTAAGGAC
>Ga0105098_10000605_pt1 | contig 12583 bp, 14 predicted proteins | sample PPLLak21cMay2015_FD_79137 | JGI IMG/M metagenome (GOLD analysis project Ga0105098, IMG submission 79137) | Freshwater sediment microbial communities from Prairie Pothole Lake near Jamestown, North Dakota, USA - PPLs Lake P7 Core (1) Depth... | ecosystem: Environmental > Aquatic > Freshwater >... | reverse complement strand
GCTGCTTACGCCCCTCTGCACGCCCCGATTGCTGTTTGGGATTTCGGATTTGCAGTTCTGGGGCGCCATGGAAAAGTTTCGCCCTTTGCGCACGCCTGACGAAATCACATCCGCAGGTTGCCTGATGCGGCGAGGTGAGCCAGACGTGTCGGTTCAGGAAGCCGGTACCCCCGGCAGCAGTTGCTCACCCATGATACCAGCCGTCAAGTCCACCTTGTGGCCGATGGAAACGCAGACGGGCCTGACGCCGGTTTTCGTGCGCAAGGCCATGCCAATAACTTCTCCGTCGTGCTCTATCTCAGCTACGCTCCCCGCCTCGATGCCCAAAGAATCGTGCGTCCCACACAGCAGCGACTTGGCACAGCCGACGGTGGGCTTGCCGAGGATGATGCCAAGATGCGAGGCGATCCCAAACCGTCTGGGGTGGGCAATCCCCTGTCCATCCACCAGAATCAGGTCCGGCTTCAGCCTCAGCTTCTCGTACGCCGCCAGGATCACCGGAGATTCGCGGAAGGAAAGCAATCCGGGAATGTACGGGAACTCGACTGTCTGTTCCACAGCCCCGATCTCCACCACTTCCAGGTCCGGGTATGAAAGCACAACCACGGTTCCCCTAACCCGGCCCTGGAAACGCGGCGCCGATATGTCGACTCCGGCCACCAGCCCGGGCCGGGAGACCTCGTTCTTCCTTGAGACTTGCCCTGCCAGCCTCAACTGAATGGCGCAGGCTTCCGCCGTGGTCACATTCCAGGGATGAACCTGCTGCACCAGCATCGCTCGATTATAGTGGCTCCTCGCGCCCCCATCAACGGCCGTGAATCCGCCGAGTCGGCTCAACTCCGCTTTGACATCACCCCACGGCGCTTGGTAAGCTTTGGGCGTCTTCAAATGGCAGGGCTGGTTCACGTCTTCACCGGTGACGGCAAAGGCAAGACGTCCGCGGCTCTGGGTATCGCCTTGCGAGCCGCCGGGCATGGCCTAAGGACTCATATTACCTTCTTCATGAAAGGCGACTATCCGTATGGAGAGCAGAAGACACTTGCGCTCCTGCCCAATGTCAGCGTGGCCAGGTTCGGCAGCCTGGAGTTCGTGGATCCGGCCAACGTCAAGCCTGAGGAGAAGGAGCAAGCCAGGCTGGCCCTGCAGGATGCAGGAGAGGCGGTGCAAAGCGGCAGGTTTGACCTGGTTATCCTGGATGAGGTCAATGTAGCCGCGGCCTGGAACCTGATCGATGTCAAAGACGTCATGCGTTTGATCAAGGAGAAACCGGAGAACGTGGAACTGATACTGACCGGGCGCTACGCGGATAAGGATGTCATTGCCGTTGCCGACCTGGTGACGGAGATGAGGGAGATCAAACACCCCTACAAGAGGGGCATTCCATCCCGGAAAGGAATCGATTACTAGCGAATTGTCGTACAGGACGGCTGTGTGATATACTCCATGAAGAGACGCCAAAGGAAGGAGCAGTGAGAGAGATGAAGGTTACCCTGAGCGTAATCAAGGCCGACATCGGGGGCTACGTCGGTCATTCTACTTCCCATCCCGAGGTTCTGGCCAAGGCTGAGGAATGTCTTAGAGCAGCCAAGCGTGACGGGTTGCTGATCGACTATCACGTGACCAACTGCGGCGATGACGTGCAGTTGATCATGACGCACAAGAAGGGTGAAGACAGCCAGCCCATCCACAAGCTCGCCTGGGACACTTTCGTGGAGGGAACCAAGGTAGCCAAGAAGCTCAAGCTCCACGGGGCGGGCCAGGACCTTCTCTCAGATGCCTTCTCCGGAAACGTCAAGGCCATGGGGCCGGGTGTGGCCGAGATGGAAATCGAAGAGCGCCAGGCCGAGACCATCCTCATCTTCATGGCGGACAAGACCTCGGCCGGAGCCTGGAATATGCCTCTGTACAAGATGTTCGCTGATCCATTCAACACCATCGGCTTGGTCATCGCCCAGAACATGCACTGCGGCTTCTCCTTCGAAATCCACGACGTCAAGGACCACAAGAAGGTCACCTTCGTTACGCCCGAAGAGATATATGATATGTTGGTCCTGATCGGAGCCCCCAGCCGCTACGCCGTCAAGTCGGTCCATCACCGGGATACCAAGGAAGTCGCGGCGGTTTCCTCCACACAGCGTCTGTCCCTGATGGCCGGCCGATACGTTGGCAAAGATGACCCAGTTTGCATAGTGCGCTCTCAGGGCAACTTCCCGGCAGTGGGCGAAATACTGGAGCCGTTCACCATGCCTCAACTCGTTGCCGGTTGGATGCGCGGCTCGCACCATGGCCCACTCATGCCGGTAGCCCAAAGAGACGCCAATCCTTCTCGCTTTGACGGACCTCCCAGGGTGATCTGCTGTGGCTTCCAGCTAGCAGAAGGCAATCTGGTAGGCCCGCGTGACATGTTTGATGACGTGGCATTCGATGATGCTCGCCGCATAGCCAACCAAGCCGGCGAGTATCTGCGACGGCACGGACCATTCGAGCCCCATCGCCTTCCTCTGGAAGACATGGAGTACACCACCATGCCGCAGGTGATGAAGAAGCTCGAGAAGAGATTCCTTGACCTTTGATCCCTAAGCTCCTTCTGGCTACCAGGAACGCTGGCAAGGCGCGAGAGTACTCCTTGCTTCTCCAGCGTTCTCCTTTTGAACTGACAACTCTCGACGCCGAGGGCATCCAGGAGGACATACAAGAGTCGGGAAAGACTTTCCAGGAGAACGCCTCCCTCAAGGCCGTCGGCTACGCTGTCGACGCTCGATTCCTGGTAATAGCCGATGACTCCGGTCTGGAGGTTGACGCCCTCGGCGGCGCTCCCGGTCCCCTCTCCGCCCGTTTCGGAGGCAAAGGCGCCTCTGACCGGGACAAGGTCGATCTTCTCCTGTCGCGACTCCGCGGCGTGCCGTGGGAGAAACGCTCGGCCCGCTTCCGCTGCGTCATCGCTATCGCCGCTGAGGGAAAAGTGATAGGCTTGTGTGAGGGGGTATGTGAAGGGATCATCAGTCTCGAAGCCCAGGGCGAGCAGGGCTTTGGCTATGACCCGGTCTTCTACTTACCGGAACTGCGCAAGACCATGGCCGAGTTGAGTTTGGAGGAAAAGAACCGGCTGAGCCATCGCGCCAAGGCCGCCGAGCAGGCCGTTAAACTCCTGCAGCGCCTGCGCCAGGAGATCGACCGGTGAGCGGCATCTCCGATTCCTTCCAGCGCCCCATCAGCTACCTCCGGATTTCCGTGACCGACCGGTGCAACCTGCGCTGCACCTACTGCATGCCTCCCCAGGGAATCACGTTGATCCCTCACACGGAGATTCTCCGCTACGAGGAGATACTGAGCGTCGTCCGGGTGGCAGCAGAGATGGGAATCAACAGGGTGAGGCTGAGCGGGGGTGAGCCACTGGCCAGGGCGGGGTTGGCCGATTTCGTCAGGATGCTGGCGGGCGTCAAGGAGATCGACGATCTCTCCCTTACCACCAACGGCGTGCTGCTGAAAGACCAGGCCGCCGGACTCAAGGCTGCGGGCCTGAAGCGAGTCAACATCAGCCTCGACTCGCTGAAGAGGGTCAGGTTCAAAGAGATCACCGGACACGACAGGCTACCGGACGTTCTGGGGGGAATCAAGGCAGCGCAAGAGGCAGGGCTGGCTCCCATCAAGATAAACGTGGTGGTGATGCGGGGCGTTAACGAGGACGAGCTTCCCGATTTCGCGCGCCTCACGCTGGATGGCTGGAACGTTCGTTTCATCGAACTCATGCCGATCCTGAACAAAGGCGTTCAGCAGCCGGAATTTGTGTCGGCCAAGGTGATGTGGGACACCGTCTCCACTCTTGGCACGCTCCAGCCATGCTCGCCGCTGACCGGCAACGGCCCGGCCAACTACTATCAGTTGCCGGGGGCGAAGGGCACGATCGGGTTCATAACGCCGGTGAGCGATCACTTCTGCTTCAAGTGCAATCGGCTGCGGCTGACGGCCGACGGCAAACTGCTGCCCTGTCTGCTGGCCGGTGAGGAGATCGACCTGCGATCGGCCTTGCGGGCGGGGGCATCACCGGAAGGCATCCGGCAATTGATCCTCAAGGCAGTGGCCTCCAAGCCGGAAGGCCACCGCGTCTCACAGGGAGTGGTGAGCCAGAAGAGGCCGATGACACAGGTAGGAGGGTAAGGCACGATGGGCGGTAGAGTTCGCATGATCGATGTCGGTGGAAAGCCCGACACTGAGCGGGAGGCCGTGGCCAAGGGAACCATCAAGATGCAGGCAGCGACATTCAAGCTGCTGCGCGAGGGCGCGCTGCCCAAAGGCGATGTGCTGGCAGCCGCGCAGGTGGCCGGCATCATGGCAGCCAAGCAAACGCCAGGCTTGCTGCCTCTGTGCCACCCGCTCCTGCTCTCTGAGGTCAAGGTTGACTTTGATCTCGACGCCAGGAACAAGGCAGTGAACATCACTGCCACAGTGAAGAACACGGGCAAGACAGGGGTGGAGATGGAAGCCCTGACGTCCGTGGCCATCAGCGCGCTGACCATCTATGACATGTGCAAGAGCGTGGACCCCAGAATGCGGATCGAGGGCATCCGTCTGGCACGGAAGAGCGGTGGCAAGAGCGGCAAGGTGGTCTTTGAGTAAGACGGCGCCGGTCTCACACCTTGCGATCGCATCCGCCCCTCGAGTCCTCAGCTAGAATGGCCAAGATGCCGTTGCCCCGTCAACCAGGAGTCCCTCGAATTCGTCTTGTTCCCCCTCCTTCCGGACTATCCGGACTATGCTATACTTCCCTCTTGATTGCTCAAGGCCGGCCAAGCGCATGACTAGCCCGATTTGTGAGTGACCCCTATGCAACCACGAAAGCAGTTTGAGCAGTTTCAGAAGCTGGGAGACAGGATTTTCCGCGTGCCTCGGGTGGAGCCGTGGCGGATTCCTCTGGCTCTGGTGCGGGTGCCCAAGTTCAAGTCCATCTCCGTGGCCGTAGTCATCTGGGGATTCGCTGTAGTCATCGCCATCGGCGCCGTGCTGCTCATGCTGCCCATTTCATCCAGCACCCACACCTGGACCAATTTCCCGGATGCCCTCTTCATGTCGACATCGGCCACATGCGTCACCGGACTGGGCGTGGTCCAATGCGGTGTCGACTTCAGCTACTTCGGCCAAGCGGTCCTCCTGGTATTGATGCAGATAGGCGGCTTCGGCTTCATGGCCAGCGCCACGCTGCTTCTTCTCGCCTTTGGCCGGAGCGTTAGCTTGCGCGAGAAGTTGGTTGTGGCCGAGTCGATGGGCGTGGAGAGGCTGGGGGGGCTGCTCTCACTGCTCCTGGGCATCGCTTTCTTCTCCATCATCTGCGAAGGCATCGGGGCCGTCCTCCTATACATCCGGTTCTCCCAGGTGTACAGCTCGCCGGGGCTGGCGATGTGGCAGTCCATATTCCACGCCGTGTCCGCCTTCAACAACTGCGGCCTGGACATTCTCGGAAACCGCGACAGCTTTGTGCAGTATCAGAACGACCCCCTGGTGGTCCTCCCCATAGCGGGGCTTATCATTCTGGGTGGCATCAGCTTCCTGGTGGTCTGGAACGTCTTCAGGAAGAGGAGCTTCGGCAAGCTCTCGCTCGACAGCAAGATGGTGATACTGGTGACTGGAGTTCTCCTCATTCTGGGCACGGTCGTCCTGCTGGCCATGGAGTACAACAATGAAGCCACCCTTGGGCCCATGTCTCTGCCGCAGAAAGTGCTAAGCGCCTTCTTCCAGGCAGTAACGCCCAGGACTGCCGGATTCATGGTCATCAGCGTACGCAGCATGACAGCCTACTCACTGTTCTTCACCGTCATGTTGATGTTCATCGGCGGGGCCTCCGGTTCAACTGCCGGCGGCATCAAGGTCAACACCTTTAGCGTGCTGCTGGCCACTGTCTGGAGCTCGCTGCGTGGCAGGGAGCACGCCGAAGCTTTCGGCCGGGAGATGAGGCCTCAGCTGGTCCATCGGGCGCTGGCGGTGGCCTTGCTGTCCCTGGGACTGGTGGGCGTCGTGACCCTGTTATTGACCATCACCGAGGCAAATCAGGGGTTCGATTTCATTCAGATACTCTTTGAGACGGTATCCGCCTTCGGCACGGTGGGGCTATCGACCGGCATTACTCCAAACCTGACACTGGCAGGTGAGTTCATTATCATCGCCACCATGTTTGCCGGACGGCTGGGGCCTCTGACACTGGCATTGTCGCTGGTGAAGGGCCAGCGGACAACTGAGTACCGGTATCCACAAGACCAGGTAAGGATCGGCTAGGGGGTGACGTTATGAAGAGGCAAGTCGCGATTCTGGGGCTGGGGCGATTCGGTGTCGGACTGGCCAACACGCTTCTGAGCATGGGATACGACGTGCTGGCGATGGACGTGGACGAGAAGAAAGTACAGGCCATCGCCCCCACGATCACCCGGGCCGTGCAGGCCGACGGGACTGATGAGGCGGTGCTGAAGGAACTGGGGGTCGACAAGTTCGACGTGGCCATAGTGGCCATGGGGTCCGATATCGAGAACAGCGTGCTATCGACCATATTGTTGAGGAAGCTGGGCGTCCGCTATGTGGTGAGCAGAGCGGACAACGACCTCCACGGCAGCATACTGGAGAAGATCGGTGCTGACAAGGTGGTCTATCCTGAACGCGAAATGGGCACCAGGGTGGCGCACGGCCTGATGTTGACTCAGGTGCTGGACTACATGCCGGTGGCTCCCGCCTACGGCGTGGCCAAGGTATCACCGCCCAACAGCTTCGTCGGCAGGACGCTCTCGGAACTGGGGTTGGGGCGTGAGGGGAAGTGGGAGATAGCCGTCCTGATGATCTACAGAGAGCGTGATATCATCGTCACCCCAGACCGGATGGAGGTCGTCCGGGCCGAAGACACCTTGATCCTGTCCGGCAACGATCTCAATATGGAGCACATGCTTACCGAGGCGCACAAGATGAAGAGGGGCGAGGAAGAAGAGGAAGACTAGGGCGCTCCTGTGCCCGGTCAGCCTGGGGTAACGTGGCCGTGGTAGTGCTGCAGACGAGGGTATTCGTCGTGGGTGTCGCCGGGAAACAGGTGACCGACTTCTTCGTCAATTGCACCGATTCGGATTATCAGAGATGGTGGGAGGGAACCCACCTGGAATTCCACACGGTCAACCGCACAACGGAGGTCATCGGAAGCCTGGTCTACTTCGATGAGTACGTGGGCAAACACCGATTGAAGTTCAAGGGCAGAATCACAAACTATGCGGCCGGAAAGCACCTCGAATACAGGTTGGCAAAAGGGCTGTCGATGCCGGCGTGGCTGGTGCTGGAGTTTCAAGACCGGCCCGATGGGGTGGAGATCGTCCACACAATCAAGGCAGGCTACCAGGGCATCGGGAAGATGCTTGACCCGCTGATCCGGCTGTATCTATCGTCCCTGTTTGAAGAGGCTCTGAACAAGCACGCCGATACGGAGTTCTCCCGGCTGGGCAGTATCTTGCGCTGACACAGCCATCCACAAGCGATTTGACTCCTCAAGGCCACTTGCCGGATGCATATTGGCAGCCGATTCCCCTATAGAGTGTCCGTCCGCATTCTATTCATGCGCGACTTGACATCAGAACGCATCGCAGCGCATACTTTCCGCTGCCAAGGGGGTGGGGGCAACAGGTCAGTCCACAGCACACGGTTGTCATGGCTCCCCGCGGGTTCGTTTTTCGAGGAGGGTACACGTGAAAAGAGTCGCCATTACCGGCATCTCCGGATACCTCGGAACCCAGATACTCAAGCTCTTGGATCAGGACAAAGATGTGGAGACCATTGTTGGCATAGATATCAGACCGCCCAACTACTCCACCAGCAAGCTGAAGTTCGTCTCGCGGGACGTGCGTGAGCCCATGATCGACATATTTGCCCAGAACAAGGTGGACTCAGCGTTCCACCTGGCCTTTGTGGTCCCTCCGCACACAGCCGTCGACGCCCACGGCATCAACATACACGGCTCTGAGAGCTTCCTGCATGCTTGCGATGCGACGGCAGTGGAAGCCCTCTTCTATCAGAGCAGCCATACCGTCTATGGGGCCCACCCTGACAATCCTCCCCTCATTACAGAGGATCAGCCTCTCAGGCCGGTGCCGGCATTTCCGTACGGTTCCGACAAGGCAGAGGTCGACCAGATGTTCCAGGAATACGCGAAAACCCACCCAAAACAGAGCGTCACAATCGTGCGCGTCGTAGCAGTGACCGGACCCAACGCCGGGCCATCGGGTCTGAATGTCCTCTTCCTGCCGGTAACCATGTACGTCAGGGGTTGCGATCCCGAATGGCAGTTCATATACGAAGATGACCTGGCCAAGCTGGATGTCTATCTGGTCAGAGAGAGGAAGTCCGGCGTCTTCAACGCCGGGGCCGAGGGGTCGGTGAAGTACAGGGAGATGTTGAGCTTCACCGGCAAGCCGTCTCTCGGTCTTCCGGCATGGCTCTGGAAGCCTCTTATCAGCGTTGGCTGGAAACTGCACATCCAGCGGAAGTCCCAGGTGGGCGGCCTGGAGTTCATGAAGTATCCGATACTGGTCAGCACCGAGAAGCTGGAGAAAGCGACCAACTTCAAGTTCACCATGAACTCACGGGACTCCCTGAAGAGCTTCATGGATGCCAACAAGGTTGGAGGCAAGGCTGCCAAGGCCGCCTGAGCACTCCCCTCGAACCTCATATCAACCCCCTTGATCCCCCAGTCTTGGGGGATTACGAAGAAACGCAGAGGGGCTTCGCCCCTCTGCACGCCCCATATCCTGTCATTCCCGCGGAAGCGGGAATCCACGTGTAGAGTGGATGGAGCGGAGCGAAATCCGCCACCACCATCACCGGGGACACCCCGAACCCCCGCAGCATTCTGCTGCATCGTAACGCTCTTCGTATCCCCCGGTTGCACTCTCCAAGCCGTGCCGATATGATTCTCAGAAGAAGGGATATCTCTCCCAGAGGAGAAGAACGTGCGCATTCTGGCCGTGGACGTCGGGACAGGCACCCAAGACATACTGCTGTTTGACAGCTCCAGCGTAGTCGAGAACTGCGTAGAGATGATCATGCCGTCCCCCACCGCTCTGGTGGCTCAGCGAATCGCGGCGGCAACGAAGCGCAGATGGCCCATCCTGCTTGAGGGGGTGACCATGGGGGGAGGCCCCAGCAAGAGAGACCTCTCCCGCCACACGGCCGCCGGACTGGCGGCCTATGCCACCGAGGCAGCGGCGTTGAGCTTCCATGACGATCTGGACGTGGTAAAAGGCATGGGCGTGACCATTGTGTCCCCCGACGAAGTGCTGCCACGGCACAAATTCGAGGTAATCGATCTGAAGGATTTCGATCTGGCAGCCATCAGAGGCGCGCTGGAGTCCTTCGGCGTGGACGGCCGTTTCGATGCCGTGGCGGTGGCGGTGCTCGATCACGGGTTCGCTCCAAAGGGGGTCTCCAACCGCCTCTCCCGTTTCCAGTACCTCCGGGGGCTGATGGGAGCAGACAGCACCCTCGGTGCCTTTGCCCATCTGGCGGACGAACTGCCCGCCGCCCTGACCCGGATGAAGGCGGTGGCCAAAACGGCTGGTGCAGATGTTCCGGTGCTGCTGATGGACACCGGCGCGGCGGCAGCTCTGGGCGCCCTTCAGGATGCTGCTGTGGCTAGGCAAGATCGCGTTCTGACCATCAATATGGGCAACTCCCATGCAGTGGCCTTCCACCTGGATGGATTGAAGATCATGGGCTTCTTTGAGCACCACACCAACCTGCTGAATGGTACCAAGATCGATGGACTGATTGACAAGCTGGCACGGGGAGTGCTCACTCACGAAGAGGTCTTCGATGGGGGTGGTCATGGGGCGGTGGTCGTCAGCCAAGGCCGCCCGCAACCCTTCCTCTCAGTCACCGGACCTCGGCGGGACGTCGCCAAAGGCTCGAAGCTGGGGCTTCACCCCGCGGTGCCTCACGGCGACACGATGCTCACTGGGTGCTACGGGCTGGTGAAGGCCTTCGGGCTGAGGATGGAGTCCTGGCGCGAGGAGATCGACCGGGCTCTGGCCGTGAGCGTCTGATTAGGCGTTGCGTGCCCCCGACCGGGGGCTAGTCCTCCGCCTCTCAACAGCCCGGTTCGCCCAGATGCCCGCAGCAATCCTGCCTAGTGCGTATCTTGATCCAGTTGTTGCGGAACAGCAGGTAGAGCTTCCGCCGCAGGGGCATCTTCACCTTCATGTTGGTGAACGCCACTCTGATGCTGGGGCATTTCCTGGCAGGGCTACTCCCGACTTGTTCAGGCGGCTCGGCTTCGGAGTCATTCTTCATCGTCCACCCCCTTGCGCCGGCATCACCTCGATGACCTTGTTCTTGCCCGCCAGGCCGCTGACGATTCTAAGCCGGCTTTCGGGAACCCCGAAGTGCCTGGCCAAGAGCTTGAGCACGGCCCTGTTGGCCTTTCCCTCCACCGGCGGCTCTTTGACACGGACCACGTAGGCGTTCCCGTCCATTTCCTTGGTGACGTCCTCGGTCTTGGACCGGGGCTTCACCTTGACCTGTATCTTCAACCGACTCCTCCCGTCTCCATCCGGCTACAACAGCTCCAGCAGTTCGAGCGGCTTCCTGATCAACACCCTGGCGCCGTTCCTGGTCAGTTCGTCAGCCGTCCGGAAACCCCAGAGCACCCCTACGGCGTACATGCCGGCAGCGTTCGCCGTCTTCATGTCTATGTCCGAGTCGCCAACATATAGTATTGCTCCCGGTGGCAACCCCAAGAGCCGAGCAGCCTCCAGCGCTCCCTTTGGGTCGGGTTTCTTGGGCAAGTCTGGTTTCGCACCGACAATGGCATCGAACTTCCAGCGGGGCAGCAGCTTGGCCGCCATGGCCCTCGTGGAATCATCCGGCTTGTTGGTCACAACAGCCATCTTGACGCCGCGTGCCGTCAGGGCGTCCAGCAACTCGGGGATGCCCTCGTATGGCCGGGTGTGATCCGGCCAGCGCCCTCGGTATTCCTCCCTGACATCAGCCATGGTCCTGGTTATGGTTGCATCATCGCGGTGACCCTCCGGCAGCACCCGCCGGGTGAGCTCCTCCACACCATCGCCGACGAAGCGGCGGTATTCCTCCAGGCTGTGCTCGGGGAAACCGGAACGGCTCAGGACGCTATTGACTGAATCGGCCAGGTCCCGCAGCGTATCCAGCAGCGTCCCATCGAAATCGAAAACGACGGCGCGGTACTTCATGCTCGAATCCCCCTACAAGATAACAGGGCAATGTCGATGGGTCAATCAGGTCAGGGTAGCTTCCCGCCGAGGACCCAGAGGATTCCCTCTTTTGCGGGAATGACTAGACAGGTGCAGCAGGATGCTGCCGGGGTCTGGGGTGTCCCCAGATTCCTTTCATTTCCCCCCAAGATTGGGGGACAGGGGGTTGAACAGAAGTACGGAGAGAGTGGTGCGAGAACGGACTGGTGGGCGCAGCCTGAGTCCTCTGGATTCCCGCTTCCGCGGGAATGACACCAGAACGACAATAGCCGCCCGGAGCACCGCATCCCGGTCGGGATTGCTGGGACGGTCTCCGAATTGATATAATCGCATCTGTCTATCCATCAAATGAGAGAGGGGGCAAGCGTGGCTCTGGCCAAGGTGAACTCTGCGGCGGTGCTTGGACTCGAAGGCCAACTGGTCGAAGTGCAGGTCGATATCGCCAGCGGCTTGCCCGCTACCACCATCGTCGGCTTGCCTGATACAGGTGTGCAGGAGGCCAAGGAGCGTGTCCGGTCCGCCATCCGGAACTCGGGCTGCACCTTCCCATTCAGACGGATCACGGTCAATCTGGCACCCGCCGATGTGCGGAAAGAAGGTCCTGCCTACGACCTCCCCATAGCCGTGGGCATCCTCCTCAGTTCTGAGCAGGTCCTGGCAGATGTCACACAGACTATGTTTCTGGGAGAGCTCTCTCTCGACGGAGGCGTGCGCCATGCCCAGGGCATTCTGCCCATGGTGGCGCTGGCCAAGGAGAAGGGCCTTCGCATGGTCGTCGTGCCGGCGTGCGATGCCAAAGAAGCGGCTTTGATAGAGGGCATTGATGTCATTCCGGCGAACACCCTGTCGGAGTTGATCGCCCACCTGCGGGGAGACAGCCCGATTCCGTGCTGTGTGCCACCGCCTTTTGAGGAAGACACGTCCATGAACAGCGCCATCGACCTGACCAACATCAAGGGCCAGGAGCACGCCAAGCGGGCGCTGGAGGTGGCCGCCGCCGGAGGACACAACATGCTCATGATCGGGCCACCCGGCAGCGGAAAGACCATGCTGGCCCGCTCGGTGTCCTCGATATTTCCCAAGATGACCATGGACGAGTCGCTGGAGGTGACCAAGATATACAGCGTGGGCGGGCTCCTGCCCTCGGACACCCCACTCATCATGCAGCGGCCCTTCCGGTCTCCCCACTACACCATCTCCCACGCCGGACTGGTGGGCGGAGGCAAGATGCCCCGGCCCGGCGAAATAAGCCTGAGTCATCGAGGGGTGCTCTTCCTGGATGAACTGCCGGAGTTCACCCACATTTCGCTGGAGGCCCTGCGCCAGCCGCTGGAGGACAGGGT
>Ga0105098_10000604_pt1 | contig 12589 bp, 24 predicted proteins | sample PPLLak21cMay2015_FD_79137 | JGI IMG/M metagenome (GOLD analysis project Ga0105098, IMG submission 79137) | Freshwater sediment microbial communities from Prairie Pothole Lake near Jamestown, North Dakota, USA - PPLs Lake P7 Core (1) Depth... | ecosystem: Environmental > Aquatic > Freshwater >... | reverse complement strand
AAGTAGACTCCTGGCACCGCATGGAAATCTACTTCCAAAACCCAATCGCCGCGGCCACCTACGTACTGAGGTACACGCGACGCCATCTTGACAGAGGGGTGAAACCATGAAGCGAACCTATAGGCTCTACGCCGCTGAGAACTCCGTCGGCTACATCGTCGACGGATGTCCGTACCCATCGACGGACATTGTCTTCGAGCCGGATGCGGTGCCCCACGGCGCGACTGTCCGCGTGTTCGAGGTCCTCGCCCGCGACCCGCTCCGGTCGCGGGGGCGCTACTGCAGCCCCATGATCCAACAGACTGCGCTGCTCATTAGGCACGAGGTCATCGCCGAGGCGCCCGAGGGAGTGGAGTGGACCGACACCCAGGCGGAGGAGTTACTCGAATGGTGCGACAGCCTCGCGCAATCCCTGCAGGCTGAGTGTTGGGAGAACCACGCCACCAACCCGTGGTACGGAAGCTCAACCTTCGACACCTGGCCTTACGTCGAGACCACCGTCGAGGTCGATGACGATGACCTCGAGGGGCTCGACGAGGACGACGTCGACCGCAAGTTTGAGGACCAACTTCAAGAGGACGAGGGGTCTAACCCGACCTGGGTCGTCCTCCCGCCGGCAGACAGCACCAAGGTCGGGCCTGACCCGACCGAAGACCCCGATGACGGGGAGGAGTGCCCATGCGTCTGACGAACGACGACGTCCGCTGGTGTATCGAGACCTACCAAGGTCTCCAACTGGAGGAGGACCCCGACGGCCCGGAGACCGTGAACCTGTCCTTCGGCTATGCCGACGTCTGCCATGACGGTGACGTCGTGGCCTGGGGCCGAGTCCTCATCAACGTCGCGGAACTTGATACGGTCGGCATCCCAGATGACGACGAACCCTACGTCGCCCAGGCGGCCCACATCCCTGACGGAGAGGAGTAACCCTATGCCCAGTCGATACGTACGCATCCCCCACAGGCTCGCCGTCGAGCCGCTCGAGGTCCTGTTCAACCAGGTCTCGGGCCGCATCCTCGCCACGCCCCAGGACTTCCGGTCCTGGGAGGACCGGGAGAAGGAGCCCAGGCCCAAGGTCCTGGCAGGGACCTGGCTTCCCGTAGACGCGGACGAGATCGCGCCGTTCGACTTGCGACCGGGCGACATCGTCGAGATAGACATCGGTGATCCCCTGAGCGCATACATCTTGATGCTGGTCGCCATCCGCAAAGGCTATCAGGACCTTGCGGCGGCCCTCGCCGCGGACGACAGAGACCTCGCCGAGGAACTCATCACCCTTCTCTGCCAACTGGAGAACGTCTAATGCAGATCATCATCATCGCCCCGCAAGGGGCAGGCAAGACCGCTGTCGCGGAGAAGATCCGCGCCGCCCTCGGAGACCAGTACACCATCGTGGAGGACGCACCACAGATGGTGTCGCCCTCCCCACTCAACGAAATCTTCACATCGCACGCGAGCTGGGCGCCCATCACCCTGGACTCCCGTAAGCGGGAGCTCCCGGCCTTCGCCATCCCTTTCCTCGGGCACCTGCCCGACGACTACATCGCCGGCCAACTGGGGTGGCCTCACATCACGATCCGACGGAGGCGCGTGGCCCTCGGCCTCGCTGGAATCTCCACGGGGAGGCCGTCAGTGGAGGGCATCTTCCTGCGTGAGCAGGCCAAGCAGGCGTTCATCGAAGCCAAGAAGGCGGCCGGCTTCGTAACCCCGGTCGAGGAGTAACCCCATGCCCCTACTCACCCTCGTCACCATCCCCCATCGGCTGGTCGTCCAGCCGCTTGAGGTACTCGTAAACGGCAAGGCTGGCCGGGTCCTGAGCGAGTGCCAGGACTACCGCACGGACTTCGAGAAGGAGGCCGGCGAAGCGCCCCAGTACACGGGGCTCTGGTTCGCCTACGAGGATGACCTCGTCGAGGACCTCGACCTCAACCCAGGAGACATCGTGCAGGTCGACCTTGAAGAGGAGGTGGACCGCATCACCCTCGCCCGACAAGCCGAGGCCCTCGGCATGGATGCCCTCGCGCTCGCCCTGCGGAAGGGCGACAACACCCTCGCGGCGGAGATCCTTCGCGCACTGGAGACCCCATGATCATCGACCTGTCTGATGTCCCCGAGGGCGACGTCCTGTCCCGAGACCTCCTGGCCCCCGTCGTCATCGACTGGCTGCCCGAGCGCAGCGAGAAGGTGCTCGTCATGCGGGGTGAGTTCGGCACCTTCTCCGGCGCCGTGGCCTTCGCCATCCGCGCCGACCGGGATGAGAGCGAGGCGCTCGACATGCTCCTCTGCGATGCCGTTGTGAAGATAGGCGACCCTGCCACCGAGGGCTGGACCGACAAGTACGGCTACCATCGCCACCAGCCCGCGGCGCAAGTGCTCGTCGACCCCAAGGACTACGACGACTACGGGGTCGGCGACGACTGTCGGCTATACTTCGCCGATAACGGAGAAGCCTTCGACCTGGAGGAGGGATGTGCCTTCCGTGAGGTCGCGGACTTCGCCCTGCTCCCCTACGTCGATAGGCTCTCGCTCGCCCTCGCCCTCATCCGGCGGGCGATCGAGGACAGCAACGACGGCAACGTCCCCATCCTGGGGAACAAGGTCTCGGCAGGCGCCTTCCAGATCGTGCTGCCTTTCATAGGGCGCGTGATTCTGACGGACTGGTCCCACCGGCACAGGAACTGGAGCGACCTGTCTCGCAACGCAGGGTCTGAGACCTGGAAGGCGATGCCCCTGGTGCGTGCCTTCGTCGAGGCTGGCATCGAGCTCGACGTCGTCACCGTGTTTGACGACGACGGGAACTGGATGTCGGCGCACCACGTCCTCCGCCTGGAGGACGGTTGCTCGGGGCCGGCATCAATCGAGTCCGCTTACCGATAGCCGTAGCAGGGAGGGACAGGGCGACCCAAGGTCCTCCTGTCCCTTGGCCTGTGGCGCGCTGCCACCAACCGCGCAGACCGGCGCAAAGGATAAGACCATGTCGATCAAAGAAGAACTCGAAGCGTTTGCCGTCCACTGCCGGGAGGAGCGGCGCAAGGGCAAGCCGCTGCCCACGTGGGAGGGTGGACCTCTGACGGGAGAGGACCTTTCCGGGGCGGATCTGGCTGGCGTGAACTTGCCGGGGGCGGACCTGTACCATACGAACCTCGATAACACAGACCTCCGTGGCGCCCACTTGAAGGGAGCCGATCTGTTCCAGGCGACCTTGTGCTCCGCGAACCTTCGGTATGCGGACCTGTCCGACGCCGACCTCCGGGAAGCAACCCTGGACTACGCCAACCTGACCGATGCGATCCTGACGGGCGCGCACCTGAGCGGTGCAACCTTCTACAAGGCGTTTCGACAGGGCGTCAAGATGGACGAGATGTGCGCGAGTGAGCGGGCAGCCCATCTCGGCGCCCACGATTACTCTAACTGACAACGCGCCGACCAGCGCAAAGGACATGTCCTCAATGAAGACTCCCGACATCGACCTTACCTCCGAGCAGGAGGCCCTCATCAACTCGCTCTGCGAGCACGACCTGCGCCCCACTGGTGTCAGCGGTGAGGACGTGCTCCTCGCCTGCACGAAGTGCCCGGCCACGGCGAGCCGCCCTACCACGAGTCGCAAGTCCCACATCACGTGGGACCGGGAGACGACCCCGTCCCTCACCCTTGTGCGCGTGCTCGTCGCTCACGACCCCGACGGTGGATGTGACGACAGCCCCGAAGACTGGGGCGATCTGGATGACTCCTGCGTCATCACCAGCGCCCGCATCCAGCAGCATTACGGAATCGGAAAGAGCGGGGAGCGGTGCTCCGAGGCCCCGAGCTTCGACCAGATCCAGAAGGTGGACGACAAGGACTGCACGGCGGAGAACGTGCAGGCCCTCATCGACCTCATCGACTGGCTCGACCGGCTCGACGATCAGACGGACTGCACGTTCCTCCCGTCGTTCCAGGCGCAGGTCCTCAAGATCGGTGACTTCGGCCCGATGCTCGGCGCCCGGTCGTGGAAGTACCTGCAGAGCCTCATCCGAGAGGCAGCCGTCGAAGGGGCCGTCCCGGAAGACGCCGTCCCCAACACGCACGACGCAGTCAAGGCGGCCTTCCACGTCGGGCTGCAGAGTCTCATTGACCACGAGTGGGACGCCACGCAGGACGGGAGCCTCGACACCTTCTTCTCTCGGGACACCCTCATCGGGCTCCAGGACATCGTCGACTACAACGATCTCGACGAGGTGAAGGAGGCCATCGAGTTCCGAGACGGCTGGGCGCTCCACCCGTTCTTCATCTACGACCACAGCGGCATCACCCTCACGTCGGGGCGGACGTGCCGCTGGGACTCCAGCTTCGCTGGCTGGTTTGCGGAGAAGATCCGTGACGGCGAGTCGCGCGAGGAGGCGGAGGCCCGAGCCCAGCACAGCATGGAGGTCTATGACGCCCATGTCACGGGCCAGTACAGCATGACAAAAGAACAGACGCGCACGCTGTACCGACCGAGCGACCTCGCGAATGAGGACTGGGACGACGGAGATGTTTGCGGGGGCTACCTCTGGCTCGACAGCAGCGACCGGCTCGGGTGCGGCGACGAGGTCCTGGCCGGAAGTCTCAAGTGCCTGGAGCAGCACAAAGAAGATAACGAGATCATCGTCAACCTCGGCGTTGTCGAAGCCGACTAAGGAGAAGACTATGAAGACTCGATACGTGTGTTACCTCAGCGCCGCGTTCAGGTCAGAAGAAGACCTGCGCCTCGCTCTGAGGGGTACTGTGGGCGACCTGCGCGGCTGCGGGATCTACCGTCTGGACATGGAGATCCCTGATGAGGTCGACAGCAATCTTGTTCGCCTCATCTTCAAGGGGCTGGCAGTCGACCACGAGTACAACCCGAATGACTACGTGCTCGTCATCTGCAAGGAGAGTGACCGCGCGGTGGAGGAACTCAACATCCGACTGCAGGAGGCCATCGACGCGGCGCGTGACGCGCTCGTCCCCTGGTCGGAGGTGGCCGCGGCGCTCACCGAGTTTGCGAACCCTGAGTAGAGTGTAGCACAAGGCAGGGAGGGGCGCGTCTACCTACGGGTAGGCGTACCCCTTGGCCTGTGGCGTGCTGCCACAATGCGCCGAGCGGCGCACTGGAGAACCTATGGACCTGACCAAGCCCCCGATCCCTACGTTCCGACGGCTCCCGCAGCCGTACCACCTGTCCAACAGCATCGACTGCCTCGTCGCCCTCGCGACGGGGGATGGCGATGCGCGGGACTGCAACAAGGCAGCCGAGGAGATCGTCGACACGTTGACCGACATGTTCTACGCCGTCGTCGAGTACGCCGGGACCCTCCCCGAGTTCGTCGACCTCACCCCCAAGCAGTGTGATGACTTCGTCTACTACTCCATCATGGAGCGGCAGGGTCACGGCGTCGGGTTGACCTGCGACCCGGGCCGTTTCCCGGAGAAGGCCATCGACCTGGCCCGTGATAAGACGTCCGACCTCTACAGCAAGGTCGGCGCCATCGTCGACTGGATCGAGTGGAACCTCGAGCACGAAATCTGGCCCGTGATCAAGGGGGACCTTTGCATCGAGGTCTCCGTCTACACGGTGGACAGCGTCGAGAACTCCGAGGCGGCGGCGTCCACGTTCCCCACCGCCGTCAGCGTCAATGACGTGCTGGACGACGTCATCGGGTTCGCCGAGGACTGCGAGGCGACGGACGAGAAGCCCGACGTCGAGACGAGCGACATCAGCCTGGAACTGTTCCTCGGCACGCTGGAGGAGGTGCTCGACGGGTACACCGTTGAGCAGCGCGAGACGGGCTGGCGCGTCAGCCTCTCAGTCTTTCAGGAGCTCCTCGCCCGGCGCAACTACCGGGAGCTGCCCCGCATCTTGAAGCTGGAGCGCAGGGACGACGAAAGCGACAAGGACTGGGACCGCCGATCCGAGGTCATTGGGGTCGACGTGTCTTGGTGGTTCGAGACCGTCGCGACGTACGACGCGAACGGCCCAACCGAGACGGTCGACTGGTACAAGAAGAACCCCGAGGGCCTCATCGACGAACTGGTCCGCTCGACGGACTGGTACTACAAGCAGCACAAGGCCGCCAAGGACGCCGAGGCCGCCCGCGAGGCGGCGAAGGAGGGGCAGTCGTGATCGTCGGCGAGCCTGTCAACTACGGCTGCGACCAGTGTCACGCCGTTGCCCCCGGTTACCAGAAACTCCTCCCGGCGGGGTGGGTGAGGTCGCGCTGGAGATGCCTGCTGGACTCGCCGAGCAAGCCTCCGCCTCCCGACCAACACTACTGTGAAACATGCAGCGCGGCCCGGAGGGCCGCCAAGGACGCCGCGAATGCGGCGAAGGAGAAGGACGATGCTCATCCGAGCGAAGCTACCGAGTGACTCCCGCCGCAGAGCGGTGGAGATCAGTAACTCCAACATCCCCGAGCGGTTCATGTACGAGGACCGCGTTGGGATCTTCCGCTTCGTACCCTCCACGTTCGGCGTAATCCTCATCCGCATCGGGGATGCGAAGCCGGACCCCAGCGCGCTCGTCGACACCATCGAGGCGTTCGGCGCGAAGGACGCCGAGTACATCCTGGCCCTGCACCAGTGGTGCCGGGAGCAGAAGGTTGACGTCCTCATCTTTGACCGGGATGCCAGCCAGATCCCTGGGTTTCCAATCTACAACTGGTAAGGAGAACACCATGCGCCCTAATAACAAGTACAGCGTCTACACTCACCGCAACACCTTCGAGGAGACGCTCGCGTTCGACGCGGCGGAGACGAACGTCTGGGAGGTCGACGTCGAGGCGATCCCCACCGTCAGTTTCAAGGACATCTACCCCGACGGGTACAACGAGGTGGACCAGACCGCGCGGGATTGGCTCCTCGCGATGTTCGACTACATGTGCCCGGTCGCCGTCGACTCGGACGTGTTCTCGAAGGTCGACGAGTCCGAGTACGAGGAGAGCACCTGGCGCCGGATCGAGTTGCCGACCGAGGATGCCGAGGAGGGCGAGGGCGACGATGCCGACGGCGCCGAGGACGCCGAGGACGCCGAGGACGAGGACGACGGGTTCGAGGACGGCTGGCATGGCATCCTCCTGAGCGCCGTCTTCGTCGTGAAGGAGGATTTCTACACGGACATCTTGAACCGCGCTGGCTTCTACGTCCTCCAGCACGAGGACACCGGGACCGTGGTCGCGCAGGTCGGCTACTGCGGGATGTCGAACGAGCACTCCCGCGCCCACGCCGGCTTCCTCCTGTGCGCCGATCGGGACTGGCCCATCCTCACGAGGCGCGGCTGGTGCCGCCCGGTGGCCTGACCATCCCGCCCGGCCGCAAGGCCGGTGCCCCGCACGCTCGCCGCCTCCTCGCGGCGCGGGGCGTCCACCCAGATCCCCTGGGGCTAAGGCGAGCAGCGACCAACAGGAGACCTCATGCACATACTACCCAATGACGGAGAAGAGATCGACTCCGCCAAACTCATGCAAGACCTGGAGTTCAAAAGGCAGGAAGGCGGCATCGTGAGGTACGTGTTCGAGGACCGCCCCCATGTTCGCGCCTGGCCCATCCTCGCGCTCTGGGTCTTCAAGGAAGACAACGCATACAAGGAGGTGGACGACATCCTCGATAACCACGGATGGGCTCGGAAGATACTGGAGCACGCGGAAGAGGAAGGCTCAAGGTACACGCTTCCCGGAGTGTGGTACGAGGAGTGGACCATCATGCCCGACCTAACCAAAACGGAAATCTGGGCCGAGGTAGACTATCTCTCGGGACCTTGTAAGTGCGACATCTGCAGCCCCGACGAAGGGGAGGAGTAGCCATGATCATCATCAAGTACAACACCGACGGTGAGGCCGACGGCGAGATTCACATCACGAGCGACGCGAAGGACGTCGAGAGCATCGTCGACGAACTCAACGAGCTTGACGAGTCCGGCGTGGACCTCGCCCTCATCGACGCCGAGGTGGAGCACCGCGCGCCGGCCGAGGGTGATGAGGAGACCCCGCTGATGCGGTGGTTCAAGGCCCACCTCACCGAGGGGGATGACGCTCTGGGGAACCTGCACTCCCTCATCACCGAGATCCAGGAGACCATCGACTACGTCGACGGTGACACCGACGTGCTGGAGGCGTACTGCGCCCTCCGAGGGGAGAAGTACCTCATCCCCGGGGAGCGCATCAACTGCACGCAGCACACGCGGCGGGAGTTGATCGAGCAGGAGATGGAGCGCCTCGACCTTGGGCGTAAGGTCTACGACAAGATCCGCCACCTCATCGACGACGACGCCGTCCTGGCGCAGGCCGAGCAGGACGACGACACGGTGGAGTATGGGGGCACGTACTACGTGTTCGACAACTAAGCCAACCACCAGGGCGCCGGCAGTCCCCCGAGCCGGCGCCCTTTCGTAGGGGGGAGAGGATAGGCATGACTATCAGCATCAAGAAGTTCGGCCGGATTAGCGGCATCCACATCCCGCTCAGCCTCCGGCGCAAGACATACGAGCTCAGCGCGGACGAAGACCCTTCCCGGATCTACGTGGAGATCGGAGAGGCCAAGTACCTGATTCTGTCGTTCTCGGTCGAAGACTATTCGTGGACCTTCTACGCATGGACCCAGTGCGTGGTCGGCGATGAGGCCCGGGTCGCGGCCAACGCCGCCGAGGTGGAGTTCATCAAGAACATCCATGCGCTGCAGACGAAGTACGAACTCGACTACATCGAGTCGCCGGAGACGTATCGCTACGTCTCCGACGAACTGCCTCGGTACGCAGCCGACGAGGACGACGAGGAGTGCAGCGACGAAGAGCTCGACGCTTGGCTGGCCCAGGAAGACGGCTCCTTCGATGACGAGGAGGATAGTCAATGAGTACCCTACCGTACAACGTCGACCCCGAGGAGCTTCGAGCCATTGTCGACCGCATCAAGGAGTTCTTTCGCCAAGCGGCGGAGGAGCAGTGCGTCGACATTGGCGACGCCGTTTCCCTGTTGACGGACGTGGTCCGGCTCGTCGAGCCGGGGTACACGCCGCCTGAGCCCGACGAAGTGGAGGGGGTGTAGATGGCGCTGACCATCCGAAAGACGGGGCTGCTGAACACGGCCCACCTTCCCGACAGCCTCAAGCCCCGTAAGGGCAAGACGCTGGTGGTGCATGTCGAGACCCCCGCCTGGTCCTACCCGCCCGCGCACCCCGACTACACCGTGCTGCACTGCACGGGGCTGGGAGGATGCTGGGAGGTGAGGGCGCAGTACCTCCTCGAACCTCCCGAGGGGTCGAGGCCATGCGCGAACAGTACGGAGAAGGACTTCATCTCAGAGGTTCGGAACCTAATGATCCAGCACAGCCTCAGTTCAATCGAGTTCTCTCCACAGTACGGTATGTTATTCTAAACCACACGGAGACCGAATGACCGTCATGATCGTGCCGAAAGGAAATCACTCTCGACCGCCTCGACATCTCCGGGAGGCGTTTTGATTGCGTTGATTGCTCTCGTTCTCGTGACTGTGTCCCCGAACCCTGCTCAGGCACACGGGGGCGGAACTGACGCCTATGGTTGCCACACCAACCACAAGACGGGGGACTATCACTGTCACGGGAGTGGACGTAGCCGTGAGTCTTACAGCCCGAGATACTCTGTCGCTGATCACGCATGTGTGGGGGCCTCGTTCCAGGACCCGACGGACAGCGCCTACACCTACTGCCGCACTTCGGACGGCTACGGGATCTCTAAGGGCGGCCTGAGAACGGGTACTGCGGCAGAAGGAACCTCGGCGTATGCGGCTATCAAAGCTATCGCACCTGTAACTTCCCGTCCGCAGTACTCCACGCCTCTCCCGGTAGCGAATCCGAATCTTCAAGAACGTCCAAGCATCTACGAATATATTTTCCGAGCGTTCCTTGGCATCATGTCGATGTTCTACATCGGAGCTACCCTCATCGAAAAAGACGTACGGGGAATCGGGTGTGGATGGCACCTAATCCTTGGCGGTATTGCATCGTGGTCTCTATTGTACGCTGTTGGAGTCGTTTCAATCGGCACTTACCTATGCCCATTCGCCACCTTTGTGGCTCTCGTAATCATTATCGGCAGCCTCGTCGGCTGAACTGCGTGCGGCGAAGGCCGCGAAGGAGTAGACCATGACCACGTCCCTTGAACGCTTCAAGAAGAACGCCCCGAAGGGGTACTGCGGCGACCCCGGCCGAGGCGCCGCGATGGGCCGAGCCGACATCAACCCCAAGGCCGAGCCCGCCGGGCCGCTGACTGTGTGCTTCGTTGCACGATGTGGCGGAGGGTACGACGTGTGTGGCACGTACTGGGGATGCTGCCCCGATCACGTCCTCTACTTCGCCTATGGGAACGACAAGGAAGGGAACGACATCGAGATGACCTTCTGGGCAAAGGGGGATGTGAGCGCCCGGAAGTACATGTTGAACATGTACCCGGACAACACCGTTGAGGTCGTGGAGGGCGAGGTGATCCCCTCCTTCTCAGAGGATGAGGAGGAGGAGGAGGAGGAGGATGAGGACGACGGCGTCGACGCGCTGGTCGTGGTGATGGAAGCCGTCGTCGACGACGACCTCGCTGAGCAACACACCCCCGAGGAACTGCCCGCCGCGCTCGGCGCGATCTTCTACGCCATGTGCCTTCGGGCCTGCGACCACGGCGCCGGGGCGCACGACATCGCTGAGATGCTCCGTGATGTCGCCCGGCGTCTCGACTCCGCCGAGGAGGACGTCGTTCAGGACCGCCGCGACGAGGGCGACGCGGCGACGTGGGGCATGGCATGAGCGCCGACGCTGAGTCCGACGCCGAGGCCGTCGAGGCCGTGCGGGTGCTCTCCCGCCTCCGCGCCGAGGCCAAGGAGGTCGGCGCGGCCGAGGAGCGCAAGGCCATCTGCGCCCTGCTCCACGAAGCGGCGCGCGCCGCCGAGGCGAGCGAGAAGAAGCGCCCGCCGAAAGGGCACAAGCACACGACAGCGGCCGGGTGGCTGCGCCTCCTCGCGGGAGACGTAGTGCGGCGAGGCATGGTCAAGATTCACGAACAGAACAAGACCGCCGAGAAGGCGGAAGGAGCGAGCCAATGAGCGAACTACCCCAACCCCCACCGCCGCAGTTCGACTCCGAACTGGAGGCCGCGATCCGGCGGAACGTCGACACCTACTGGAGCCCCGAGGCCGACTACGAGGAGCGCCTCCAGGCGCAGGCCGCCCTGCAGGGCCTCGCCGCTGAAGGGTTCCGCGAACTGCTGCATGTCGTGGACATGCTACGCATCACGCTCAGAGCGAGCCGCCTGCGTAACAGGATCGAACGTGCAGACATCGTGGCGTTCCTACGCAGGAACCCCGGTGTATCCCGCGCGCCGGAGTGCATCACGGCTATGACGCCATTCGAGTGCGCGGACGCAATCGAGGCGGGCCGGCATCTGCGAGTCAGCCCCGATGGCAAGCGCCGATCGGAGCCATCGTGATCCCCACCTACCGAGTCATCGTCGACAACATCTCGTTCCGCGTGGCCCGGAACGAGTGGCGCTTGAGCGTCCGGTCCACCCGGCCGGAGCTCGGAGTCCCGCCCCATTACCAAGCGTTCGCGCCGGCTGAGAACGAGGCCGTCGACCAGCGCCTGCTCGGGCTCAAGCTCGTGCCCCTCCGCTCTGGAGACCGGCTCGACCTCGACCTCGAGTGGGCGCCCCGCATGGGCGGCGACGGCCATGTAGTGCGACGGCAGTACGTACGGGCACTACGGGTAGTGCCAGCCGAGGCGCTGGGGCTCAGCCCCGAGGACGTGCTCCTCGTGCTGGCCGAGGCGAAGGCCATCCTCGACCGCTGCCCCAGCGCGGCGGTCGAGCAGGTCGCGGAGACCGTGACGGACCTACTCGACGGGATCGTCGAGGGGGTGACTCAGGCGGCCGTCCTGGCCGTCGTATCTGCTAACCACATGGATGCCGCACCCGCGGCGAAGGACGCCTGATGGATGACATCAATCAGACCGTAGAACTCCGGGTCTATCGGCGCGTGCCGGGAACTACGAACGTGGTTCGCCCGGTTGACGACCCCGTGCGCCTAAAGACCCCGAGCAAAGGCTTTGCCTGGACTGCGTTCGTGCTACTCCACGGCAGGTCGCGAGGGCTTGCGGTGGCGTCCTCTACGTCAGTCTTCACGAAGCAGACTACCTGGTACGAACTCGGCAAGGTAGTAGTCGCGGACATGGACGGGGGCTTCGTCCGCATGTTCCCCATCGAGATCCCTCCGTGCTTCGTCTACGACGGCCCGGAGAATCTGACGAAGGCGGACCTCCCGCCCGGCGTGGTCGTCAAGGAACACCTCATGGAGAAGGTCGTCTTCGAGGCCCGCATCGACGGTGGTGATCACATCCTCATGGAGATGCGAGAGGCCGACCTCCTGCACAAGGCGTACATGGTCGCGAAGGCGACGAAGGAGAGCACGTGAACAAAGTCATTCTCATCGGCCGTCTGGGGGGAGACCCCAAGCGGTTCTATCAGAGGAACGGCGACCCCTACGCCCTCTGCCAACTCGCCACGGAGCATACGAACAGGCAGGGCGAGAAGATCGTCTCCTGGCACAACGTGGCGCTCTTCGGAGCGGCGGCGCCTGTT
>Ga0105098_10000603_pt1 | contig 12589 bp, 12 predicted proteins | sample PPLLak21cMay2015_FD_79137 | JGI IMG/M metagenome (GOLD analysis project Ga0105098, IMG submission 79137) | Freshwater sediment microbial communities from Prairie Pothole Lake near Jamestown, North Dakota, USA - PPLs Lake P7 Core (1) Depth... | ecosystem: Environmental > Aquatic > Freshwater >... | reverse complement strand
GGTGAGGATCTGGAAGATGGTCAGCTCGTCGAGACCGCTGGAAAGGACAATGCGCACCTCCTCGAATCCGGCCCTATCCAGCATCTGCGACGCCAGAACCGACAGATGAGCGAGGTCACCCGAGTCGAGGCGGATACCGACCGGGCTGTGACCTCTGCCCCTCAGCTCCTCGAAGACAGTGATCGCATTCGGGATACCCGACTCCAGGGTGTCGATGGTGTCGACGAGCAGAATGCATTCGTCGGGGTACATATCGGCGTAGGCCCGGAAGGCGCCCACCTCACCCTCGCCGAGCGCCATGAAGACCTGCACCATCGAGTGGGCGTGGGTCCCCTGCGGCATTACCCCCATCTCGTGGGAGATTCCGACGTTGGAAGATGCGTTCACTCCCCCGATCAAGGCAGCCCTCGTCGCTGCGATGCCCCCCTCATCGGGAGCCCGGCGCAAGCCGAACTCGAGGACGGCGCCACCCCTAGTCGCCTCGACCACCCTCGATGCCTTGGTGGCGACAAGGGTGTGAAAGTTGAGATGATTGAGTAGCGATGTCTCCAGGATCTGGGCGACTCCGAGCGGCCCTTCGACGACCGTCAGAGGTATGTTGGCGTGGGCGACCCGCCCTTCCGGCATTGCCTCGAAGCGCAAGACATCCCAGCTCACACCACCCAACCACTCGATGAAATCGTCAGAGAAGAGGCGGTGTCCCTCGACTCGATGAGCCCTGAGGGCGTCTCGCTCCTCGGCGCCGAAACGGGCACGGTCGGCCCATCTCCCCAGCCAGCCCCAGCCGGCGTTGATTGCGTATCCGGCCTCATGTTCGCCGTAGTCGGGATAACGCCGGAAGAAGTGCTCGAAGCGGGCGTCGCGTTCGTGGAGCCCGTGTCTGAAGTAGAGCTGGGCCATCGTCAACTGGTATTGATCAGTGAGTAGGGCGCCCCGGGAGATTCCCATGCCCCAAGCCTATTGCCCGCTTGTAGCCTGCCGAACGTGATCAGCTACGACACAAGCACCGCTCTCGTCGTCGTCGACGTTCAGAACGACTTCGCCGACCCCAACGGGAGCCTGTTCGTCGAGGGTGGAGACGCTGTCGTCCCGCGAGTCAACATCGAGGTGATGCGGGCCCTGTCGGCCGGCGCCTTCGTGGTCTACACCCAGGACTGGCACCCCGAGTCGACCCCGCATTTCGAGAAGGACGGAGGCATCTGGCCGGTGCACTGCGTCCAGGGCACGTGGGGGGCGGAGTTCCACCCCGGTCTCGAAGTGTCGGGTCCCATCGTCCAGAACGGCGCCAACGGCGAGGACGGGTACTCGGGGTTCACAATGCGCGATCCCGTGACTGGTGAGGAGACTCCAACAGCCCTGCGTGGGATGCTCGAGGAACGGGGCTGCCAGCGGGTGGTCGTCGTTGGCCTGGCTCTCGACTGGTGCGTCAAAGAGACCGCCCTCGATGCGGCAAAAGATTACGAGACGTCTGTGATACCGGATGCCAGCGCATCGGTCGACCTCGAGCCGGGGGACGGGCAACGCGCCATCGACGAGATGCGAAGCCATGGAGTGATCATCGGCTAAACAGGCTGGCGCTCCGACGTGTAGGCCTGATACAGAGTGCGGGAAGCGACCAGGACCGCGAACGCTCCGAACAGGGCAGACAACACTCTGCCGTCGACACCGAGGGCGGCCACTGAAGCGAGTACGGCACCAACGACCCCGCCGGCTCCAACCATCACCGCATCCCTCAGCTGTACGCGGCGGTTCTTTCGATTGATGATCGTGGCGGCGACCGAAGTGAGGATGATGGCCAGTAGCGACGTGCCTTGCGCCTCGTGCTGTGTGAAGCCAAGCAGCAGCACCGTTGCCGGGACGATGACGATGCCACCACCGACTCCAGCCACACCGGCCAGGAACCCTGAAAAGATGCCAATGCCCACGGCGATCAATGCCAAGGTCAAGTCGTCGAATCCGCCTGCCAGCGGAAGCGGGTCGGTGCTGAAGATCATGCGGATTCCGGCAGCAAGCAGCACCAGGCCGAAGAAGATGCTCAGGGACCTGGTGCTGAGACGATTCATCAGCGAGGCACCCACGATCGATCCGACTACGCCGCCCACCCCAACGAGCACCCCGAGGCCCAGATTCACCTCGCCGGAGATGGCAAAGGTCACCGCCCCTGCAGCCGCTATCGGGAAGATGCTGGCCAGCGATGTCGCGTGGGCGCGATGACGATCAAGGCCAACCGCCACCAGCAGAGGGACCATGACGACTCCCCCACCAATCCCGAATCCTCCGGAGAGGAGACCCGCGGCGAGGCCAATCAGGACGAACTTCCAGCGCGTTACTGCCGCAGCCTCGATCACCGGGGGCAGATTAGGGGCGGGCGACTCCGGGTCTGGCTGCCCTCACCTTCAACTGACGTCCAGCGACACTCGATCCATCGAGCGCTGCAATGGCGGCGTTCGAGGCCTTGGGAGTCATCTCCACGAAGCCGAAGCCACGTGACTTCCTGGAGTCTCGATGGGTGACGACGGTGGCCGAGTGGACCCTCCCGTGCCTGGCGAAGATCCTTTCCAGATCCTCCCCGGTGACACTGAACGGAAGGTTGCCCACGTAGATCGACTCGCTGTCGCCGGATCGGCGTGGATGGTCTGGTCTCGACGGCGAGGGAACTCGCTCCTTGGGCATGCGTGGAAGGGGTCCCGTCACCATTGCGGAGTCGAGACCCAAGACCCGTTGCAATCTCTGGGCACTCCTGACCTGGCTCCCGTCGACGAGTGAGACCACCATCCCACTTGCGCCGGCTCGGGCGGTCCGCCCCGACCGGTGCACATAGGTCTTCTCGTCCTCTGGCGGGTCGAAATGGACCACGCTGGCAACGCCGTCGACGTGAATGCCCCGGGCCGCCACGTCGGTGGCCACGAGGGCCTGGCTGCGCCCGCTGGCGAAATCCTTGAGCGCACGATTCCGCTGCTGCTGTGACCGCCCACCATGCAGAGCAACCGCCGTGACTCCGGCGCCCGCCAGCTGTTTGGCCAACCGATCGGCTCCATGACGGGTGCGGGTGAACACGATCGTGGGGCTGGCCGAAGAGACCACCCTGGCGACGTGTGCGGTGCGATCCGCCCTTTCCACCTTCCAGAAATGATGCTCGGCGTTCGCAGTGTCATCGTCCTGCAGTTCGGACTCGTGCCGAACAGGGTCGCGCTGGTACCGCTGGGTCAACACGGCGACGTCTCCGTCGAGCGTCGCCGAGAACAAGATCGTCTGGCGCTCGGATGAGGTCATGTCGAGGATTCGCTTGACGGCCGGGAGAAATCCCATATCCGCCATCCGATCCGCCTCGTCGACTACCACCAGATCCACATCCCGAAGGTCTACGACTCCCTGTTCGATGAGATCCTCGAGACGTCCCGGGCATGCCACCAGCAGGTCGATTCCCTGCTGGAGACGCGAACGTTGCGGGCCGTAAGACATGCCGCCGTAAACGGCCACCATGGAGCGACCCACCGCCTTCGCCAGCGGCTGGAGCTCGGTGAGGATCTGGTCGGCGAGCTCCCTGGTCGGTGAGAGGATCAAGCCCCGTGGCCGGCGACTCCGGCCACGGTCGAGCCGGGCGAGCGCAGGCAGCCCGAACGCAAGCGTCTTGCCTGACCCGGTGGGGGCACGACCGGCCACGTCACGTCCGGCGAGGACATCGGGGATTGTCATCGCTTGGATGGGGAACGGGCTGGTGATGCCACGTCGCGCGAGCATCTCGGTAAAGGGCTCGGGCAGGCCGAGCTCGGCAAAGGTAGACAATTGGTGTTCTCTCCGCCCCGTGTCCCGGGGCTGTGGTCAGTTGGCGATCTCCCTCGATGCGAATCCGGGACCGGATTGGCGCGAGATCGGCAGAAGAGGCGGTCTGACCGGATGAGAAGTATTGCCGTTGATCACCGTGGAGCGTCTGAACGCTGGCCTCCCGGTCGGTGCGGCTACGTCAGGTTAACGGCTTCGGGCCGCTAACACCGACAAGGAGGACCGATCACCCGAGGTTGCCGAAGTATCTGGTCTTGGGCTCGACGTACTCGTGAATGCCCTCGAGCCCGGACTCACGCCCCAGACCCGACTGCTTCACCCCGCCGAATGGCGCCTCGGGGGTGCTGGGGTGCCAGTCGTTGATCCCGATCATGCCGAACTCGAGCGCTTCGCTCACCTTGAAGGCGGTGGCAAGGTCACGGGTGTAGACGTAGGCGGCCAGGCCGTAATCGGTGGCGTTGGCCACGGCGATGGCATCGTCGACGTCGTCGAATGGGATCACCGGCATCACAGGCCCGAATATCTCCTCTTCATGGACAGGGATCCCGGGCTTTACGTCGGTGAGCACGGTGGGCTTGTAGAAATAGCCGTCGTGATCCGGGCGGTCGCCTCCGGTGAGCACCCGAGCACCCTGGTCCACGCTCGCCGAGACGAGGTCGACCACGCGGTCCCGCTGTCGGGCGTTTATGAGGGGGCCAACTGTTGTTTCCGGATCCAGACCGTTGCCGACCACCTGTTGTTCGGCCGTGGCGACGGCGCTCTCGTTGAACTCCTCGACCACCGAGTCGTGCACGTAGAACCGCTGGGGGGCGATGCAGACCTGGCCGTTGTTGCGAACCTTGGTCCGCATGGCACTCTTGGCCACGGCGGCGATGTCACCGGCGTCGGGAAATACCAGCACCGGAGCATTGCCTCCGAGCTCGAGGGAGAGCCGCGTGACTGTCCTCGATGCGCCGTCCATGAGCAACCGCCCCACACGGGTCGATCCGGTGAATTGGATCTTCTTCAAGCGTTTGTCGTCGAGCATGACCTGGCCCATCGGCTCGGGGTCGCCGTTGATGACGTTGAGAACACCTTCGGGGAGACCGGCTTCGGCGAATGCATGCGCCACCAGCATCGCTGAACGGGGCGTGAACTCCGAGGGACGGCTCACGACCGTGCATCCGGCGGCCAGGGCCGATGAGATGGCCCTCGTTTGGTTGTATACCGGGAAGTTCCATGCCGTGATCACGCCCACCACTCCCAATGGCTGATACGTGACATCAATTCGCCGGTTGGCCAGCCGCGAGGGGATCCAGCGCCCGTAGAGACGCTGCGCCTCGCCGGCAGCCCAGCGAAACTGGTTGGGAGCGGTCTGCCACTCCCCTCTCGATTGGGCCAGGGGTTTGCCCGACTCCTCGGTCGTGATGCGGGCGAACTCGTCGAGATTGGCCTCGACAAAAGCGGCCGCCTTCTCCAAGATCGCCCCCCGGTCGTACGCGGTGAGGTGTGACCACTCCGGGAAGGCATCGGCGGCGGCGTCGATGGCTGCTGCGGCATCCTCCCCGTCACCGAACGGGATCTGCTCGATCACTTCTTCGGTGGCCGGATTGACCAGATCCCATGTCCCGCCACCTAGTGCATCTACCCAATCGCCACCGATCCGCTGCCTGAAATCGATCATCTGGCGAGGTTACCGGCGTTCGTTGTCACGGTGTTTCAGGATCCACGCGAGGTGGTATGCGGCGCTCTGACGAGGGTCAAGAGGGCCAGGAAGCCCCGACCCGCGAACAGAGGAGAAAACCCCATGTCCCATGATCAATCAGGTCGCGCCCGTCGTCGGGTGACAACGATCGCCGCCACCCTGGCGCTGATAATCGCGGTGCCGGTTGCTGTGATTGCCGCCCACTCCTTCGACGACGTGCCCGACTCGAACCAGTTCCATGAGTCGATCGCGTGGATGCAGGAGAACGGGATCACGATCGGCTGTAACCCGCCGGCCAACACCCAGTACTGCCCCGAGGACAACGTATCCCGGCAGCAGATGGCGGCGTTCATGCGTCGTTTGGCGCAGACGGACGGAAGCGCTGGGATCGGTGTGACGGACCCGGCAGATACGGTCACCGTAAGCGGCACGACCTATGTCGAGCTGCTCACACTGGAGGCAAACGCCACCGCCGAGGCCAACGTCACCCTCAATGGGCACGTGACCCTGTCCAAGGCTGACACAGAGGGCTCATATCAGGTGATCGTCGCCCGGGACAGCTGCACCGGCACCGTGGTCGGGGCAGGCGGCTGGGACTCCGCTGCGACGGCAGAATCCGTCACCGTCGCTGTGACGGCGTCGGATGTCGCCACGGGAACGACGACATACGTTCTCTGCGCTGCGGAGACAGTCGACACCTCTCCCGATACGACGGCCACCCTTCGTGGACTGACCGCCACGTGGGACGCCACCGCCTGAGCTGAAACGGCTGGGTCCCTTGGACTCAGACGTTTACCCATACTGTCGTGTCCGGGGGCAGATGGCCCGCCACGAGCCTCGAACTCGCGAGCAGGACCTCTCCCTCGGGCATGACGGTCGAGTCCGGCCCGAAGTTGATAACGACCAGGACCGACTCCCGCTGGAAGGCCAGACACCCGACGCCGGCGTCGACCCACTCGAAGGCCTCGGATCCGGCCAGGTGGTGGTTCCGCAACCGAATTGCAGTCCGGTAGAGCTCAAGCATGGAATCTGGCGTTCCCTCCTGAGATTCCACCGAAAGCCTGCCCCAATCTGCTGGCTGGGGCAGCCATGACCCGTCCGACCCGAAACCGAACGAGGCACCCTCGGCCGTCCACGGAATCGGGACCCGACAACCATCACGGCCTTTCATGGTTTGGTCCGAGCGGTTGAACGTCGGATCCTCCAGGACTTCCAAGGGGAGGTCGTGCACCTCGGGAAGCCCCAATTCCTCACCCTGGTACATGTATGCCGAGCCGGGCAGCCCCAACATCAGGAGCGCCGCCGCCCTCGCCCGGCGGAGGCCGAGCCCAGCATCGAACAACCCCCGGTCGCCATCCAGCAGCCAGTCCCTCGCATCCAATGTCTGAGGCAGCCCATACCGGGTGACCTGTCGAACAATGTCGTGGTTGGAAAGCACCCAGGTCGGGACCGCCCCGACGGCAGCCGAGGCGGGGACCGCGATGGAGATCGCCGACCTCATCGCCTCCTCCTCCCACGGTGCCTCCATGAACTCGAAATTGAAAGCCTGGTGGTACTCGTCGGGGCGGAGATAGCGAGCCAGCCTGTCCCAATTCTCGACCCAGGCCTCGGCGACGAGGATCGCTTCCGGATACTCGTCGACAACGTTCCTCCATTCCCGAACGATCTCGTGAAGGCGATCCCGATCGGAGTACGGGTGGAGGTCACCACCGGGGATCCCCGTGGGCTTGTCAACGGCCCCGAAATCGGGGTAGGTCGGGTCCTTCTCGAGGCCATTGGCCACGTCGACCCGAAACCCACTTGCCCCCCGATCGAGCCAGAACCTGATGATGTCCACGAACTCCGCCCTGACCTCGGGGTTGGCCCAATTGAGGTCGGGTTGGGTCGAGTCGAATAGGTGCAGATACCACTCACCGTCGCCCACCCTGCTCCATGTTCTCCCCCCAAAGACACTGATCCAATCGGTCGGTGGCTCCGCACCGTCCGGGCCACGGCCGGGTCGGAAGTGATAACGGGTTCGAGCCTTACCTCCCGGTGCGGAGGCCAAGGCCTCCTGGAACCAGACGTGATCAGTCGACGTGTGGTTGGGCACGAGATCCAGCACGACCCTCAGCCCGAGACCTTTCGCTTCATCGATCAGCCCGGTCGCCTCCTCGAGCGTGCCGAACCGGGGGTCGATGTTGCGATAGTCGGCGACGTCATATCCGCCGTCGTTAAGCGGCGACACGTACCAAGGGTTTATCCATATGGCGTCGACGCCCAGCGAGCGTATGTGAGGGAGACGCGACCGGAGGCCGGCTATATCGCCGATCCCGTCGCCATCCCCGTCGGCGAAAGAACGCAAGTACACCTGGTAGACAACCGCGCTGCGCCACCACGGATGCGACGATGACACGGCCTGAATATCGCTACGCCGTCCAGCCAAAGACAGACTCACCCATCGTCACGACCACCCACCAGAAGGCGACCGCGACGACCGGCATTGCCAGGGCCCACGCAGAAGCACGTCGGAAGAGGCGGATGGTCAGCCACAGTCCCACCAGCCAGCCCGCGTAGAGGACGGCGATCCCCCACAGCGGCGCGACCAGACCGGACGCCAGGTACGGGAACACCCCGGTTCCGACGTAGAGGATGAGCCCGATCAGGCCCAGTACACGACCCGTCGGCCAAGATGTACTCGTGGTTGTGGGGGTAGTCATCATTCACCACGCTAATTGGGATACGCCTCACGCCGATGGCGGAGGATCTGCTCAGCACGCGGGCTGGGACACCAAAGCGGCCAGGAATCCGGCCCATTCATGTGGGATCTTGTCGACCAAGTCCCCCACGCCAATATCTCCTGACGGTGTGACCACATCGACCAGGCCGTCATAACACCGCCCCAACAGGAACGTGGCCCGATGGACGTGGTAGGCCGATGTGACAGCGATCAGGCTCGACCAACCCCTCTCGCCGGCGAGCCGCCCTATTGCGCGAGCCTCGCCTGCTGTTGTCACTTCGTCGGTTATGGGGCAGACCACCTCGAATGAGGCGTCTCCCTCGCAGAGATCCTCGGCGTCCTCGATGTCCGTCCCGTTGGGGATGACCAGGCTCGGAGCCGCTCCGTTCTCCATGAGCTCCACGGCTGTGTCGAGACGCTCGGTAGCTCCGGCGAACAGCACCACCGCATCAGCGGGCGGGACGGTTTCTACCGCGTGGGTCGATGGGCCGACGAACCAAACCAGCGTCAACAAGACGCCGGCCACCCCCACGACGGCTAGGGCAAGCAACCACACCAGAAATCGCGGAGCCCGAGATCGCTCCGTCGGCCTGCTCTTGGTGTCGATGGCCAATTCTGGTTTCTCCCTTTTTGATCGGGCTTGAAGGGGTTGCCCCCTTTACTTTCCCTCACCTGTTGCAGACATGATTGCCGGATCCTGGCTCAATGTGGAGTCACAATCGGCGTTTGCCGGCAGCTCGATGGCTAACCGTATTGACCAGGTTCCCGGACGAGCCCTCCCGGGCCCCAGAGGTCGATCTGACGCAGTCCGGCCACCCCGAGGGTCTGTGACAATTCGCCGCAGTGATACGCATCATGACTGAAGAGTCGCTGAAGCACGGAAGTTCTCGAGTACGTCTGCGGCGCACCGAGCCTCATCCGTTCGAATGTCTCGGTCATCATTTCCGGGGTCCAACGATCGAGACAATCGTCCACGATTCGCCAGGTCGTCTCGAGCGCGGTGACCAGCTCCGGGGAATGTCGCGGTTCGGCCTCGTCATCCTCCCAGCCATCGCCGTGTGGATCGGGAAATGGCGTCGTTTCCGCTCCTGGCTCGCCTAGGACGCCACACAACCAGTAGACACGTGCCCCCGCAACGTGAGCAACGATGGCCCACACAGGGGCACGTGTTGCATCGGGACGCAGGGCAAGCTGCTCGGGAGACATTTCGACCACGACGTCGATGAGTCGTTGGTTGTACTGGGGCCAGTGGTCGTAGAAGGGACGAATCGACATAGGAGTGGGCCCGGCAGGACTTGAACCTGCAACCAACGGATTATGAGTCCGCTGCTCTGACCGGATTGAGCTACGGGCCCGCATTAGGAGGGTACCGGCAAGGGTCTGACACTTGTCTTTCACCTCGCGCGTTTGACACATCCGTCGTGATCCATACCCTCGCGCCTAGAGCCAGACGGCTCTAACGAAGTGGCGTCCATACAAGGAGGACACATGTCTTCGCCCACTCCAGTCCGTCGCGGCCGGCTCAGATGGCTGCTCCCTCTCACCCTCATCATGGTGCTCGGGATCCCGATCAGCGTCATCGCGGCTCACGCCTTCGATGACGTGCCCGACTCGAATACGTTCCACGATGCTATCGGGTGGTTGGCCGACAACGAGATCACCCTCGGTTGCAATCCCCCGGCCAACACCGAGTTCTGTCCCACCGACAACGTGACCCGTCAGCAGATGGCCGGGTTCATGCGACGTCTCGCCCAGACGTCCGGGAACGTCGGAACCCAGATCGTGGACTTCTCTTCAGATGTCACCGTCAGTGGCACCGCCCTCGTCGAGGTCTTGTCCGTAGAGGTGGGGGCGAAATCGGAGGCGAACGTGTCCCTTGCCGGGCATGTGACCCTGGAGAAATCGGCCACCACAGAGGGTCGGTACGAGGCAGTGATCGCGAGAGGTGATTGCTCCGGTCCCGTGGTTGGATCAGGTTGGTGGCGGAGCCTGGACGCCACCGCCACTTTCGAAGCCGATACCATCTCCTTCACCGGTTTCGACGTGACCACAGGTCCGACGACATACGTGCTCTGCGTTCGTGAAGCCGTTGCCTCGTCGCCCGATGCGACGGCTAGCCGCCGAGGTCTGACCGCAACCTGGTCGCCCACCACCTGACCAGACAAACCCGAACCGAGCGGCGGTGAAAGCCGCCGCTCGGTCGCGTTCGGACCCCTCGGCTCGTCTCTCTGAGAACCACCAAAGAACCGGATTCAAGCCCCCTCAACGAGATCGACACCTCAATGCCTGATCCAGATTCCGATGGATGCCGGAGCCAACGTCCTCTCGAGCGTCGCAGTGAGATCAGAAGCAAGTTCGTCGGTGTCGGTGGTCGAGCTCATCCTGACTGAGAACGACTCCGCCGCCCGTTCGGCCTCGAACTTGCGTCGATTGAACCTCCTGTCCATCAGGAGTTGAAGCCGCCGTCGGAGTGGATCGAACAGCGCAGCGACGGCAAGGGTCGTGCCCGCAACGGCGAGGTCGTTCGAGGCGCCGAAGAGGGCCTGGATGCCGATCACCCCGTTGTAGAAGGCGCCCGCCAGGAGGGCACCGAGGGTGGCGTAGGAAACCGTGCGGCTTACCAAACGATCGATTTCGTAGAGCCGGAACCTGAGTATGGCCATGCCCAAGGCGATCGGGACTATGAGTGTCGACAACATCCCGATCAGAACCGCCTGCACCGGGAAGTCAGAGGGACTCAGCAGGTCCACCGCCCAGGTGAAGAGAATGTCTGTGACCTGGCGCCCCCCGCCGAGAGCAACCCATTTGATCTGAAGACGCGCCTCCGGCGACGAGTGGCGATAGCGCACCAACAGCGATCCAACCGTGCCGATCAGGGCGGGAAGCAGGAGTATCGCTACAACCTCGGCGATGGCTTCGAGCGCATCGTTGGCATATGGGTTGGGCAGTTCATTCTCGAGGCCGATTCCGGGCCCAGTGGCCTCCAATCCAGCCCAGCCGCTGTGCCAACGATCGCCAACCAGGGCAAGATCCACCACCGTCGCGAGGGGAGAGACCCGCTCGGAAAGACCATGAGCACCAGACCGGTAGGAACGAAGAGCACGAAGGTCCAGCTCCCCAACCAATTGGCCAGGTCCATTTGAGGATCCCCCGGGGAGTGGAGAAAGTAGAGCACCATGACCGCCGACACCGTCGCCAATGTTGTCGCAGACACCATGCAAACCGCGACGACGGCCACGTCGCCCGCACCGTCGAGATATACGCCGGCAACGACCGGGCCCGGCACCCCGCGCAGGACCCCGTGAACGATCCACAGACCGAGGCCGATGACCAACCCCGCCGCCAACGCCGCCCAAACGATCAAAACCCACCGGGCGCTTTGGCTATCCCTCATTCATCCCTCGCATTCAGTCCTTCCTTCGGTGTGGCGACAGTTCCGAACCTTGAATCCACGGTATGTGATACATCGCCTGCGTTCCCAAACCGTTGCGAGGCCTGACCCTCCAATTCGCTGACGCGTTCTGGCCCTCACGCGCCCACACCGTTTGATATGTTTCGCCGCGTTCCGGCGTCGCCACTGAAAGGGGCCTCCATGAATGTGTCCATCACCGTCAACGGGCGATCGGTGTCAGGGGACGTCGAGCCGAGAACGCTCCTGGTTCATTTCATTCGCGAGGATCTAAACCTGACCGGGACCCACGTCGGCTGCGAGACCGGCTACTGCGGCGCTTGTACGGTGCATCTCGACGGCAAAGCGGTGAAGTCATGCACCATGTTTGCCGTTCAGGCCGATGGGGCCGAAGTCATGACCATCGAGGGGCTCGCCAACAACGGCGAGCTTCATCCGGTTCAGGAGGGCTTTTGGGAGCGTCACGGTCTCCAGTGCGGGTATTGCACCCCGGGGATGATCATGTCGGCAGCCGCGCTTCTCGCCGAGAACTCGAACCCGTCGGAAGACGAGATCCGGCACGGGATCGAGGGGAACCTGTGTCGCTGCACTGGTTATCACAACATCGTCCGCGCCGTGGAATACGCCGGGGCCAAGATGCGGGGTGAGGAGCCGGCGGCTCCAGATTGGGAGGAGGCGCACTGATGGCAACTACCAGTGTCATGGGCGGGTCGGTACGCCGACGCGAGGACCCGGCGTTGATCCAGGGCTACGGGGACTATGTGGACGATCTGACCCGTACGGGCCTGCTCCAAGTTGCCTTCGTGAGATCTCCGGTGGCCCGGGCGAAAATCATTTCACTCGACACCTCGGCTGCCAAGGCAATGCCCGGTGTGGTTGCCGTCTATACCCATGATGACGTCGCTCATCTAGGCCCGCTGGTGGCGCAGGTGCCGATCGGAAAGCTCCGCCCGCTGCTCGCCGCCGGTGAGGTCAACCATGTCGGTGAGGCGGT
>Ga0105098_10000602_pt1 | contig 12595 bp, 11 predicted proteins | sample PPLLak21cMay2015_FD_79137 | JGI IMG/M metagenome (GOLD analysis project Ga0105098, IMG submission 79137) | Freshwater sediment microbial communities from Prairie Pothole Lake near Jamestown, North Dakota, USA - PPLs Lake P7 Core (1) Depth... | ecosystem: Environmental > Aquatic > Freshwater >... | reverse complement strand
GGGTTGCCGGGACACCTGTCGATCAGGTGTTCATAGGTTCGTGCACGAACGGGCGGTTCGAGGATTTCCAGGAAGCGGCAGAGGTGCTGGGAAAGAAGAAGTTCAGTCCCCATGTACGTGTCATCGTAATCCCGGCTTCCCGGGACGAATACCTGAAAACCCTGCAGGCCGGTCTCATTGAGAAGTTTGTTAAGGCAGGCGGGCTGGTAGAAGCTCCCTGCTGCGGCCCCTGTATGGGCGGGGCATTCGGCCTCCTGGCACCCGGGGAGGTGTCCCTGTCGACGTCAAACCGTAACTTCAGGGGGAGGCAGGGGAGTACGGAAGCAAAGGTATACCTCTGTTCACCGGCAACTGCCGCAGCAAGTGCGATCAGAGGGGTAATAACCGATCCGAGGGAGGTCTGACCATGAGAACCTGGAAATTCGGCGACAATATCGATACCGATGCGATCATACCCGGCAGGTTCCTTACCATCTATGATCCAAAGGAACTCTCACGCCACGCTTTCGAAGGGATACGGGATGAATTTTCCCGGAAAGTCAAAAATGGGGATATAATAGTCGCAGGGCGGAATTTTGGCTGTGGCTCTTCCCGTGAACACGCCCCCCTTGCCCTCATCGGTGCCGGTGTGAAGGTTGTCGTGGCGCAGTCCTTTGCAAGGATATTCTTCCGGAATGCGATTAATGTGGGGGTGCTGCCGGTGGTCTGTAACAATGCCGATCAAATCCCCGATGGTGTATCCGTGAAACTGAACGTGAATGCAGGTTGTGTCGAGGCAGGTGGAAAGCGATACGATATCGAGCCGGTACCGGAGTTCATGCAGGGTATTGTAAATGCAGGCGGACTTGTTGAATATGCAAAGAACTTACAAGAGGTGCCGGTATGTACAGGATCGCATCAATAGGCGGAGACGGGATAGGCCCGGAAATCATATCTGAAGGGAAGAAAGTACTGGATGCCGCGGGTGAACGGTTCGGTTTTGAAATCGGGTGGACCGACTTTGATATTGGCGCCGACCGGTACCTTTCCAGCGGGGAACTGCTGACTGAAAACGATCTGGAAGGTCTTTCGGAGTACAAGGCAATCTATTTCGGTGCTATCGGGGACGAGCGGGTCCGGCCCGGCATCCTGGAGAAGGGCATCCTCCTCGCACTACGTTTTTATTTTGACCAGTATGTCAACCTCCGCCCGATCAGACTCCTCAAAGGCGTAGAAACACCGCTCGCGGGCAAGAAACCTGCTGACATCGATTTTGTGGTAGTACGGGAAAACACCGAGGACTTTTACGTAGGAATTGGATCAAGGTTTAAAAAACACCAGAAGATCGACCTCACGATAGCCCGCGAACTCTATTACGCAAAGTTCGGACTGGACGTCGAGAGCGATGCGGAGGAGATCGCATACCAGATAGGAGTCGTAACCCGTGAAGGCACGCGCCGGGTCCAGGAGTATGCATTCGAGCTTGCCAGGAACCGGAAGAAGAAACTGACCTCGGTCGACAAGGCAAATGTGCTTTCAGACGTATACGGCCTGTGGAGGGATGTCTTTACCGAAACTGCCAGATCCTATCCGGATGTGACCACCGAGTTCAATTTTGTCGATGCGATCACCATGTGGTTTGTCAAAAATCCCGAGTGGTTCGATGTTGTGGTTACTCCCAACATGTTCGGCGACATCATCACGGATCTGGGGGCCATGATCCAGGGAGGACTTGGTCTTGCACCCGGCGGCAACATAAACCCAAAGGGTACCTCGATGTTTGAGCCTATCCACGGCTCTGCACCAAAATACAAGGGAATGGATGTCGCAAACCCGATTGCCACCATATGGGCAGGTTCGCTCCTGCTCGATCATCTGGGGGAGCACGAAGCTGCCGCTTCGATAATCTCGGCAATTGAGAAGAGTATCAGGGACGGTGTGGTGACAAAGGACATGGGGGGCTCAGCTGGTACTTCAAAGGCCGGTTCTTATATTGCCGGGTGCGTAAAGAACGGGGAGTAACGGGTTAAAGATTCGATTTTATTACTCCCTTAGAGGATTCCTGTTTTTTTGGCTCTGTTAAAATCCTCACAATATTTTTCTCATTGTTCTTTTTGGGCTACGGCACGTAGTGCCTCCACCCGCCGCTGTGGGCATTCCCTCTGGAGTGATAATCCCTGAGAAGGTACTACAACACAATCACAAAGCGCAGGGGCGGTTCGGGGGGACAGGCACGGTCCCCTCCGATAATAAGTATTCGCAATTTGTTGAAATCTTAGGGTTTCCCCTGAAAATCCCACAATTATAGTAATATTGTGAGTCCAGTCCCGCTATTGCGATGACCTGCGCCGCCCCCGAAGGGACGCCCCCGCGGCGCTTCAATTACCTGAAAACTCCGACCCTCGGCCTCTCAATAGCCTGTTGCGGGTGCCAGTCGAACCTTCACAATTTTTCATGGTCGGGTGAGAACCATTCATGTTCCTGCCTGTTTCAACAGAGCCAGTTTATCGGTTTTTCCGTTGAATGGACCCCCACTACGCTGTGTGAAGTCTCGGTGGGCCGTTGAATCCCTCTTTTTACGACTGAAGGCAAAGATAATAATAGCTTTCGTTGAATTCCTTATACGGAATGCGGGAGGTTTTCGACCGATAATGAAGCAGGAGGCCATATCACCATACCATCCGGTCAGTCTTGATCTTGAGTACCTTGCCGGCAAGGCATTCGAACATTACCGGGAAAAACACCGAAAGACCGTCTCGCATCTCAGCCCATACCAGAAAACCCGCACCCTCAATGATTTCAAAGACCATATACGGTATCTCCAGGAATCCCTTGCGATCAATAATGAGGCAATTTTTACTGACTATATCGGCTGGGCGCGTTTGATATGTGCGACCCGTCATCTCCCTCCGGATTACCTGCCTTCAACTCTCACTGCATTGAACGAAGTACTGCACCAGGAGCTCCCCCTGGATTTCCGCACCAGGACCGATAATTACATTAAAAAAGGAATCGGGGTGCTGGGGCAGGACCTGGCAGATATTCCGCCGTTTATTACGAATGAAAATCCGTTGTCTTCGGTGGCACAATCCTGTCTGGAGGCCCTGATTACCGGGGATCGTAAAAAAGCCTGGACGGGTATTGAACAGGCGGTTACTTCAGGGGTCCCGGTCCGTGATATCTACCTCCGGGTTTTGCAGCCGGTTCTAGGGGAAACCGGGCGATTCTGGCAGATCGGAAAAGCCGGCATTGCACAGGAGCATTACGTGACGGCATCCATCCTGCTGTTCATCTCCCGGTTACACGACCAGATCCATCCTGCCGGCAGCACAACAGGACGAAGAGGCAAAACCCTTGTTGCGGGATGTGTCTCGGATGAGCTTCATGACGTCGGGATTCGTATGGTGGCAGACTTTTTTGAAATGGACGGCTGGAATACGTATTACATCGGTGGAAATACTCCTGCACAGAGTCTGATTGAAGCAGTCCGCGACCAGCACGCTGATGTTGTCGCGCTCTCCTCGACCATGGCTTTCCATCTTCCTGTTGTCCATTACCTTGTCCGCTCCCTGCGTGCAGATCCTGGGACACGGGATGTAAAAATAATCGTCGGCGGCTATCCGTTCAACATTGTTCCTGAACTCTGGAAACAGGTCGGCGCTGACGCATATGCGGGAAACGCGGATTTAGCAGTCACCATTGCCAATGCGTTTTTCAAATAAAACCTGTCCGTTGTGCCGTACCGTTGCAATACTTTTCCAGTGATGCCCAGCGGTCAGGACTATTTTACTTGGGTTAAAGTGTTATTTCCGTCCTGATTTTTTTTTGTAATATTCAGAAAATAATTCTCCAATACATGGCTATCACGCTCCCAGTGGCTTCTGCAGTACCTCTTCCCCCACCGCTGTGGCACCCCCCCCGGGGCGATAACTCCAGAGAAGGTAATACGGCACAATCGCAAAGCGAAGGGGAGGTTCAGGGGGACATGCACGGTCCCCCTCTGAAACAGGTGCTTTACAAATTGTTGAAAACTCAGGATTTCCCATGAAATTAAATTAAACAGATGTGAGTAACGGAATGTTTATTCCTCATAATTATTTGCGATGAACCCCGCCGCCCCCGACGGGGCACACCCGCGGCGGATCAGTACCTGCAAGCATATTTGTAAACACGCACTGCCCCGCCGTGCCTCGGAGAGGCCCTGAGGCGGGGAGCCCTCATAGAATTACATGGTTTAATGATTTTCATGGTTCGGGTGCGAACTCCTGTTCATGCCCGTTTCTACAGAGCCGATTTTAAGGGCTGAATTGGTACATTACCCATTACTTATACTACGACGGTCAACCAGGCGTTTTGGCCTTCCTTTGAGCCTGTGCAATTCGAGTTCCCCCGCACCAACAAAATCAAACATGATGGTGAACCGGTGATCCGTATAGCATTGCGCCAGCTCGCGCCGGTGTTTCAGGAAGCGCTCCACAAACCGATCTTCGATTGCCCGCCTGTCTGCTGGATTCAGGTCGCCAGCTTCTACCCGGACCTTCATCATGATCTCGTTTTGTGATTCAGCTCCCGATATAAACGCTTCATATTCCCCGTTGAGGAACTGCATATTGTCGTGCTGGAATACTCCTGCTTCCACATCCACGCGGTTGATCGGGTTTCCGAAGACCCGGACCGTTTCGGCTTCTCTCTGGGGATTGACAATCCGCATATGTGTCCTGCCACAGGCACATGGCATCTGTGAAACAACGGAAATAAGGTCCTCGGTATCATAATTGAGAAGAAGCGTGCCTGCCTTAGAACCGACCGGCAGGAGCGTGGTCAGCACACCCCGTCCACAATTGCCGTCAAAAACGAACGCTTTCATTTCAGGGTCGTAGATGTCAAGGTGCACGAGATCTTCGGGGACGTGGAGCCCGGCAAGTTCTGAGCATTCACCACACATCGTCCCTTCCGTGCTCCCATAGGTATTGTAGACCGGGCATCCCCACGTTTCTGCAAGGTATGCACGGGATTCATCAGCAAAGCTTTCTCCCCCGGCGACAAGACGGACAATAGAGCTCTCTTCTGGCTTTACCCCCTCTTGTTCAAGTCGCCGGTACAACCGGAGGAGTTTGAATACACTCCCAACGATTGCCGTGGGGCGGTAACCACTGATAACCCGTGATGAAAAGTCGCATTTGCCGAACGGGATGATCGTCATCCCCAGCCGCTGGGCCGCAAGGGTCATGGTGTTTGCTCCCACGTTCATGCCATATGATGCACAGACAACGACGCGATCCTCCGGGCCAAATCCCTGAGAAACAAAACTCCGGGCGTATTTCTCTGCATACCTTTTCCAGTCGTCCCAGGTGAGAAAGAAACTCTTGGGCGTCCCGCTCGTCCCGCTTGTTTCCTGGATGGTAAAAATGTTCTTCCAGTCCGTCGACAGGAACTGGAAATCGGTGGTACCTGGTGGCTGATGCTCGCGAATGGTCTTTCCGGAAATGACAGGAAGTAAAAGGAGATCTTCATGAACCCGGATCTCATCCGGGTTGATGCCATTCTCCCGGAACCAGTGCCGGTAGAACGGGGATTGTTCATGTGCATACCGGATTGTATACCGTACCCGGTCATCGATCAGCGCATCGAGACTGCTCCGGTCCATCGTTTCGATCCCGGGGTTGTAGTATGCCGGCATAGCCAATACACAGACATGGTGAAAAAAAGGTTTATAGATTGTGTCAGTCCATGAACTGTTCAGAGGAATCACATATAACCAGTATCCTCATCAGTTGTGCCGGATTGACGTTGTGTGCTGGCACAAGAAACGTTATACCTGCAAGAACAACCCAGACAAAGCGGTCGCCTTAACCCGGGCATTAAGAATCTCAGGTTTATGGTTTTTTTGAACAGGACGGGAAACGACAGGGGTACTTTTTGGTATACTCTTCCTTTGTAAACCAGAGTGTTAGTTCAGCGTGATTCACATTCCTGTCCTGTTCGTTTGTGCAGTTTCTTATTTCTTTTTCCAGACCCCGGTTTTTTCATCCTTCTCATACTGCTTTTTTACTGCAGCCCAGGCGACCTTATGAGTTACCTCTTCAAGAGGAGCGCCTCCTCTCCTTTTTTTCGGGTCTGCATATTCTTCCCAGGCATGGTTAAAAGCTTCGAGATAAATTTCCTGCGCATGTTCGGGCAGATGATTTCGGATCGATTCGGGTAAATCCCCTATACTTTTGTACGGCATGGCTGTTCCCCAAAGCCACTACTTGGAAGATGAACTATAAAAAATTACAGATAGTCCCAATTTAACGACGTTATTTGAGAATATCTGCGACAGGAAAATCAATACCGGATCACTGTGTTCACTGTGAAAAATTCATTCTCTTCGTTGTTTATGGATTTGCGGGCTCTGGTGAATTCCAGGCATCTGGTGAGAGAAAAGAGCGATTATTACCTGTTACCTGTTCAGGAATTATCGCGTTCGGGGGAGCCAAAGTGGTGGAATGAAAAACCTGTGAGCGTTCAGATTTTTCTGAACATTCCTGCAAAGCCGTTTTAAGAATTGGAAATCGGGCTGAAACCGGTAAAACAGTTCCCAGCCTGGTGACCAGGAATCAGCGCCTCAACCCCCGGCCCTGAATAACAGCCATTCGTTTTTTCCCGCACGTTTGAACCTGACAAGGACGTAGGGTCCGGTTATACGGTGTCCATGAAGGGTAACCTCGATCTTATCAGGATCCCAGTGTTTCGTATCATAGGTGCCGTTATCCCAGATAGAAACGGTCCCTGCACCATACTGACCCTCCGGGATAGTCCCTTCGAAATGCCCGTAATCGAGAGGATGATCTTCCACAACGACAGCAAGATGTTTCTCACCGGGAACAACCGGGATACCCTTTGGTACTGCCCAGCTCTTCAGAACTCCTTCCCGCTCCAGCCGGAGGTCGAAGTGAAGCCGGCGGGCGTGGTGTTCCTGGACCACAAAGTAATTGCCTCCACCCTCCTTTATCACCGTCCCTTCCGGTTCTTCGGTTACGGAAAAATCCCGTTTCTTTTTATACTCCTTAAGTCCCCGTTCTCCTCCGGATCCCGGCGGGTGATCAGCGTCTGGTGATCCTGTCTTGTTTGACCGGACTTTTCCTGAAATGCTCTTTGCCGTGTCTGCACGAGTAGCCTCCGCTCCCGTTTCAGTCACGGCCGAAGGCACCGTCACTTCACGCAGCTGGTCGGTTGAGCATTCTTCCGGTTTCCTGTCCGGACGCATCCGGATAAAACGGGGTATCCGGAGTTTCTTATCCCGGGTTACCATCTGGTACGCCACCTCACAGACAAGGGCGGGCTCCAGCCAGATCACCGGTTCTGCTTTTTCCACCCCGTCCAGTTGTGGCATGCTGGTCTCCAACGGCGAAAAGGCTTTTAAAAGCTCTTCCAGGTCCCGGTCAGAAAATCCCGTTCCCACTTTGCCGATATAGACAAGCTTCTTGTTTTCATCACCACTGGCAGGAGGGACTGATAGTTTTTTCTTCGGTGAAGAGATCCTTTTTCCCACGCGAGCGTTTTCTCCCTGTTCATATAGTCCCAGGAGAAGAGCTCCGAACGTGGGACCACGACCGCCCTGCCCCGAGGTATATCCGGCAATCACGCAATCGCACGTTTTCTCTGCTTTTATTTTGAGCCATGCACCGCTCCGCTGCCCCGGCTCATAGGGACTGTCTCCGCGTTTTGCCATCACTCCCTCGAGTCCTCGCGCGATCGCTGCCTTATAGTAATCCTCACCCCGGGCTTCGACAGGGACAGAAAGGATGACATGCGGGCCTTCCTTCACCGATTTTTCCAGGATTTTTCTCCGCTCGCTGAAAGGAAGGTCCAATAACATTTTTTTATCCTTTTCAAGAATGTCGAATACAATATAGGTGACCGGATTTTTGACTTCAACCGGAGGGGATCTTCCGGTCCCAGCCTGCAATCGCGGCAGAAGGGCCTGTATGTCGGGTTTCCCTCCGCGCATCACAACAATCTCGCCGTCGAGCACCGTATGGGGTGCCAGGTGTAAGAGTTCAGCAAGTTCCGGAAACTGTCCTGCCAGTTCCCGGTCATTCCGGCTTCGTAATGAGAGGTCCGCATCGACATAGGCGATTGCCCGGACGCCGTCCCATTTAATCTCAAAATACCATGCATCGCCGTTAAACGGGCCGTTTGCTGTTCGGGAGAGCATCGGCTGGTATCTGCTCTTCATGGGTGTCCTCGTGCTATCGTCATTACTTCGCAGAGAGAGTCGAAAGTGTTTCTTTGAGAGCCTGCATCAGTTCTTTTGCTTCTTCGGGATGTGGTTCCACATACACCACCTTCTCACCTGCGAGCTTCTTTTCAATGAGACTCATTACTGCTTCCCGGTACCGGTCATGGTAATCGTTCATGGAAAAATCCCCGGAAAGATCGGTGATAATCTTTTTTGCGAGCGCAAGCTCGGCCTCTTTGGGAACCGGAAGACCTTCCAGTGTTTCGAACGCACGGGGTAAGGTAACTTCGTCGGCATACCGGAGGGTGGTCAGTACAAGCCCGCCTCCATACGCGTGCACCACGACGGGATACTCTTTCGTGCGGAGGGTGATTGTGCCGATTGCTGCCCTGCCGAGGTCCTGAAGAGCAGTAAGAAGAAGATTGTATGCTTCTTCGCTCCTGTCGGGAGTCAGAATATAGGAAGTCTCGAAATAGACAGGGTCCAAAGAAAGGTAAAAGACAAATTTCTCAATCCTGATCTTCCTGTTTGATTCTGGCATGATCGCCTTCAGTTCCTCGGGTTCAAAGATCAGATATTCGCCTTTCCGTACCTCATATCCCTTTACCGTCTCCGCCCACGGAATTACCCGGTCGTCCTTTGTACAGACCCGGTCGTACCTTAGTGGCTGCCCATCCGCTTTATGAAGCAGCCTGAACGATACCGAAAGGTCCCTGACCATCGTATGAAGCCTGACTGGCACGTTGACAAGTCCGATAGTGATGGTGCCACTCCAGAATGGTCGTCCCGCCTTGCCCTGCTGCTGCGAACCCCCCCCCGGGTGCGGCACCATGGGGGCCGCAGCCTTCCCTTTTTTTTCGCTTACTTTTTCCGATTTTTCCGGTGCACCCGCCATTTTACCCGCAGGTACGATCCGGGATTTTATCTTAGCCTTGTTTCCGGATACTTTTTCAGGGGGATTACCTGCCGATCTTCTGTTTGTTGTCAAAGATGTCCCTCCAGGGTTCTTCTTTTTTTGAAATCACCGTCTTTATATTAAAATCTTCGGCACGTACCCCTTTTCTGAGATCCTCCCACTGCAGTGGCATGGATACCGTGGCGGCCGGAGTTCCCCGGAGGCTGTAAGGAGCGACCATGGTTTTACCCTGTGCGTTCTGGAGATAATCGACAAAGATGGTCCCCGGATCCCGCGACCGGGGGAATTCCGAGACAACATGGGGAGTATCTTTCGCAATGTCTTTTCCGATCCGGTGAGCAAATTCCCTGACTTCACCAAACCGGTAACCAGCACGGAGAGGGACCACGATATGGATGCCTTTTTTCCCCGACGTCTTGATATAAGCCACCATCCCGGCAGCGCCAAGATGTTCACGGACAACTGATGAGACATCGATCACCTCATCAAACCCAAGCGGGGGTTCCGGGTCGATATCGAAAAGGAGGAGGTCGGGGGACTCATAGGATCCGGTTTTTGAAAGGGTGACATGAATTTCGAGAGAGGCGAGGTTTGCAAGCCAGATCAGCGTATCCAGATTGTTGCATACGACAAAATTCACTTCGCGATCTGCAGTTTCTGAAAAATGGGTGAACAGATGGACAAAGTCCGGAGTGCCCTTCGGTGCATCTTTTTCATAAAAATCCTCGCCGCCTACCCCCCCCGGAAAACGGTGCATGGTAACGGGCCTATTGGATAAAAATGGAAGCATTCGTGGAGCCACCCGGATGTAGTAAGCAATCACTTCTTTCTTGGTAATTTGCATTGACGGATACATGATTTTATCAAGATTGGAAAAACGGACCCGGGTAAGATCACTGATTGTCGTTTCTCCCGACCGGATCCCTCCACTTCCTGCCATCGGGAGGAAATTGTCGTTCTCTGTTGAAAATAGTATCTCACTAATACATTCCGGCGAGGTCAGCACAACAGAGTGGTAGTATTGGTCCTTTTACCGGGCAGACTCTGGAGTGAGCCGGCCCTCATCAATTCACAGAAACTCATTTCCTGTTACTATTGATGATTCGGAAAGGTAACCGGGGTTTCAGATGATGCCAGAGACCCTGCGAGAAGGAATCGTCCAAATATTTTCCATATGAAAATTATACTCTTGTCAACGTAACGAGAGGATATTGCTCAGCACCTGTGAACATGATAATGCCTCCCTTATCACGGAATCAATAACAGAAAATCTGCTGAAACTTTCCCCAAATCATCCCGTTTGGAGACCTCAAAGAGGGAAACCTTACTGATTCAGGGCGTTGTTTTTATGTTCTGGTTAAAGACTGGCAGCATCAGCAGGTTTCGAAAAGATTTGCAGGTTATTCGGCTTTGTTGAAACGGTATGAACGTTGAATGGTTCTTACCCAACCATGAAAAATTGTGAAGGTTCGACTGGCACCCGCAACAGGCCATTGAGAGGCCAATGTCGGAGTTTTCAGGTAATTGAAGCGCCGCGGGGGCGTCCCTTCGGGGGCGGCAGGTCATCGCAACGGGATTGGCATTTCCCAAAATTACTGTTATTGTGGAATTTTCAGGGGAAATCCTCACAATATTTTTCTCAACGCTCTTTTTGGTGTACGGCACGTAGTGCCTCCGACCCCGCCGCTGTGGCATCCCCTCTGGAGCGATAATTCCGGAGGAGGTAATATAAAACCATCGCAAAACGCAGGGGCGGTTCGGGGGACAGGCACTGTCCCCTCCGAAAACAGGTGATTTCGGAATTTGTTGAAATCTTGTGATTTCAACGGAGCCGGTTATTCATCTTCTTTTTCCCCGGTTTCACGCGAAAAAATGGCGCGGAAATAACCCAGCGGACCTTTTACGTGTGAGGGCGATCTATACGCAGGTGTTCCCGTGCGCTTTTTGCCACCTTTATAATCCCTGATGAGGAATTCTGCCTCGGCAAGACCTTCTTCCACCTGAATTTTTTCGGTGACGTCTACCATTGAACCAACAATCGCTATTGTCTTGCCGTTCTTCACCACCGGGATCTCGTTTACCTCAACCCTGATAATGTCTCCATTACCCTTCACCATCTCAAGCCGGTAGGGGGGTTCGCGACGCCCGGAAGTAATTGCCCGGATCGTCCGCTCGAGACCTGCGGCATTCATCGGGTTATCGGTAAGGAAATCGGTCCACGCCCGTTTTCCCGAGCGCGGGGGGCTTCCGAGTACCGAGCGGATACGCGGGCTTACATAGGTAAGGACATGGTCCGGTGAATGCGAATAGTACATCCGTTCACCGCTCTCAACCACAAGCATCAGTTCCTCGTCTTTCTTTTTGATGGCCTTCAGTTCATGCCGGATCTGGGTGATATCGCGGCCGGTTGCAACGATGGACAGGACCGAATTTCCATCACCGACAATGGATTTTGCAGACCAGCTGATGCAGCGCAGGCCTTTGGGTGTCTGTATCCACTGCTCGACTGTACAGGAAAACGGGGGACGGAAGAGCTTCACCATCTGTGTTGCGATCACATCAGAATAGCGTTCAACGGTAACCGGCATGAAGACACTTCCGATAAGATCCTCCTTTGACTTCCCGACACTATCGCAATACGCAGGATTCACAAAAAGAAGACGTCCTTCCGGACTGAATCTGACAACGAAATCCTGCTGATGGTCGACAAGATTTTGGTAAAAATTCTCCGTCTCTGCCATGATTGTTACCCCGGTGTGGGCTGTTGAAAAAGGCGTCCCCGGGTTTAAAAAAAGGAGACTCCAGCTACCTAAAGATCATCTGTTGCAGGACTATTAATGTTGTACGATATGATCAGATCCGGGATCGGGTTAGAACCTCATACAACTGCAGATATACGTTTTTGATCCAGGGTGACTTTTCTCATTTTCTGTGAATGCAGAGCCTCCGGTATTTTCATGATGAGGGCAAATCGTTCTTTCCCATACATCACGTTGCCAAGAGCACGCAGGGACACCGTGAAACTGCCCCCATTGAAGATATCTATATTCAGGGCTTTTCCGGATACCGATACCTGACCCAGTCCGCTGGTCGCCCCAAGGTAATAATTCCAGTTATGGGTGAGTTCCTCGACCTGCACAAATACACGACCGGAGATGGCCTTTGCCAGATCTGCCCGCCGTATAGCATACCGGATGGAAAGGATATGCAGTTCGACGATATCGTGCATATTTCCCTCGCAGTCAGATGCTTTGTACCCGGTTCTTTGCAGATATCCAGCTTTTTCCATCATACACGACCACCTTTCTGTCGTAGAATGGCGTTATGCGGGAGGGTATATAATCGATTTAGTCTGCGCGGGGCGAAAGTGATAACCTGTTGGAAAGGATCAGCTGAATCCGTACGTCGCCGGATTCACTTTTCACTCATTTCCTCCGGTCCATACAGGCATTCAATACATTCTCAATAAAGGAAAG
>Ga0105098_10000601_pt1 | contig 12606 bp, 8 predicted proteins | sample PPLLak21cMay2015_FD_79137 | JGI IMG/M metagenome (GOLD analysis project Ga0105098, IMG submission 79137) | Freshwater sediment microbial communities from Prairie Pothole Lake near Jamestown, North Dakota, USA - PPLs Lake P7 Core (1) Depth... | ecosystem: Environmental > Aquatic > Freshwater >... | reverse complement strand
CCCTGGACATGGAAAGCGCAGCTGTGGCGCATGTGGCATACGTAAATAACGTTCCTTTTATTGCATTCAGGTCCTTGTCAGATTTGGCTGGCGGCGGTCCGGGTGAGAACGAGATTTCAACTTTCTTCCAACTGGCAGCAGACAATTCGGCAAATGTTGTGATTGCCTTTCTCGAAAGACTTCCTGGGCAACGTGAATAAAGTCGCCGCTGTCGCTTCGAGTTTAGCCGAGCGACTCACCTGCATTCCAGGAACGGAGCGTCTCCAGTATATTCTTTGCCAACTGTAATTCGTGGACTGCGCCCATCTTCTCAAAGATTTCCATGGCGCGCTCGATATGTTCCCTGCGCACATCTAAATGATCACGTAAAGAAGATGCCAATTTGATCCGGATCAAGCCTTCCTCATAAAGCAATTCGAACTTCCGGGCAGCTTCCAATCCCTTGCGCCAGGAGTTGACCGCCATCTGAGGTTTGCCTGTCAACTCTTCATACCGGCCTTGATAATACTGAGCATAGGCTTGACCGATTGGGAAGACTTTCCGGAAGGCGCGCAGCAGGTTCAGCGCTTTTTCGGCGGATAATTTATGTGCCTCCGCGTCCGATCCTCGGCCCGAGTCCTGCAGCGTCTTTTCCCACAATTCAAAATATACATTGGCAGCGGCGGAAAACCCGATATCCATGGAATAAACAGTCGGGGATTTATCCGCTGCCAGATCCAGAACCTTATCGGCATACGTAAGCGCATCTTCGAATTTGCCGAGGCGTAAATGAGCCAGGGCCAGCTGTCCGTTGGTACTGATCGAGGAGGCAAGGTTGGGAAGCTCCTCCAGGATCTGGAGTTCCTCCTCCAGCATGGGAATTGCCGTCGTCTCATCTCCCCGCCGGATATGGATCGCAGCCACCCCAAACAATCCCCAGCATACTTGCAACGGATTCCGCCTCTGGCGTGCATCTTCCAGCAGCGTCTTCAGGATGGTGAGGGCGTATTGAAGATCTCCCGAGATCAACGCACTTTCTCCCAGCACTTCCATGCAATCTCCCCACTGACGATAATCGCCCAGCTGCTCACAGAGCCTCCTGGCTTCCTTGGCCCTGATACGGATTTCATCCCACTTTCCCACTGTAATTTGATAGACGCTGGTCACCACTACCACCGTGATCAGGTTGGATGGCTGACCCATATTTTCTGCAACCGTGAGGGCCTTATCAACATAAATATCCGCCAGGGAGTGTAATTGAGCAAAACCCGCCAGGACTGCCAAGCCTGCATAGGCAGAAGCCAGCTCAGGAGAGGGACCCGCTCTCTCGGCAATGTTTACCAGCCGCAGCACACAATACACAATCGGCAGTGTATCCTGGGAATAGAAATAGCTCCTGCCCATCAGCTCGTAAAGACGCGAAACTTCGATGGCTACTTCCCGCTCCTGTCCTTTAAGCGACCCGACATAGTGCGTCGGGAAGTAGCGATGGAACACCTGGCGAACAATCTGAGGCAGCAGGCCCAAAGCGAATTGAGCCCTGGATTTAGGAATGGGATAACCAAGTAAGCGGAGCGCTTCCCGGACATGCTTCTCGCAGTCAGGCAGGGAACCGATGCCGTAGTAGGCCAGTCCAATCCGGCTGTGCCAGCGCGCCCGGCGGACTATAGTCCCGCGTGCTTTTTGCGGGATCTGTCGCTCGCGCACCAGACGACCAACCTCCGGCCCTGGCAGCTGCTCATCCAGCGCAAGCGCCTGACCGCAGAACTGGATCACTTCCTTGTTGGCATAGTTTTGCGTGGCCTGTTCGCCGGCCTTATCAAGATACTCCACGGCTTTGAGGAGAGCATGACTGTTCCGCAGCGCTTCCGTCGTCTCGGCAGCCTGGGACCAGTGATGAGCCAGGAGCGCGTAATATGCTTCGAGATTCTTCTCGTAGTTCTTCTCGATCCATTCGGCTACGGCCTGATGCAACTGCCTGCGCTGGGAGAAAAGCATCAGGTTATATGCCACTTCCCGGGTCATCGCATGTTTGAAGATGTAGGCCAGGTCAGGCCCTTCGGATTCGACCAGCGTCAGGCTCAGGCGCGTCAAGGTTTCCAGGCAATCGGAGAGGGCGGGTTTGTCCGCTTCGATGGGATGGACTGCCTGCAGGACGCGGAATGCGAAGATGCGTCCAATCACGCTGGCGACTTTCAGCGTCAGTTGCTGAGAGGGGTCGAGGCTGTCGATCCGGTTCGTGATGGCAGCCTGGAGCGTGTCCGGAAGCTTCACGCCCTCGATGTCCGCGAATTGCGCGTCGACACGGCATTCCTGATTCTCGATCACCAGGATCCTGGCATCCCGCAGAGCGTATGCCAGTTCTTCTGCAAAGAAGGGATTCCCTTCCGATTTTTCGCGGATCAACCTCCCCACCGTTTGCGGAACGGACTTGACACCCAGGCGCTGGCACACCAGTGCTTCCACATCATCGAGCATCATGGCTTCCAGCCTCACCAGCCGCGCGCCAGGCGTATCGATGACTTGTTTGAATTGGAACGGCATTGGATCGGGCAATGGACGCGTATTCAGGGCGAGGAAAAGCGGCTGCACCTTTTGCTGGACATCCACCAGCAGCGCCAGGGAAGCCGAATCGAACCAGTGTAAGTCTTCCATCACGATCAACAGGGGCGCCTGGCTCGCTTCGAAAGACAGCAGGCGGGTTAATAATTCCCGGACGTTGCCGCCGCGAATTTCACCGGACATGGCTGAAGTCAGTTCGTTATCGGCAAGGGGAATCGGCAAAACCACATCCGCCAGCGGAGCATAACGAGCCAGGTCAGGGTCGATCCTGGCCAGTCTTTCGATGACATTGTTTTGGATGGCGGTCCGCGCTTCTTCCAGAAACTCGCTCTGGGTGAGCAGTTCTTCAATTTCGAAAATCTTATTGAAGATGGGCCGCCAGGCGTGATATGGGTTGGACTTTTCAATGGCATCCCCGCTGCCCACGAACATTTTCACGTGCAGTGTCTCTGCCTGGCGGACGAGATCCTCGAACAAGCGCGATTTGCCGATACCGGCTTCGCCGTGCAGCACAATGGTTTGATGCGCCGCGCCGCGCGCCAACTCCTGCAGGGCATTGGCGATCAGCGCCTTTTCCTCCTGGCGACCGATCAACTCGGTCTTCGGGCGGATCACACTCTTTTTCAGTTCAAGAGGGTGGAAGACCTCCACCGGCTCCGTGCGACCCTTGACCTGTTGAGGCGGAAACGGCTCGAACTCCACCGCGCCTTTCGCGCTGTCGTGGGTAACACGATCACACAGGATCGGAACACCATATTTCACGATCAGTTCGTCCTGTCCGCTGGCTGCCCCCATCAAGCGCGCCGAAAGGTTGACGGCATTCCCAATGATCGTATACTCGCGCCGCGCCTCATTCCCGATGGACCCGCAGAAAATATGACCGGTCGTGATCCCGATGTGACTGCGAATATTGAGGTTCGTCAGTTCCTTGCGGATCATCAAGGCGGCCTGCACACCGCGCGCCGGATCATCCTCGTGTGAGAAAGGAGGCAGCCCGAGCGCCGCGACAATGGTAATGCCCTTGTCGTCCACATTAATTTTGTTGATGCTCCCCTCGTAACGATACACCGACCTCTGTACCAGCCGGGCAATGCTCTGGGCATTTTCCAGGGCTGTGTTTTCATCGAGATCGGGCAGGTTGATGAAAAGAATCGTGACACGCCGGAGTTCCGCGATCCAGCTGCTCTGGCCGGCCGTCAGGCGGTTGATGATCGCGCCCGGGATATAGGGGCGCAGTGAATTTTCGGCTCCCTCAGGGATGACGGGTTTTCTCGGGACGCTGAAAATGGAGGACGGTTTATTGAGGCTTTCCAGGCGTCCACCCTGTGCAATCGTATCCCTGAGTTCGAATTCCATGGCCTCTGCATTGCAATCATTCCGGATCAGCCTCCAGGCGGAGGGAGTGACAAGGATTTCGCTGGCCTGGGCAAGGTTATTCGCGATCCCCAACTCGACCAGAGGAGTGCCTGTAATGAGGAATTCCCAGCGGTTGAATACGCCGCCCACATGGGCTGTATTGATCTTGCCCATGCTGACCGCGAGCTTGAGATAAAGGTTGGCGCCCTCGACATTGTAGTTGGTCAACCGTTTGTGAACCTCGAGGGCGCATTCGGCGGCGCGCATCGTCCATTGCCACTGGTCTGCTCTGGAAACGGGATCCGGCGCGTCGGAGGGCGGCGCGTCGAGAGGCAGGTCCGGGACAATGGGCCAAACCGCGATTACCGCGTCGCCCGCGAACTTCACTACATCCCCGCCGTAACTGTGAATGATATCGATCAGCTGGCCAAAGTATTCATTGAGAATGCGTGCCAGAGTCTCCACCCCTGTGGGTCCCCGTTCCGCCATGTGTTCCGTGAGAATCGTAAACCCTGAGATATCAGCAAACAAGATGGCAGCCTGAAACCTCTCTGCCACCGGGGTTTCGATGGGCGATGGATCCGCGATGACTCTATTTTGAATGAGCCTTGGAACGTAGCTCGCGAGCAGTTCCGTCAGCGCGAAGGTGGACATGCAGGCAACTCCATGTTTGTTCTTAGGATAACCCCAATATGATACCTCCACTCCGAATTAAATGGGAGACGGAAGATAAACAGAATTGTGAGGTTCGAGGAAAAATACACAAGCCCCTGCAATTTCCTCGCAGAGGCTTGTCGAGTTTGACGATCCTGATACTCAATTATTCCTTTGGCATCCAAAGATTGAGATGGGTTATTTCACAACGGGTACCGAAGTCTTTGTTCGTGCCGGAGAGGATAGCCAACCCAACCTTGCCACGTAAAATTTTACTCTGTGATAAGGTATATTCACCCACAACCTCCCCATCCACCAACACATAAGCATAGGCGTCCTTAACAATAAGTGTGAAATCTGCTTCCACCGGCTTATCAAACGGATTGCCAAAATTTACGCGCCCGGTTCCACGGGTTGCGCCAACCGGCTCATAATAATACTCAGTTTTGGTAAACAAGACTTTGGATCGATCAAGGAAGACAGCATAATGATCGCCATTCTCCTGTTCTGCAAAGACAAATCCGCAGCCGGAAATGTCCGCACTCTTGTAGGCGCTGGACCATTTGAAGTGACCACTCATATAAAAGTCGCTCAACTGAAAAGCATCAAACAAGTACCTTTGATACCAACCCAGTTGCGCCCATTCTTCGCTAAAATCATCAAGCAGCGCGTATTCACCTTCGGTGGTTTTCAGGTAGCCTAAATCAAAGTATTGCTGAACCTCAGCATTCAACTTTTCTGCCTGCGCCGTCAAGGCAAGGTCCGGCGTTTTCGTGGGCCGTGGGGTCGGAGATGGCCTGGGAGTTTTTGTTGGAGTAGCAGTAAGGGTGGCCCTCGGCTTAGGGGTATTTGTCGGTGCCGGCTGAGATGTGGCGCAGGCCAGGGAAACCAAGATCAGTATTAAAACAGATGACAGGATGGATATTCGAGTTTTGCGTTTCATAGGTCCTCCTTACTGGTGTCCAGATGATATGCTGTACAGTCAAAGCCATAAATGAACTCTGATCATTCTTCCGGAATCCAGGCATGCAGGTTTGTCATTTCACAGCGTGTGCCATAATCTCTTTTGGTGCCTGAAAGAACTGCCAGGCCAAACTCGCCGCGCAAAACCCGGCTTTGTGAGAGAGTATATTCACCAGTCAACTTGTCATCCACCAGCACGTAGGCATAAGCATCCTTGACGATCAGCGTAAAATCCGCCTCGACCGGGTCATCGGCAGGATTCGCAAAGTCCACCCGCCCGCTCCCGCGGGTGGGTCCAAGTGGCTCGGCATAGTAACCGGCCTGGAGGAAATAGACTTTTGACCGATCGAGAAATACAGCGTAATGGTCCTGGTTTGCGTTATCCTGAATGCCAAAGAGAAATCCACAGCCGGAGAGACCTGCACTGCGATAGGCGCTGGACCATTTAAAATGAGCCGTCATAAAAAAATCGCTGGCCCGGTCATTAAGCAGCCACCCGCAATACGAATCGCATTCCTCATCAAAATCATCATAATCTATAAACTCGCCAGCGGTGGTGGTCAGATAACCTTTGGCGTGGTATGCCTGAACATCAGCCTGCAACCCTTCTGCCTGTTGCGTCGCTGCAAGGTTCGGGGTTCGCGTGGGGCGCGGGGTTGGAGACGGTCTGCGAGTCTGCGTAGCCGTTGGAGACGCAGTGAAGGTCGCCGTTGGTTCAGGTGTAATAGTAGGCGTTGGCTGGAGGGTTGCACAGGCAAGAGAAACCAAAATTAAGCTGAAAACAGATGACACCATGGGAATTTGAGCCTGGCGCTGCACATTTCCTCCTTCGCATAGGGTTTCCGGAAGTCAGTGTATGATATTCGATTTTTACCAATCAGGTAAGGATGAGAATCACTGATTTAACTTTGGCGGCTGGTATGTATGGAAAACATACAAATTCAGGAAACAAGGAGAAAACTCAAAATAGCTTACAATACAGACATCCAAATGAAGGAGAAGAAGATGGAACTTTCAGAAAGTGTTCGCAGGCAGGTCCTGGCATTCCAACAGACAGAGATCACCGAACACCACATCTACAGACGCCTGGCAAAAAGAGTCAAGTCGCCTGAGAATGCGAAGATCATCGAGCAGATCGCCGCCGATGAGTTGCGTCACTACAATGGCTGGAAGAAGTATACAAACCAGGACATCCAGCCACGCTGGTTCTTCGTCTGGTTCTATTATATTGTCAGCGTGGCTTTTGGCTTTACCTTTGGCATTAAGTTAATGGAACGCGGGGAGCAGCAGGCTCAAAAGAATTATGCAGGCGTTGCGAATGCCATTCCGGAAGCTGCGAACTTCCAGCACGAGGAGGATGTGCACGAGGAAAGCCTGATCAACATGCTGGATGAGGAGCGACTACGCTACGCGGGCTCGATCGTACTTGGCCTCAACGACGCGCTGGTGGAATTAACCGGCGCCCTCGCGGGGCTGACGCTGGCTCTGCAGGACGTGAAATTGATCGCCCTTTCAGGACTCATTACAGGCATTGCGGCCTCCCTGTCCATGGCGGCGAGCGAGTATCTTTCCACACGTTCGGAGGAGACCAGCAAGCATCCCGTGCGCGCCGCGATCTATACCGGCATTGCCTACATCATTACGGTTGCACTGCTGGTGCTGCCTTATTTGTTGATCGAGAATTACATTCTCGATCTGATCATCACACTGACCACCGCTGTGATCATTATTGCCATTTTCAATTACTACATCTCGGTTGCCAAGGGCGAATCCTTCCGGGCACGTTTTCTCGAAATGGCAGGTCTCAGTCTCAGTGTGGCAGCGTTTTCATTCGTCATCGGATATTTCATCCGCCAGTGGCTGGGAATTGAAGTGTAAGGCGCTGGTCGAGTAGTGACGCCGCGCATCACGTATCGAGACCAGCAATAACAGGTAAATTTGAGATGGGTGGTCTCGACTCGATTTGCTTAGCAAATCGTGCACTCGACCACCGTTGGAAAATTATGAAAATCTTAACGGTAGACATCGGTACAGGGACACAGGATATCTTCCTTTACGATTCCAGGCTCGACCTTGAGAACGGATTCAAGCTCGTCCTGCCCTCGCCCACCATGATGATCCATCGCCGTGTCAGGCAGGCGCTTTCCATGCGGACTCCGCTCCTGCTGACGGGGCATCAAATGGGAGGCGGACCTTCCGCCTGGGCGATCGAGGAAGCCGCGCGCGCCGGGATTCCCGTCTACATGACGCCCTCCGCCGCGACGACGTTGAACGATGAACTCGAGAAGGTGGAAGCGCTGGGGATAAAGATTGTTTCGGAAGAAGAAGGTAAGAAGTTAGAAGTAAAAAGTATTGAGTTGAAGGATTTTGATTTTGGGCTAATCTCCAAAACCTTCATCGATTACGGTGTTTCCCTGACCGACCTGGAAGCCATCGCAGTGGCCGTGTTCGACCATGGGAATGCGCCGGCAGGAGTGTCAGACCGCCAGTTCAGGTTCGATTATCTCGATGAACGCATCCGGGCAAAAAATTCTCTTTCTTCTTTCGCCTTTCTTTCCTCTGATATTCCCAAAATCATGACGCGCCTGCAATCCGTCGCGGACTCGGCAGGCAAACTGCCTTGTCCGCTGATCGTGATGGATACGGCGCCGGCTGCGATCCTCGGCGCGAACCTTGATCCTGTTGTTGCTACACGCAAACGGAAGATCATCTGCAATGTGGGGAATTTCCATACACTCGCCTTCCGGCTGGGAGAAACGGGTATCGAAGGGGTTTTCGAACACCATACCGGCGAAATTGACCTGTTGAAGCTCGAAGCACTCTTGCGCGCCCTGGCCGACAGCACGCTGAAACATGAAGATGTTTTCAACGACATGGGTCACGGCGCGTTGATGTATTCGCAGGCAACGTTCGAGTTTGGCAAAGACGAATTTGATGTGGTGGTCACGGGACCGAGACGGTCATTGTTTCAGACGACGGACCACAGACCGCGGATGGCAGACCATGGTCCGTCGTCTGTGGTCCGTGGTCAGCTACGTCCCTACTTCGCGACCCCATACGGCGACATGATGATCGCGGGCTGTTTTGGTCTGCTCGCGGCCACAGCGGAGGTCATGCCTCATTTAGCGGAGGCTATTCACGGGTCGCTGCGAGGAGCGGGTGGACGAGGCGTCGCGCCGTGGGATAATCCATCTTAAGAGGAGTCAAAGCATGAACCAACATCTACATCTGGTCACATTGGGCGTAAGAGATTTTGAAGCGTCGAAAAAATTCTATACACAGACGCTGGGCTGGAAACCATCCTCCGCCGGAGGAGATGACGCCGTGTTCATTCAGGCAGGCGGGATCGTGATCTCCCTTTACCCGCGTGAAAAATTGGCAGAGGACGCGCTTGTCCCATCTGAAGGACATGGCTTTGCAGGAATCACACTTGCATACAACGCGCAGAGCGAAGCAGAAGTGGACGAGATCATTCGCGACTTGAAGGCAAAAGGTGTAAAAATTCTCAAAGAACCGCAAAAGGTCTTTTGGGGCGGGTATAGTTCCTACTTTGCCGATCCCGATGGAAACTGTTGGGAGGTTGCCTACAACCCGTTCTTTCCTTTTGATGAAAATGGAAATTTGAAGCTGGAATAAAAAGAAACCCGGTGGTCGAGTAGCCCGAATGCTCTTAGCGGGCGTATCGAGACCACCCGTAAGCAAAATAATTCTGGTTAGTTGTGGTCTCGACTCGATTTGCTTAGCAAATCGTGCGCTCGACCACCGAGGAGAAAAATAAATGTGCGGTATCTTCGGATACGTAACCAACAAGGAAGAAAAACTGGGTCCCATTCTGATCGAAGCGGCGCAGCGCCTCACCTATCGCGGCTACGACTCGGTCGGCGCGGCGACGTTGAACAACGGCACGATCGACCTGCGCAAAGATGTCGGCAAGGTGGAAACGGTGTCGGAGAAGTATCGCTTCGCCGAGATGACCGGGTCGCGCGGCATCACGCAATTGCGCTGGGCAACGTTTGGGGAACCCTCGCAGATCAACTCGCAGCCGCACATCGACTCCGATGGCGACATGGTCGGCGCTCACAACGGCAACGTGGTGAACAACGTCGAGCTGCGCGAACAGTTCATCGCCGAGGGCATGACCGTCCGTTCGCAGAACGACGGCGAGACCTGTGTGCACGCGGTCGAGCGCTACATCAACCGCGGCTACCAGTTCATCGACGCGATCCGCCTGGCGTATGGCGACCTGCAGGGTGACTATGCGTTCGTGATCGGACGGGCAAGTGACGATAAACTCTATGCTTTCAAAAAAGGTTCGGGCATGGTGGTGGGACTCGGCGAAGGCTTCACTTGTGTCTCCTCCGACCTGCCTTCGATCCTGCCGTTGACTCGTCAGATCATCCGCCCGCAGGATGGCGAGATCGTCACGCTCTGGGCCGATCGCGTGGAAGTCCGTTCGGTGAAGGATGGCCGGTTGATCGAGCGCGCGCCCGAACAGGTCACCGAGTCGATGGATGCGGTGCAGAAAGGCGGCTATCCCCACTTCATGCTGAAGGAGATCCACGAACAGCCTCAGGTGGCACGTGAGCTTTTGCACCTGCTCGATGGCAGCCCCGAGATCGAACACCTCCTGGACAAGATGAAGAGGGCGCGCCATCTGTATTTCATCGCCTGCGGCACGAGTTATCACGCTGCCCTGGCAGGCTCGGTCTACTTCGCGCAGCTGGCGGGCCGACCCGCCATCCCCGTGCTGGCACCGCAGTTCATCCCGCAGTACGCGCCCGCGGTGGGACATGAAGACGTGGGCCTCTTCATCAGCCAATCGGGCGAGACGAAGGATGTGCTCAACGCCCTGGAAGCCGCCGAGAAGCGCGGCATGGAATGTTATGGACTCGCCAACGTCATCGGCTCCACGCTGACCAGGGCGACCTCGTTCTGCCTGCCCCTGTGCTGCGGCTACGAGATCAGCGTTCCCGCCACGAAGACGTTTACCAACCAGGTCATCGCGTTTTTGTATCTTGCTTACCGTATGGCGGGACGCGAGGTGCGCGAGCTGGAGCGCATCCCCGAATTGATGGAACGAACCATGGACACGACGAGCGCGCAGGTGGAGTCCATAGCCAAAGACATCAACGAGTGGGAAGACATGTATTGCCTCGGCTACGGCGCGACCTACCCCATCGCCCTCGAAGGGGCGTTGAAGCTGAAAGAGATCACCTACGCCCACTGCGAAGGGATGCTCTCGACCGAGTTCAAACACGGACCGCTTTCGGCGGTGAGCAAGGGTTTCCCGATCATCTTCGTCGCGGGACCCGGAGACATCCCCCTGATCATCAGCGGCATCAACGAGGTCAAAGTCCGCGGCGCCCGGACGATCGTCATCGCGGAGGATGACCCGCGCCTGCGCGCCAATGCCCACGATGTGATCGCCCTCCCCAAATCGGATGCGCAGATCAGTGCCCTGTTGGGAGTACTGCCGCTGCAAATGCTCTCGTATCACATGAGCGTGATGAGAGGGTTTGACCCCGATTTTCCGAGGAATTTGTCCAAGACTTTGACAGTGGATTGAGATGACCTGAGCCAGTCTTCCGGAAAGTTTATCGGTGTAAGAAGGTTTATCAATGACTATGGTTAAGCAAAATCTGTATCGACGATTAACGTTCACTTCCATTTTGATGCTCACGGCAGCATGTATGCCCGCCATCGAACGCGCCGAAGCCCTCCCTACCGCGTCGACTCCGACCACGACAGAACCTGTCTGTCAGCCCTCTCCAATTTTAGAATCCCCCAACAGCTTTCCTGAGATCCAGGCAGCGATGCATTCAGAGGGTGAGATCTGGGCTTTACTGTTTTTTGGGGAGGCACATGCAAACAAGGATTTGAAAATTGTCTGGAGGATTGCTGCCCCGGAGCCGGGCACAGAAGTCGGTTTTCAGGCTCAAAATAAAGAGGGGATGATTCTTCAGCCTATCTGGGGACCCACTTTTCATCCCGAGTCCACATGGGAGCGCCCGGGCATGGAATGGGGAACGGGCTTCAACTTCCCGGAACCGGGCTGCTGGAGGATCACTGCCAAGCTTGGTGAGACGGAGGGCGAAATCTCGCTGGATGTGTCAGACCCTTAACGAAGCCCTGGATTGACCTTGTGGGTCACGCTTTCGGCGTGATGCCATTCCAAAACGTCACGACACAGTTGATCCACAAAGGACGTTATGCAAGATAGACAAGAACACCAACAGGAAGTCCGGCATTTCTTGCAAAAACACTTTTCCATCCATGACTGGAGTTTTTCACTGCCGCGCGGCACTGGCATGGAAACTTATTTTGTACGGGGAAATGACCAATGTTATTTTGTAAAGGTTGGAGTATCAGTTGAGCGATATCTTGCACTGGCAGAGATCGGCTTGACTCCACCAGTTCTCGCTTTTGGTCAATTGGAGAGCGGCAAGTCGATAATGGTCCAGTCTTTCGTTGAAGGACGAAATCCTTCTCGAAGAGATTATTGGGATTACCTTGAAAACGTCGCCGCGCTCATCCGCACAATGCACCATCACCCACGCGTAAGAGAAATATTGCCACCTGCCTCTTCGAACCTTCATAAAGACGCAGGATTACAAGCATTGAATCATCTCCGTCAAAAGTGGGAACGCTACAAAGCACAGGTTCCGAACGTTGCCAGGTTCGTAGATGACAGCCTGGACGATCTTGCTCGACAAGTCAACTTGTTTTCAAGCGAAGGGCTGGTCTCGTCGCACAACGATATTTGCAACGCCAACTGGCTCTTCGCTTCCAACGGCAAGATTTATGTCGTGGACTTCGAGGCCATGTCCAGGGATGATCCCGCCGCGGATATGGGCGCGCTTTTGTGGTGGTATTACCCTCCGGAGTTACGAGGACGATTTTTGGATATCGCGGGCTATCGTTACGACGACGAATTCAAATTTCGCATGCAAACCCGCATGGCAATGCATTGTCTCCACATTACCCTTCCACGCGAGCAGAGTTTTGATAGTTTTGACGCCAACGACTATGACGAAGCATTAACTGATTTTAGCGCAATCCTGAATGGCGAAGAAAACCCTCAAGGTTACAATG
>Ga0105098_10000600_pt1 | contig 12613 bp, 2 predicted proteins | sample PPLLak21cMay2015_FD_79137 | JGI IMG/M metagenome (GOLD analysis project Ga0105098, IMG submission 79137) | Freshwater sediment microbial communities from Prairie Pothole Lake near Jamestown, North Dakota, USA - PPLs Lake P7 Core (1) Depth... | ecosystem: Environmental > Aquatic > Freshwater >... | reverse complement strand
TATGGCTATAGAAATGAATTTGCCCGGACGTTAAATGGCGCGCTGTATCAACTGGTGCGGGATGAGTTCCATCAAAACCGCTATTTCACCGACCAGGCAGCATTCCTCTATATCGAACGCCATAATCATGCACTGGATGCACTTTATGCAGCGGAGAACAAGCCCCCGACTGCCAGCGACGCGAATACCACCGGCGAGTGGTGGGAAGTGGTGACGACAGACGGCACCCGCTATCGCCTGGGCTGGAACGGGAACTCAGAGCAACTGGCTCTTATGTACGGCTATGCATGTACTACTGAGGGATTGGATTGCATCACACCGGACGGCGCGTATGCTTCCCTCGGCTATGCGGGCAAGGCACAAGACCTGGTGGCTCTGCGCTGGCGTGTGGATAAGGTGAGCGACACGCATGGCAATTACATGGAATATCGTTATTCTGAAACATCTCCTGCGTCGGGAATTGCCCAATTTGATCGGGAAAGTTATTTGGAATCTATCTCCTATACAGGCTTTGATGACCCTGAGGTCGAAGGAACATCAGAACTGGACCTTGAACCGGCTTATCGAGTTGTGTTTACTCATGCAGACCGCTCCGTGGGGGATACGCCGACAGAGTTCAATATTTGGGATAACATTGATTCCCAACTCCTCTCAAAGATCGAAATGTTTTGTCTGGTTTGCACAACGGATCCGGAGAACGCGCCGATCCGGACCTATACATTTGGCTATTCCCTTGCGCCTGCCCCAAATGACAACGGCACTTTGACGTTGACCAGCCTGGATATCACCGGTGGTGGTTACACAGAGAATGGAAAATCCATTCCTTTGACCAAGAGTCCCAAGATTCGTTTTACCTACCAGGATAAGGACAACCGCGCCTCTGGGAATGGCGATATCTTTAAGTACCCACGCCTGGCGACGATCGATAATGGTTCAGGAGGATTATTAACATTTACCTATGAACATGACGGGCGCGCCAACAATTCCTGGTACAACTACCGCGTGCAAAACGTCGTTGTGGATAGCGGCCTGGGCCTCGCCAAAAAACAATCCTACGCGTACGTGACTCCAATCTATAGCGGCCAGGGCGGGAATCCCGCTTTGGGCGAGTTGATCGGGTACACCACCGTGACCGAGTCCCTGCTGGATTTCCTGCACGCGGACGCCGCGATCGTAAAGACCAAACACACCTTCGGGACAACGGGTCTGGACACCGGACGAGAAATGCAGATGGTGGTGTTGGATAGCTCTGACACGGTTCTTCGAAAGACAACCAACGTCTATGTGACCGACAACATGGGGGCGCCGAAAGACAATAACGGGAATCCCTTCCCCGGCTGGAACTATCGCTACTTGGGGGCATCAGCCAGCTATGAGAGAAGTGGAGGTGCCCTCACCCTCATATCCAGGAACACGTACTACAACGATCCGTTCACCGGCAACCCTTTGGTGCAAAGCACGTACCTGGGGAACAGCCTGTATCGCAAGGTGTATTACGAATACATGACAAATCCCGGGCGTTATATTTTGGATAAAGTCTCGCGGGTGCTCCTGGTGGACGCCGGGAATCAGATTTACTCGGATACTCGCTATCACTACGATGGGAGGATCAATGAGGCGCCCACACGCGGAGACGTGACGCTCGTGCAAAGACTGACAGGGAATCCAGATGAACTAATCCAGACGATCGATACGGTCACAGACTATAACATCTACGGGAATGCGGTCTCAGTCAAAGCCTATCGAGACTATGGAACGGTGAATTCGTATCCTTTGTCGTCTCCCGAATCGCTCTTTTGGAAATCCACGACAGAGTACGATTCTGTGCAAACTGATCCGACGCAAAGCTACCCCATCAAGGTGACTAATGCACTGGGTCAATACAGCTTGATGGCGTATTTGCGTACCCTGGGTGCGCCCTATCAAGCCACCGATCCTAACGGCTGGACGACCTCAACAACTTATGATGGTCTGGGGCGGACTGTCGCTGTGATTCCGCCGGGCATGGTGCATCCGGATCAGGCGGGTACCGTGTTTATTTATCCATCACCTGACGCGAACGGGAATATTCCGGCGCCCCACTCTGTCGAGATGCAGATCCTGGATACTCTCGTGGGCAGGAACCGCACGAGCGAATACCGTTCGGTTTGGGGGATTTACGATGGAACGGGCCGCATGCTCCAGACTCAGGTGGACGCTCATACAGAAGAATATCCTAGCCAGTTGCTGGTCAATACCACCTTTTTCAATGCCCAGGGACTTGCAAGACAACAGAGTCTTCCCTATTATGTGAACGGGGCAGGTGGGAACTATACGTATGAGCCCGGCAACCAGTTTACGATGACCGAATACGACGCTCTGGGACGTGTCACCAGTGCCACAGCTCCGGGAGGGATCACGAGCTACGCATCCTATGATGGTTTGACCACCACTGGCACAGATCCAAACGGCAACAAGGTCAGCAGCACCACGGACGGATTGGGCCGCATGATCTCGATAGCGGAGTTTTCCGATCCGGAGACAATTTATGCAACGACAACATACTTCTACGACTCGGCAGATCGCCTCGTCCAGGTCAAGGATGCAAAGCTCAACAACACCACCATCCAGTATGACTGGCTGGGCCGCAAGCTGGGCATGGACGATCCCGATATGGGCATCTGGTCGTATGAGTATGATTCACTGGGCAATATAAGTTCGCAGATGGATGCCAGAGGGCAAGAGTTGAAATTCACTTATGATGCTCTGAACCGACTGACGAAGAAAAGCAGCGATGATGCCAGCACAGCCGATGACAGTAACTATACCTACGGCACCGAACCCGGCACGATCGGCCTGCGGATCGGCATGACGGATCCCAGTGGTTCCTCGAGCTGGAGTTATTCGAACGATGGGCGGACCGTTACGGAGACTCGCACGATCGGTGGCGAGCAGCACTGGGTCACGACCCAGGCTGACTGGCTGGGTCGCGCCATCGACACCACCTACGATGACGACGAGGTGGTTTCCTATACCTACGATGAACTCGGCCGCCCGTATCAACTGGCAAGTGACCCGGAGGGTGACCAGTCAGCCAAGACCCTTGTGGACCTTACCTACAATGTCCTTGGGCAGATCGAAGAACAAACCCTGGGCAATGGGACGATGATCGAGAACAGCTATGACCCGGGCACAAACCGCCTCACGAATCGAACGGCTACTGCTGGTGATGAAACTGAATTGCTCAACCTGTCTTACGAGTATGATTCCAATGGCAACATCACACGCCTGGAAGATAACCTGTTGAGCGAAACCCAGTTCTATGAGTATGATTTCCTGAATCGGCTCACGAGCGCAATCGGTGCGCAAGGCGCACCGGACGTCGCGCCTTCCACTCCCGAGACATATGGCCAGGAGTTCGAGTATGACCAGGTCGGCAATATCCTGCAGCTCAATAACTGGGGGACGGCTCCCACGTTGGAGCAGGGTCGCGCGCCTGTTAATAACTTTGCATATGTGAACTATCCCGAGCCGAAAAACCCGACAGGTCTTGGAAACCTGTCGGGTTTACGTGCCGCGGAAGCACTCCTGGCGCCCGCCCCTCCGCGCCAAATCGAATCGACCGAGACGCCCACCGAAACGCCAACTCCGACAGCAACGGAGACACCTACACCTACCGAGACCGCCATAAATTCCGCTACGGTCACGAACACTCCCGTCCCGACCAATACCTCTGCCGGGACAAGCACCCCTTCGGGTACACCGAGTCCCACATTGACGCCGACCCCAAGGCTGGAAGATTCCTACACCGTCTCCCTGCTCAATATGAATGGCGCAGACGGATCGACAACATTCACAGATCAAACCGGCATAACGTGGACTCGCGTAGGCAATGCCCAAATTGACACGGCTCAATCGACATTCGGTGGAGCATCCAGTCTGTTCGATGGCAGTGGAGATTATCTCATTGCTCCTGACAGCGATAATTTCTATTTCAACGGAGACTTCACAATTGACTTCCGTCTCCGGTTGAACTCCAATTCGTCATTTCGCCTGTTCGACCAGGCAGGTGCAGCAAACCAGTTTCTTTTACACTTTACAGCCGGTTCAGGTTGGGGGCTGCAAGTTTATGGAACCGGCGGTTTGAAGGTCTCGGGTTCATGGGCATGGATGCCTTCAACGGGAGTGTGGTATCACGTTGTACTTGTGAGAAGTGGCAATGAATTCAAAATGTTCGTAGATGGAACGCAGATCGGGTCAACTGTAACAGATGCCGATGCCATTCCTAACATTGCCGGCACAGTGTATCTGGGCGCTAACAATTTGGGGAGCACTTCTTTGAATGGCTGGCTGGATGAAGTACGCTTTTCAAGAGGGATTGCCCGCTGGACATCCAACTTCATTCCACCAGGCTCCGAATATGCCTTTACCGCTTCGACTCCCGCACCGATGCCCAGTGTTGATGATTCTTATACTCTTTCGCTATTACATTTCAATGGCACAAACGGATCAGTTTCGTTTGCTGATGAAACTAGCCGATCCTGGAGCGCTAATGGCAATGTCAGGATGGACACAGACCAATCGATATTTGGTTCATCATCTGGATATTTTGATGGTACAGGAGATTATCTCTATTCTGCGCCTTATACCGATTTCAATTTTGGGATTCAGGATTTTACGATCGACTTTTGGATCAGACGGAATGGCAATCAGACGAATAGTAATGGCGTTATCGGAACAATACACACGCCGAGCCAGTCTGGCTGGAACGTTTATTTCTCTACAAACAACGCGCTGCGTTTCTACAGCTCTGCAGGCAGTGTCGCTTCTTCTATGCCTCTTCCAGACCTTACCTGGACGCATGTAGCCATTGTTCGTAATGGCAATATGGTGATCATGTACTTCGATGGTGTTCTGGTTGGCTCGGCAAATGTGTCCGGAGCGTCGTATGATACCGGGTCAACTGGTATTGCACTCGGCCGGTACTATGCAAACTATGATGGTTACTACTTCAAAGGTTGGCTGGATGAGTTGCGGATCTCGAAGGGCATTGCCCGTTGGACGGGCAACTTCACTCCACCAACCTCGGAATATGGATTCGTCGCTTCGACGCCCATCCCCTCGCCTACGAGCATGCCCACGAGTGAGCCTGGCACTGACGATGCTTATACGTCTGCCTTGCTTCACATGAATGGTATCGATGGCTCGCCGATCTTCACAGATGAGAGTGGCAAGGTCTGGAGCGCCAAAGGCGCTGCCCAGATGGATACCACTCAATCGGAATTTGGTGGAGCCTCTGGTTTCTTTGATGGATCAGGAGATTATCTGTCAACGTCGAACCATGCTGATTTTCAGGTTGGTTCTGGCGACTTTACCATTGATGCCTGGATCATGGTTCCCTCTGTGCCAACCTCGTCAGAAGCAATCTTTTGGTATGGAACGGATGGCAATTGGTACAACTCAATTTACCTGGGTACAAGTGTGTCTGGTTATCTCGCTGGCATCATCTATGACTCCACCACTGCTAACGTTGTTACCCACCCGACACAGATCTCTGCCGGCACATGGCACCATGTAGCATTCATCCGGAATGGCCCTAATCTATATCTCAGCCTGGATGGCAATGTAGTCAGCGGCACAGCTAACAAAACCGTTGGAATTCCGAGTTCTGCCACCACTCAAATTGGCGCGATTTATGGTTCACAATACAGACAACAGTACTTCAACGGCTGGATCGATGAATTCCGTTTCAGCAAAGGTATTGCCCGCTGGACATCGGACTTCACTCCCCCAACCTCGGAATATCTGCCCGGGACAATGTCAGACAGCCTTGCAGCCCATTGGAACTTCGAAGACGTGACAGGGACGACAGTCCCGGATGTCGCCACCGGTAACCCATATAACAATGCTGCTACCTTACAAAATGGAGCCACAATTGTTCCTGATGGGTCAAATGGGAGTGCCGTTTCCTTCGACGGCTCGAACGATTCGGCTGTGGTCGCCAACCAGGCAGAGGTCAGGAAGAATGGGAGCTTCACGCTTTCCGCCTGGATCAACCCATCTGCGCTTGTGACAGATCACAGGCAGTATATTATCAACAAAGAGGCTTCCTCAAGCGACTACGATTACGGTTTTATCACCACTCAGAACAACACGGGTACAGCTACTCCCACACCTCCAGCCAATGTGGACGTGAATGGCAATCTCATCTTCCGCGTCGGCGATCTGACTCCCAATAAGGTGATCGGGCCCATTCTGCCGGTGAACACCTGGACTCTGGTAACCGGTGTGTACGATTCGGCTAAGGGTGAACTGCGCTTGTACATCAACGGTACGTTGTCCGCCGTGGAAAAAGTAACCGGTACCGTGAGCATGGGCACAGGAGCCTTGAGCTTCAGCCCGGCGGGAAACCTGTATCACGGCAAACTGGACGAGGTGCGCTTCTACAACCGCGCCTTGACAAATGAGGAAGTAACCTACCAACTGTTCAGCACATTCCCGACGCCCACCCCGCTTCCAAGCAGCACGCCGACAGCGACATCGGCAGCGACATCTACGCCAACAGCTACGCCGCTTCCGGCGAGCGCTCAGCAATGGGGCACCGGGGATGACGGCGATCTTACTGTATCGGGCAATTTCAATCTCAATGCCAATACCAACGGAGTGAACGGCCGCTCCTGCGCGGACGGTGTAGGTTATAGTGTGACCAGCCTGGCAAGCACCCGGGCTTATGTCAGCCCGGCGCCCACGGCAGGTTGTTTGCAGCCCGGCGACGAGGTCATGCTGATCAACCTTCAGGGTATCCCCGGCAGTACGTACAACACGGGTACCTACGAGTTCCTGCGAGTTGCAGAGACTGGCACAAACTACGTGCAATTCACAACCATGAAACTGCATTGGTATGGGTCCGGTTGGCGCAGCGACAGCAACATCGGGACAGGTTCAGGGCAGCAGAAGGTGATGCTGATGCGTGTGCCGAATTATAAGGATGTGACGGTGAACGGCACGCTGACCAGTACTGGCTGGGATGGAAACAAATATGGTGCCATTGCTTTCCGTGTCAGCGGCACCTTGAATGGGAGCGGTTCGATTACCGCCAGCAGCCGGGGGTACGGCAGTTGGACAGGGTTTGCAGGCTACAATGTCAGCACGAGTTATGGCGCCGGGTCCAAGGGTTCAATCGCTTACGTTTATTATGGAGACGGTGCCGGCGGCGGTTATGGCACTTCCGGAGAGAGCAATGACACCGCGGGCGGAAGCCCCTACGGCCGGCCGCCACTGGATGTGCTCTTCCCCGGGGGCGGCGGCGGTCCGGGCGGGCAGTGTACAAGTGCTGCCAGCTGCGATCCCAGCATTCCTGGTGCGGGTGGCAGCGGAGGAGGAATCCTGTGGATCGGCGCCCGGACGATCAACTTCGCGGGCAGCCTGACAGCCAATGGAGGCAATGGTTCTGACGGCGATCATGCTGGCACAGGCGGCGCAGGGGCAGGCGGGAGCATCCGCATCGAGGCGCAGACGGTTACCCTGGGCGCTGTTTCGGCGGCGGGAGGAACGTACTACGTCGACGGCGGGCAGGGCCGCATTGCCGTTTATTATCAGAATACTCTGCCCTCCATCACATCGAATGTCCCGGCTCCGTACATCGCGCAGCTTGGAGCGGTGGCGACTCCAACTCCAAGCCCGACGCCTGTTTCCGTAGTCCCGCCGGTGGGCGGCACAGGGGCGGACGGAAACCTGAACGTCACCGGCAGTTTTAACATCAACGCCCAGAATAGCGGTGTTCATGTCTGCACGGATGGCGGCGATGCCGTTGCCTATTCCATTGTCGAATTATCCGGACAGAGTTCTTCGGCAACACTCTCCATGTGGCCCGCCGCTGGCTGTTTGAAACCCGGTGATGAGGTGCTGATCATCAACCTGCAGGGAACCACATCGAATTACGTCAATGTAGGCGAGTATGAATTCCTGCGTGTCGGCAGCGTTGCAGGGAACGCCGTTTACTTCACGTCCGCGAAAGTCAATTTCTATGGCGCCAACGCCGGGGACGACAGCAACATCGGGACCAGTTCGGGTCAGCAGAGGGTGATGCTAATGCGCGTACCGAACTATCATAATGTGACCGTGAGCGGAACCTTGTACGGCAGCAGCTTTCCCTGGGGCGGCAGTAAGAATGGCGTGGTCGCCTTCCGAACCAGTGGTACCTTGAGCGGGAGCGGAGTGATCTCGGTCAGTGCTTTGGGGTATGGCAGCTCGACCGGTTTTGCCGGCTCTTACGTCTCGACCGCGTATGGAGGTGGAGGCGCCGCCCCCTCCTCACCCGGTGGAGGTGCACAGGGTGGAGGCGGCGGTTATGGCACGGGTGGTGCGAATGGAAGTGCCGGCGTATATGGCGGCAGCGCTTATGGCCAGCCGGTGCTGGGGTCGCTCTTCCTGGGCGGTGGCGGCGGCAAAGGCGGAGATTGTAGTAAGTTCTGTGATCATCCGGCTGGCGGCTCCGGTGGTTCAGGCGGGGGGATCCTATGGATTGGCGCCCAGATGATCAACTTCCAGGGCAGCCTGACGGCGAATGGAGCTGGTGGTTATGATCCGACCAACTCGACGGCCGGTGCGGGCGGCGGAGGCGCAGGCGGGAGCATCCGTATCGAGGGCGCGACCATCACGTTGAACACCGTCTCGGTGGCAGGTTCTCCCCAGTACGCGGCCGGTGGAAGAGGTCGTATCGCCATCTACTACTCTGACTCCCTGGCTAACAGCGCGACGATTTGCGCCCAGGCTTCGACGTACTGCAAAAATACAGGTTCGGCAGGTACGCCTGCACCGACACCTATAGCACCGACGCCCTCCGCAACAGCTTCACCGATCCCCGCGCCCCAGGGCTGGTACGCCAGTGACTACACCTACAGCACGGACATCCCTCACGCGGTGACCGCGGTGGACCGCGGCTCCTTCACAGATTCGTTCGAATACGATGACAACGAGAGTGGTAACGGCAATATGACCTGCCGCGTGGAAAGCGGTGTGACCTACAAGCAGGAATACAATGCGGAGAACCGCATCTCAGCCATCCACAAAATGGATGGAGACTGTGAAACAGGCACAAGCGTTGAATCATGGAACTATGTCTACGATGGGGACGGCGTTCGCACGACCACATCCCATAACACAGGCGTTGGCACTCCCACCATCACGCGCTACTACTTCGGCGGCGCCTACGAGACCACAGGCAGCACCTGGAAGAAATACTACTCCTTCGGCGGGCAGACCATTATGCGCGACGCGGACGGGTTCAAGTACTTCCTCAGCGATCACCTCGGCTCGGTCTCAGTCGTGCTGAGCGACAAGGATGAAAATGGTGATGTTGAAGTTCTCGAACAACAGCGCTACCTGCCGTTCGGAGGACCCCGCGAACTACCGAACTACTCAACTATCCAACTAACCGACTATACCTACACCGGCCAGCGCGACCTCCCCGGCACGGGATTGATGGATTATGATGCTCGTTTTTACTCACCAACTCTCGGCAAATTCATTCAACCCGATACAATAATTCCAGATTTAGCGAATTCACAAAGTTGGAATCGATATGCTTATGTAGCGAACAATCCGATCATGCGTAATGATCCTACCGGTCACTTTGCGATACCGGCAATTTCGTTAGCATTAGTAGTACTAGGAGTAGCAGCTATAGCAGTCGGTATAACAGTACTGGTTTATCATGATCAGATACAAGAAGGGATAGAAGATGGTGTAGATGCCATAGTAGATATAATGAGCAGTGGTAAAGACACTGCAATGGGTTCAAATCCAAGAAAGCCTATGAAAGCGCCTGGTTTTTTTGCTTCCCCACCACCACCAAATCCATTCGATCCTAATAAGAATAAGAAGGATAATAGCGGCTTACACCCCGCTGCAAAGGCTACTGAGGCTATTGTTAACTGGGCAGATGGTTGCGTGAAAACGGTGTTGGCATATGCCATTTCTATCGCAGCGGCAGCGTATTATGCAATTGGTGTATATAAACGAAGTCCTATAGAAAATGCGCTAACTCCAACGCCTGCAGATTCGGCAACGCAGACTGCAACTGCTGCACCTTCTCCTACACTTGCTTTACCATTGACCCCTACAGGTACTTCCACACGTACTTCTACTTCGACTTCCACCTCTACTGCTACATATACTCCTACTTCGACTTCCACTTCTACTGCTACATATACTTCTACTTCGACACCTACACCTACGCCCTATCAAACTCTGTGGCGGAGTAATCGATGGAATGAATAATTGCAGAATGAAATATAATCGAAACGCCTTTGGTTATCGAGAATGAGAGATTGTAGATGTCATATGTAGATAAGATCATCTTAAATATAGCTCGTAATGTGTCCAACTTCTATATTAAAGCAAATCATCCTCATAAGGCTGTACGGTTTCTTGAGATAGTTCTGAAAATTTCGCCTGTGGATGGAGATCTGCATTTAATGCTTGCAGCCGCACAAAAAGCAGCAGGGTTGCGCAATGAATCTATACGTACCGTAAAGAACACAATAAAAGTCTTTCCTGAAGATCCTCATATTTTATGGGGACTTGGCGTTTGGCTTCTACAGTTTGGGCGTCCGGCTGAGGCTTTGGAGTATCTTGTCCAGTATCTGGACAATTGGACGGACAAAAATAATAAAGGCAGCCTAGCAAATGTTTACGCAGTAATTGGACTATGTCATCTTAGGCTAAAGAAATGGCAGGAGGCTGAAGAATTCTTGTATAAATCAAGAGAAATGGCACCTTGGGATTTGGATGCATGTCTTGGCATTGCTGCCTTATATAACTACACCGATCGTTTCGAGAAGATCCCTGCACTACTAAACGAGTATATTCAGCGTTGGCCAGATTTATATCCACCTTATTATTGGATGGGGCAGCATTACCAGTACATGCTGCGCCGCCCTAAGGATTCTATAGAATGGTATCAAAAGGCATTAGAGAAAACAATTGACCTTGATGCAAGAAATTATTGTGAAGTTTACGTTGAAGCCTCGAACCTCTTCGATGTTCTATTGAACGAATATATTGACGCGTTAATAGCTTGTGGCGAAACGAGTTTGATTCTGACCGAGATACAAAAGTACGAAAGATACGGGATTGGATTATCTGTAGAATCGCGAAGGAGGCTAATCGACGTGAACGTCGATTTGAGGGATTTTGCACAGGCTGAAAAGTTTGCCAAAAGTACACCCAGGGCCCTTAAGAATATGCCTGAGATTCTTTCATCCATTGCGCATATGGAATATAAAAGGGGTGAGATTGATAAGGCATTGAGCATCATTCGACAGGCATTACTCATTGATGCGGAGTTTCCTCAGGCTTTGGCTACATTGGGGTCCATTCAAGTAGATAACGGAATGTGGGATTCCGCAATAAAAACATATGAATTGTTGATAAGTCGATTTCCATTTGTCACTAACTGGCTAAACCAACTCGGACTATGTTATCTGAGCATAAACCAAATAGAGATGGCACGTAAGTATTACGAAGAGATTGTTCAGTATGATGAATTAGACGCCGATGCATGGGTTGATTTAGGCGATGTTTATCTAAAGCTGGGAAACCATAATCAAGCAATTTTGGCTTTTCAACGGGCGCTGAAATATGATTGGCTGGATAGTAAAAAACGCGAACGGGCACTTCAGGCAATTGGGCAACTAAAGTCAGAATGACATCCTGTTCGCGTGTGCGGCGAGAATCGTCCTTCTCTGCTGGCACATGGTCTCTCAATGCTAGCTCTAATTGGGGTCATAGGAGTAATAGCATCCATTCAATTAAGAAACAAGCAATTTGATGCAGCGGCAGTCATGATCAATGACCAGTTGTGGAGTGCTCCAGGAGTAGTGTCTCAAAACAATCATTGGGAACCATAGGATGATTCATCTAATTTAGGCCTTCCTTAGAAACCATTTCTGTTGCTAGGGAATATCTGATAAGGAATTGGTAAAATGACTATCCCGAAAATAGCATATAAAGTGATAAGAATCGAGACCTTTGTCTTATGGTTAAGTGGAGTTTTAATGATAATGAATGCTCTGGAAGTAAAACTGCTTTCTTTGACAAGTTTCCTGGTTCTGATTGGAAGTCTGATATTTTCTTTGCTGATGGATGCGCGGATGGTTCGCGCCAAAAAGGAAATTTCGCGTCCCCAAGGTTTACAAATGATGGGCATATACTTTTTAGTAGGTATAATATTACTGTTTTCGCCTATCTCGATGGCACAAAGAACTGCACTGGATTCTTATAACACGGTATCATTGATATTGGGAATAACGTTATTGTTGATCAACTCAATACTTTTTGTGGCTTTGTGGACTGTTCCTCATGATAAATCTTCAGGCTAGATATTCTGGAGATCGGCTAAGTGGCTATTGACCAAAGATACAGTTAGGTTTGTCGAGCCTCATGTTCAGCGGTGGGCTTTGCGAAGCTAGCCCTGGGTTCGGCGGTGGTCTTTGACCCCGCCGAACATTGACCGAAGATACCGTCATGAATGTCAAGGGTGAAGGAGGGCAGCAGATTGGTAATGGGGATCGAAAGGGACACCGGATTTGAGGACGCCTAAGCACAAGGAAAGTAGTTTTCGCATGGCAGC
>Ga0105098_10000598_pt1 | contig 12626 bp, 13 predicted proteins | sample PPLLak21cMay2015_FD_79137 | JGI IMG/M metagenome (GOLD analysis project Ga0105098, IMG submission 79137) | Freshwater sediment microbial communities from Prairie Pothole Lake near Jamestown, North Dakota, USA - PPLs Lake P7 Core (1) Depth... | ecosystem: Environmental > Aquatic > Freshwater >... | reverse complement strand
TTCATCTGGACAAGCATCTCACCATAGCCGTCATAAAATTTTTTATAGATGTTGATACGGCGATCCATCTCGGGAGACTCGATTACCTTTCCTTTTGCGTCTCGTTTCAGTCCGGGATCAATACCGCAGACGTTTTCACCGCAGACAATCGTGATACCGGAGATCGCTGCACCTATGGCGAAGTGCTCCCAGTGTGCCCGCGCAATCTCGGTTGATCCAAGGGCGCCGGTGAAGATAGGAAGGCGCATCCTGACTTTCTTGTCCCATCCATACTCAGTTTCGGTATCAACCTTCGAGAAGAGCGCTGTATCCGGATTGGCTTCGACACCTTCGGGAAGTCCTTGCGCCCCGACTGCGTATCCCTGTATGCTGAGATGAGAGTAATCAATCGGGTAGTTCTTATCGGCACCTGCGGTCAGCTCACCGAATGGACCTGGGTATAAAACCTCCCTTCCCCGGAAGGTGGATAACCAGATCTCGCAACTGCCCTTACACCCGTCAAGGCACCGGGTACAGATACCCGATGACGGAGCTACAGATCTTGAACGGTTAACCGTTCCGGTTGCCTCGTTTGCGTTTGGTTGTCTGAGATTCATGAATAAAACTCCACATAAACTGCATATTCTTCGATCTGAACAAACACGGTTTGAGATGATCTCAACCTACATGATTTAATACTCATTCGCTAATAAGCGCTTGCTTTCCATCCTCTTTTAAGCTTTGCGGTTTGAAATCAGGATTGCTCTCTATTTTATCTCATTTTTTCATAAAATGTATGCTAAAACTGAAAAAAATCCCAATTTTTTATAAATAGATCAAAACAAAATTTATTGTACCCGACTCTATGTGCCGTTTGTCTTCACTTCACGCAACCATAAATTTGGCCCTGTAAAAACCCTAAGTTTCAACGAATATTTACGCACCTATTTACGGATAGGACTGTACCTATCCCCCCTTCGATTGCTCCTGCACTTTGCGATTATATTGTATTACTTCTCTGAAATTATCTCTCCAGAGGGGAATGCCACAGCTGCGGGGGCGAAGGCATTACATGCCGTAGCCCAGAAAAGAGCGTTAAGAAAAATATTGTGGGGATTTCAACAGGGCCCGGTTCATATTTATAAAAGGATATTTACAGTAGTTTACCGGTTATACCAGCAGTTCCGGATTCCGGGTTTTTTTCCTGTTTCTTCCCAGTCTGATCAATTCCCTGGCCTTTTCATAATACTGGCGTGATAACAATTCTTTTCCAAGTTCCTTTGAAAGGACCCCAAGGCTGTTCCAGGCTTCTGCCTGGTTCGGATTCAGTTCCACTACCCGGTTCAGGGCCTGGACTGCTGATTCAAGGAGGTCGCGCCGCTGTCGCAGGATTGCGATCTTTTTGAGAAGCTCACCTCGGGAAAACAAAAATTCCTCATCATCCGGCGAAAGTTCCACGGCCTTGTCAAAATTGCGGAGGGCCTCGGTATCCTTTCCAAGCTCCCGGTAGCAGACACCCCGGTCATGCCAGATATAAGCAAGTGAGGGATCGATATCGATCGCCTGATCGAAAAAGGGGATCGCTTCAGCATGTTTCCCTTCCCGGAAGGATAACCTCAGTCCCTCCTTGTAGCTCACCTTTGCTTTTCCCAGTATCTTATCAAACATGCCTACCGTCGAAGGTGGTGCAGATTCTGAAGGTAGCGCACCGGTTATAACAGCATTTGTTTTGTTTAACAGTTCAGGTCCCATCTCTTCGGTAATGTCCCGGATTTTTCCTATCACTCCGATGAACATCCCTTTGCTGTCATAGAGAGCAGTGGACTTCATCCATAAAATAATCTGGCGCCCCTCCTCCGGGATCGCCTTGATCCATGCAGCAATCGTGCCCTTCTCTTTTTCTATAATGGTATAGTTATTTTCGGTAATGGTCGCATCGTCCTGGAAGATGAGATCGCTGAGCATGGGTGCCCTGTGCCCAAAAAACGGAATTGAATAATCCCAGTCTCCTTTGCCAAGGATATCCTGTTCTGCGATCCCGGTCATCTTTTCCATTCCCTTGTTCCATACCATCACTTTGCCTTCACGATCGATGACATATGCTGCCTGATGGAAGAAATTGAGCGCATCTGAAAGCACCTTCTGGGTCGTTCCCGGTCCTCTCCCGAGGTTTCTGCGGTCAACGGCCTGTCGGATCATATGAACCATCTCGAGAAGCTGGGACTGGGCGTCATCGCCTTTCTTTAAGAAAAAGTCTGCACCGTTATTAAGTGCCTGAATTGCGGCATATTCCCGGCCCACACCGGTGAAAATAATAACGGGTGTCGTATCCCCCTTTGCACGGAGCATTTTTAAGAAATCAATACCGTTTATCTCCGGCAGGTCATAATCAACAACCATTGCATCGAAGGAACTGCTCATCAGAATTTCAAGTGCTTCCTTGGCAGAAAGGGCTGCCTTCACGTTCATATTACCGAAACGTTCGAGAAAAAGACGGATAACCTCAAGCATTGGTTTCTGGTCATCAATAACAAGAACAGACAGCATAGTACGAAAATAATGATGCAAAAAAATAAAAAGATTGGGATTTATTCTCGTTTTGCCAGTTTATGGTCCAGACAAAAGAGGTGGCCGGGATGGTCACCGACGCAGATTATTTCAGCAAGAATATCGCTTGCATTCTTCTCCTCCTCGACCTGTTCCTTGACAAACCACTGGAGCATCTCAAAGGATGCGTGGTCTTTTTCCTTTACCGCGAGATCAACAAGCCCGTTAATCATGTCAGTGACCTTCTGTTCATGGGCATACACCTCTTCAAAGACTTTACCGGCGGATGACCATTTTGCCTTAGGGGCTTCGATATCGAGGAGCGTAACCCTGCCGTTCCTCTCGATCAGAAAGTCATACAACTTTAACGCGTGGCCCTGTTCTTCCTTCGCCTGCACCCGCAACCAGTGGGCAAATCCCTTCAGGGTGGTATTCTCAAAGTACGCGGACATCGACAGGTACAGGTAGGCAGAATAGAGTTCACGGTTAACCTGCTTGTTCAGGGCTTGTTCCATAGTCTTGGAAATCATATCAAAAACCTCAGGTTTTATCCATGATTGGTTTTTTCTTTAATAATGCTTTCGTAGTTTTGGAGAAAATCCGAAGGATTATTTTTTCTTTCTCGGTCGGATGAACGAATGGAACAGTCCGGTGATGGTGTTCGGTTTCCTGGGGCGAAAAACCCCTTCATTGACGTAACGCACATCTTCGATCGAGAAGAAGGCGTGGGGATTTGTTGCCCTGATATGTTCAGTAATCCTGGGTACATCCACCCGGTTGACAAGAGACAGGATCATCTTGACATTTCCTCGTGAACCGCTTGCGTCCAGAGAAGTAATACCGTAATTTTCTGATCGCATAAAGGAGATGATCTCCTCATCGGATTCTTCTGCGGTGATGATACGCAGGATCACCATACCAATTGAGAGTTTTTCTTCGATCACAAGCCCGATATACGTACCCATGGCAAAGCCGAAGGCAAATGCAAGAAAATTTGCAACATTTGACAGATCATTCATTACGACTTCCATGGCAAGGAGCCAGATGACAATCTCAAAAAACGCGATAATGGGCGCGAGGAACTTGATCCCCTTTGAAATGTAGATAACGCGGATGGTCTCCATGCTCACGTCGCAGATACGGGCGATGAAAATCATAAGCGGGAGAATCACCCATGCGTAGCATTCAGGACTGATGATCAAAAACGACACATTTTTCCCCTTGTCGATCTGGTTCAATCAATTGATCAAGCTGAGATCTGTTTCTATATCAGGATTATCCAAAAAAATAAGAAAATAAGAGAAATATGGGACGGGATCCGGAATCGCGCGGATGAGCCTGCCCGGTTTACTTACACATATTTCTGTGGATCGGTATCGAATTTCTTTTTGCATCCAGGAGCACAGAAATAGTATTTTTTGCCTTTATACTCACTGGTGAACTTCGCCGTTTTCTCATCAACGGTCATCTTACAGATCGGGTCAATTGCCATTCTTACCTCCGTTATCTCCTTTTCTTTGCTTCTGGTATATATGTTTTAAGCAGCAGGGAGAGGCTGACAACGGTAACCGAGCTGAGTGCCATTGCGAGAGCGGCAAGTTCTGGCCTGAACGTAAATCCAAAGAATGGATAGAGCAGCCCTGCCCCAACCGGGATAAGGGCCGTATTATAGGCAAAGGCCCAGAAGATATTGCCCTTGATCCTCCCCATCACTTTTTTTGAGAGCTGGATAGCTGCAACTGAGTCAAGGAGGTCGTCTTTAATAAGGACAATATCCCCGCTTTCAATCGCCACATCAGTTCCGCTACCGATAGCGATCCCCACATCTGCCTGGGCAAGTGCGGGTGCATCATTTATTCCATCACCCACGAACGCCACGATCTCGCCTTTTTCCTGGAGAACTTTTACTTCAGAAGCTTTGTCCTGCGGGAGGACTTCGGCAACTACCCTCTCGATCCCGACCTGACGGGCAATTGCATCCGCAGTCCGTTTATTGTCACCCGTGATCATGACTACCTGAATCCCCATTGCTCTCAGCTGTCGCACAGATTCGGCAGAGGTCTCCTTGAGGGTATCTGCAATGGCAATCACTCCGGCCATCTGATTACCCGCAGCGACAAGAATTGCAGTTTTCCCATCCTGCTCAAAAGCAGCGATCCTGGCTTCAGTCTCTTCCGGAACCAGGATTCCCTTTTCCTGCATAAGAGTACGGTTACCCACCAGAACCGGTTCTCCAAGCACCACCGCGCTGACTCCTTTACCGCCATAGGTGTCAAATTGATCGGCAGGTTCAATGGTAATCCCCATATTTTGGGCCTTGCGTATAACTGCGAGGCCAAGGGGATGCTGTGAGTTCTTCTCGACACCTGCGGCAAATCCCATAAGGGTCTGTTCGGAAATACCTGCCGGGAGAATATCTGTCACTTCCGGTTTACCTTTCGTCAGTGTCCCGGTCTTGTCAAAAACAATAGTCGTAACTTTTTCGGCAACCTCAAGAGCTTCCCCATTTTTGATCAGGATGCCCAGCTCAGCACCTCTTCCGACACCAACGGTGACCGCTGTCGGTGTTGCAAGCCCCAGAGCACAGGGACAGGCGACAACGAGTACGGAGATCAATGCTGTAAGGGCAAACAGGAGGGTGGATTGAAGGAGGAAGTACCATACGAGAAAGGCGGTTATCGCTATCACAAGCACCGCCGGAATAAAGTAAACCACGGCAGTATCAGCGATTCGCTGGACCGGCGGTTTCGAGCCCTGTGCGTCCTCTACAAGCTGGATGATCTGGGCAAGTACCGTTTCCCGGCCAACTTTTGTAGCTTTGACCGACAGGACGCTGTTTGTGTTGAGTGTGCCACCGACCACCCGGCTGCCCTTTGCTTTGAGGGGCGGAATCGGCTCGCCGGTGATCATCGACTCATCAACATAACTTTCACCAGCCACAACCTCACCGTCAATGGGGACCTTCCCCCCGGGTTTTACGATAACGACATCACCGATGACCACATCTTCGATCGGGATTTCCTCTTCCTTTCCCTCACGGATAACCAGGGCAGTCTTTGCACGGAGCCCGGCAAGTTTTCTGATCGCTTCTGATGTTCTCCCCTTCGCCCGCGCTTCAAGATATCGCCCGAGCATGAGGAAGGCGGCAAGCATGATGGCAGTATCATAGAACATGAATTCATGGGTGAGGATGATGCCAAATGTCCCCATGACGCTCGAAACGAACGCAACACCGGTTCCCATCGCATACATCACGTCCATGTTGAGAGAACGGTTGCGCAGCGCCATGGACGCGGCACGAAAGATGGGGTAAGCAACATAGAAAAAAACCGGTGTCGCTATAACCAGCATCACGTAGGCGAGGGTGTGCATGGTCAGGGGGAGAGGCACCCACATGGCAAGCATGAGCGGGATACTCACGGCAAAACCGACGGTGAACCTGAGAAATTTATCGTGGAGATCTTTTTCCCGTGCTGCTTTCTCAGCTTCATCACTTACCTCCCCGGCAATACCCAGGTATTGGTACCCTGCATCCTCGATGGCTTTTTTCATATCAGGGATTGCAGACACCGACGGGTTGTAAACAACATAGGCCTTTTCCGTGCCAAGGTTTACGTTTGCAGACAGGATGCCGGGAAGTGCCCGGAGTGCTGCCTCGATGGTCTGGACGCAGGTTGCACAGACCATCCCTCCGATTTTGAGGGTGACCTCACGGTTCACCACTTCATATCCCACCGTCCTGACTGCTTTTTCCAGTTCCGTCAGCGAGACTTTTGCGGGGTCGAACTCAACATGGGCCGTATCAGTGCCAAAATTTACCTGTACCTTTGAAACATCCTTAATCTCGGAAATTGCCTCCTCGATATTCACGGCACAGGTCGCGCAGTGCATGCCAGAAATTTTTAATTCAGCTTTCTTTTTTTCCGGTTCTGCCATAGGATCCTCCGCAGGGGTAATTGTGCATCAGAGCAGTTTTGTCTCTTCAGTTGGCTTTGGTACCTTTACGACCAGGACCCTGAATACCGAGGAACTCTCGTTACTCCAGCGGTGCGGGATCCTGGCAGGACTTTCGACCAGCATATCTTTTCCGACGGTCTGCTTCTCATTACCGATTTCGATAATACCGGATCCTTCAAGCACATAGAAGAATACATCGACAGGTGTGATATGTTTTTTAAGCGCTTCACCGGGTTTCAGGGTAATAACAACGGCGATCGCGTGCGGAGTATCGTAAATTTTACGTGCGTCAACATGGTGAGGATTTGGACCGGACACAACATCTTTAACAGCGGTTATTTTCATGTTTCGCTCCTTTGTATTCTATGCTGAACGTGGGAGCAGGATAGATAAAAGGGTATCAATACCAGCATTTCAATTATTGCCGGACCTGTCGTAAAGGTAGGGAGTGCTTCTTCTTTTCTGCCCGTTTTCCGGATCGCATGTTTTTTTTATTTTCCTTACCAGTTCCCTGAAAAAAAAAAACATCGCGGATCCCGTTACTCAGCCCGCTGTTTTTTGTATTCGGCAAGGAGGGCTGCCGCATACATATCGCTCTTTTTTGTTGGCACGTAATTAAATTCCCTGACCCTTTTCATGAGCTCTTCGGTAAGTGCAGCATCATCCGGTGGTTTGAGCTTATTCACTTCTTCGAAAATCCAGTCGAGGTGATCTATCCCCGTTTCTTTGCCGTCAATAAGCACCCGTTTTGTGGTGATCTTATCCGGGGGAATCCCCCCGCAGATCGAACAGTAATACCCGTCCTTGTCATTCCCTCCCATGGCATTCACTCCCGGATCATGGTAAGCGACATCTTGAACTTTGTGATCGCGGATAAGGCATGGGGGACATTAGCCGGGAAGATGATGGTCTCCCCTTCTTTCATCTGCGATGTCTGACCCGAAACCCAGACCTCGCATTCGCCATCAAGAATGGTAACCACTGCATCAAACGGGGCGGTATGTTCCGAGAGCCCTTCGTTTTCATCAAAGGAAAAAATGGTGATGCTGCCCGCCTTCCGATTGATTACCATCCGGCTGGCAACAGTGCCCTCATTATAGTTCACAAGATCCTTCAGCTTCAGGACTTTTCCTTTGAGGTCTTCACGTTTTTTATCGGGTTTGTCCGGGTTTTCCTGGATGTATTCTGCCATAATCGCGACTCTCCCGTGTGCAGTTGTTGATGGGGAGAGTATTATTGATTTCCTCTTTTTTGACTGGTCAAAAACCAAAGAGTGCCCCTGAGCCTTACAAATTGTACCAGCAACGTTTTACAATGGCAGGAAGGACAGCCATGCCCAGTACACCAAAAGCTGCAGTGTGGTCAGGGGTATCCCGATTCTTGCAAACTCGAAGAATGTAAGTGTCTGACCCTGTTTTTCTGCATTCTGAATGATGATCACCGTACTTGCGGCACCCAGGATGGTCAGGTTGCCGGCGATTGTACTCCCTGCCGCAAGTGCCATGAGCTGGGCAGAAGTGCCTCCTGCCTGGAGAATCATCGGCTGGAACAACGCGACAAACGGCACATTGGAGATGAACTGGCTGATGACAGCACTGGTCATGAGAATCATTGGCAGGGAAGTAACCATATTCCGGTCAACAAACGCCTGGAAAAATCCCGTTTGCCAGACACTCTCCATCAGGACAAACAGGGAAGCAAAAAAAACGAGCGTGGGCCAGTCAATATTTTTAATGAGCCTCCCCGGATTCTTACCGATCAGCAGGACCGGTATTGCAGCGCACAGGGCAATAAACGGGAGTGGTACAAGAATTTTTCCTCCAAAAAAGGATGCCGTAATATTGGCAGCAGCAAGTATCAGAATGATCGCAAGCGAGCATTGTACCGGAAGAATGATGGCAGGTTCAACGCACTGAACGGTGTCCTGAACAATGGGACGGGCGGAAAATTCCTTCCGGAAAAATAACAGGAGGAGGACATATGCGAGACCAAGGCTGATGAGCGTAGGTACGAGAAGGTATAACCCAAAGGTGACAAACGGGGTTCCCATCCCGCTGTTTACCGCAATGAGGAGGTTCTGAGGGTTTCCGATAGGACTCATCACACTGCCGGTTGTGACTGCAATTGCAAGGGAAAGAAGCATCAGTTTTGGCGAGATCCGGAACCTGGTAGCAAGGGAGAGGACAAGGGGTGTGCCAATGATGGCCAGGGTATCGTTCATGAGGACTGCTGAAAACAATCCCATGCCGAAAAGAATGAAAAAAATCAACTGGTCCGGCGTCCGGGCGTGAGAAAAGAAGCGGCATGAAAGCAGGGACAGGTAGCCGCTTTCCACCATGGCCTCACCCACAATAAACATGCCAAATAAAAAAAGCATAACATCGGTATTGATCGCTCCCAGTGCATCCGAAATGGAGATCTGCCCGCTGATAAGGACGACGACGGCTCCTCCAAGCATGATCTGCCAGATCCTGAGATTGAACCTGCCTACCTGGCGCACAGCAGTCAGCAGGAAAACGGCAGCAAGAACGATGACCGGAATATACGTAAGAGAATGTTTTTAGTTATGAGAGATGAGGCTTGGCATTCTCACGCTCAGGAAAATCTCTTCAAAGCCTCAACCCGGTTACCGTATTTCTTCAGACTGATCGGGAGCCTTTACTTTCCAGCGCAGGAGAATACCTTCTTCGATCGGGCGTGCTTCCAGGAGAGCCAGCCGGGGAAACGACGACTCATCGATAAACCCTTCCCCGTCACTGAAAGTGGGAGCGTCTTTACCCCCGATGAGGATATTGCCAATATAGGTATTGATTTCGTTGACAAGCCCGGCCCTGATCAACCCGGCAATCAATGTCCCGCCCCCTTCCACCATGATACGCTGAATACCCATTGATCCAAGCTCGTCCATGAGTTCAGGAAGGTCTACTTCAACATCACCGCACACAAGCACTGTGGCTTTCTTTTTCAGGACCGCAATCTTCGCACGTTCTGCCTTCCCGGATACAGCGATCACCCGTCTTCCTTCACCCTTGTGCAGGACTGATGCTTCCGGGGGAATGCGGGCTGAACTGTCTACGACAATACGGACAGGATGATCATCCCAGCCTTGTTTCCTGCGGTATGTGAGGCATTCTTCCGATTTTACCGTGAGTGAAGGATCATCGGCAAGAACGGTGCCAATACCTACCATGACAGCGTCGCACCCGGCTTTGAGGCGGTCAACACGGATAAAATCCTGCTTGCCCGATATTCTGACCTGCCGGCGTTCGCGGGTGGAAATCTTGCCATCAGCGCTCATTGCGACGTTGACAATAACATATGGGCGCATATCATACGTTTTTACCTGCCAGTTATTTCAACCCCACGGTTCTTTTATCAATTTCAGCCCGGTGACAACCATCGAAAATTGAAGATTATCCTGCTCCTTCTCACGGTAATTTCATCAGTCCGGATGCCGGATCCGTATGAAAAAGTTCCTGCATCTTAAAATAACAGAAGATTCAAATTGCGTAGATAGATGGTGAGGATGGGGACCGGTGAAGCATGGTACCGTGCGGTATTTGAGAATTCACCCAATGGGATCATTCTTTTTGACAAAAAGGATTTCACCATACGGGAACTCAATGCTGCATTCTCAACCCTCCTCAATTACCCACCGGTAGAACTGCGCGGGAAGTTTTTCACGTCACTTCTTTCCAATCAGAGAGAAAGGAAAAGATTTTTAGCACTGATTGGACAGAATCCGGAAATTACCGGTTTTAAAACTCTTCTTGAAACTAAAGAGGGAAACAATCTCGAAGTAGATCTTTCCTGGAATGCTGTTAACGATATGACCATGGTTTGTACAGCAACCGGTAAAAGTCGGCGCAAGATATCAATCAGGGCGGTTGACAATGACCTTGTGCACTACCAACATCTCACCGAAAACCTGCCCACCGGTATTCTCATCGTAAGAAACGGAATAATTCAATATGCAAACCCTGCTTTTTCAGAATTTTCAAAGTACCTGCCTGATGAAATTCCCGGAAGAGAGCTCTTGTCTCTTATTGACAATACGGATCCGGATGATGTAAAAGAATTTATCGGACATGGACTGGAGGAGACTTCAGGATCAGTCCGGTGCGAGTTTCACTTCGTAACAAAATATGGGAATAAACGGCTGGCGTTACTCTTTACCCTGCCGGTCGTTCATTGCGGTGGAAAGGCAACTCTGATCAATGTTGTCGATATTTCTGAAAGACAATTGCTTGAAGAAAAAATACGGCTCGACAATGAACGACGCAGGGGGATTATTGTTACGGTCGCCCACGAACTGCGCACACCGCTCCAGCCGATTCTCGGATACCTCAATCTGCTCATTCAGGATCCTGAAGGATTTGGTATTCCTGAGGATACGAAAAGGATTCTTGAACGCTGCCTCGCAAGTGTTGACCGGGAACGTCAGATCATTAACCAGATGCTGGAGCTCTCTGTACTTGATAGCGGGAAACTCCACCTGAACCACTCAACATTTTCCCTGGTCCAGCTTGTAAAAAGCGTGCTTGATTCCGGCGAGTACCGGAAAAAAGCAGAGATAATTACCGATATCCCGATAAATCTCGTAATAACCGGGGATATAGACCGGCTCTTCGGCGTATTGGATTCCCTTCTTTCAAATGCGGTAAACTTCTCCGAGCCCCCCCGGAAAATTTCTGTTTTTCACCATTCGGATCCCGGGGATATATTTCATCATATTTCTGTCAGGGACAACGGGACCGGGATATCCGAAAATGCATTGTCGTCAATCTTTGAGCCATTCCAGCTTGCGGATGCAGCAAAACTTTCCCGCAGGTTTGACCGGATCGGGCTCTCCCTGTCCATGGCAAAGAAGATAATGCAGATGCACGGGGGAGATATTACCGTAGAAAGCCGGTTACATGCCGGGAGCACGTTTACCCTCCATCTTCCGAAATCCATGAAGGAAGCCCTCAAATAAGGTGCGACACATGCCACCGGTATAACGGGACATCTCCTTTCCTGGAAGACAGATCCAAAAAAGATTTTTTATCCCTTCTTTTAGGTATAACCCGAAACGAATGAAAAAAGCGCCTCTTCCAGAACTCTCCGGGATCTAATCCGGAGACCAGTATGGAGCTATTAAAATACCGGTACCGGACAATCATTGCGTGAAGGATGGTCAATTCTTATGACAGAGACACCATATGACGATTCCGGGCTTCTGAAGATACTTGTAGCCTCTGAACACGCACGGGCTGATGCATTGTTTCGAAAAGACGTCCGGGCACTGGAATCACTCCTCGCACCGGATTATTACGAGATCAACCTTTTCGGTCGGTTCAAACGGGAAGATATACTGACAAGGATACTCCCCCTGCTCACCCTGCATTCCTTCAGCATAGATGATCCGCATGTCCAGCGGACCGGGAACGATATCGCGGTGATTACCTACCGCTGCACACAAGACGCAACCCTCGGAAGAAACAAAAAGAACGGGTCCTTTCCGGTGGCCGCCCGTTACACGCTGGTCGGGAATCTCTGGAAGATCTCACGCTGGGAAATTGGTACTATGCCGGGAGCCTGAAAAGCATATTCTGCCACCTCTTCGGATAAATAACGCCGGCATGAAAATAGATTACGAATGGAAATGCTCCGCAACATAACCCGCATCAGGATTTCCGGGTTGGGAGGGGAGTTCTTAACTGTTTAATTCCGGTTACTTCAATCATCCAATGCCTGGCTTTGGAGAACCCCTAAGTTTTCAACAGATTGTAAAGCATCCATTTACGAAGGGGACAGTGCCAGTCTTCCCCGAATCACTGCGCTTTGCGATTGTATCGTATTACCTTCTCTGAAGTTATCGCTCCAAGGGAGGGTTGCCACAGCGGCGGGGGCAGAGGCATTACATGCCATAGCTATCACAAAGAGCGTTGAGAAAAATATTTTTTGAGGATTTCCTATGGAAATAAATTAAAGGGATGTGAGTAATGGAATCTTTATTCCTCAAAATTATTTGCGATGAACCCCTCCGCCCCCGACGGGGCGCCCCCGCGGCGGATCAGTGTCTATAAGCATATTTGTAAACACCGCACTGCCCCGCCGTGCCTCGGAGAGGCCCTGAGGCGGGGAGCCCTCATAGAATTACA
>Ga0105098_10000596_pt1 | contig 12659 bp, 7 predicted proteins | sample PPLLak21cMay2015_FD_79137 | JGI IMG/M metagenome (GOLD analysis project Ga0105098, IMG submission 79137) | Freshwater sediment microbial communities from Prairie Pothole Lake near Jamestown, North Dakota, USA - PPLs Lake P7 Core (1) Depth... | ecosystem: Environmental > Aquatic > Freshwater >... | reverse complement strand
TTCCACCACCATGCCGCAGGATACTTTGCGAACATCGCGGGGACCGATCACTGTGGTCGGGTTGACGATGACTGCGGGCAGGCCCTTTCGGACATATTCCAGAACGATCTGCTCGGCCAGATATTTGCTGTGCCCGTAAACGAAGCGTTCGGGTTTTACATTGAATTCGAACGTCTCGTCCACAAGGATGTTTGGATGGATTCCCATCGCGGCGGTCGAGCTGGTGTGGACGACCCGCTCGATGCCGGCCCTGAGGGCGGCTTCCATTAAATTGCGCGTCCCCTCTACATTGACCTCGTACATACGCTCCACGCCCTGCCGCCAGTGATCGACCACCCCTGAGGCGTTGAAGAGCACGTCCACGCCGCGCAGTGCAGGGGGCAGGGTTTCCGGTTCCAGCACATCACCACAGACAAACTCAAAGGGCCCGCCCTCCAGCAGCTCGAGGGACGAACCCGGGCGCTGAAGGATGCGCACCTCCCAATGGCGTTCCGCCAGGCGCAAGGCGATGTTCGAGCCGACAAAACCGGTCCCACCCGTGATCAGTGCGCATGTCATGAGAAAAATTCACCTCACCGAAAATTGAATCTCAGGTTTGAACCACTCCAAAGTCGCATGCAGTCCTACCACCTCGCCAACGATAATAATGGAGGGCGGTTGGATCTCTGCAGCTTTATCGATAATATTTGCCAGCGTGCCAATGACAACTTTCTGCTCCGGCAACGTGCCTTTCTCGATCAACGCAACCGGCGTATCGGAGGAACGGCCCGCCTCCAGGAGCGAGGCAACGATCGCCGGCAGACCGTGTACGCCCATCAGGAAGACCAGCGTATCGATCCCCTGGGCCAGCGCCTGCCAGTTCAGATCAAGCGGGTTCGACCCGGCACAGTGACCGGTGATGAATGCCACGCTGGTTGCCACGCCGCGCTGCGTGACCGGGATGCCCGCATAGGCGGGCACAGCGATTGCACTACTTACGCCCGGGACAATTTCAAATGGAATGCCCGCCTCGACCAGCGCCTGGGCTTCCTCACCGCCGCGGCCAAACACAAAAGGATCGCCGCCTTTCAAGCGCACCACTGTTTTGCCTTCGGCAGCCTTTTCGATCAGAATGGCGTTGATCTGGGATTGGGGAATGGGATGGTGATCGGGGGATTTGCCTACATCGATGAGCTCGGCCTGGGAGGCGTAGGCAAGCAATTGATCATTCACCAGGCGATCATGCACAACCACATCGGCTTTGCACAGATATTCCATCCCGCGGATCGTCAACAGGCCGGGGTCGCCCGGACCGCCGCCCACCAGGTAGACTCTGCCCCTAGAATGGCTTCCGTTACCCTTGATGCAATTTTTCTCGTCCATAGCTCAATGCCGCATCTCTTCCATCATTTTGGATGACATCCAGGATGTCTGAGTCCACCACTCGTAGCGCCGCCTGCAAACGGGCTTCCCCGGCTGGGAACGTTTCGATCAACTCCGGGCGCAGCTCCGCCATCAAACCGGCAAGGACCCCATATTCAGGCCCGATCAGCTTTTCGATCCGTTCACGCAACCTGCGCGCCAACGCCGGGCTGCTTCCACCGGTCGAAATCGCAATACTCAGATCGTCGCGCTGCACGACTGCCGGCAGGATAAAGTTGCTGTGGATGGGATCATCGACTACGTTGACAAGGCAACCATATCGTTCCGCTTCGACCCAGACACATTGATTCACAGCCGGATCATCCGTGGCTGCAATGACCAGAAACGCGCCCTCCAAATCGCCTTCCTGATAGGGACGCGGCAAAAAAGCGATCTTGTCTGAATCGACCAGTAATTGCAGTTCGAGTGTTAGTTCCGGACTAATGACCTTGATATTCGCCCCGGCTGCCAAAAGTCCTTCCACCTTTCGAGCAGCCACTTCCCCTCCCCCAACCACAATTGCTTGCCGCGAAGGTAAACCTACCAGGCAAATTGTGTAGTATTTCACTAGTTTTTTTTATCATAGTGACATACAAAAGTCAAATGATGGATGTAACCAGTTTTTTGGGCATTAAGAGCCCATTTTGTGGGCAAAGACGTCCTGTTGAGTGAGGGATTGAGTGATTTGTGATTGGGAGATTGGGAATTGGTAGATTGGTGATTGGTAAATCGGGCTTGTTGAATGTTCCTCGCGGCCTGGACTCTCTGCCGAATAGATTATGACGACTCCCCCTACCCCAACATCAACTTCGGTCTGCCGTAGGTGCAGCGCCTCCGCCAGATGCACGGACTGGATCTCTTCACTCCCCGCCAGATCTGCGATGGTGCGCGCCAGCTTCACGCTTTGCGTGCGATGATAGGCACGCGCCGACAAATTGAGCTGCGCCATCGCCGCCCGCATCAGGCTTTGCCCTTCGTCCTGCAACCGGCAAAACTGCCTGATCTCCCCGACGCGCATGTCCGCGTTGCAGGTGACATCTGTTGATTGGGTGATTTGCCGATTTGCTGATTTGGTGATTGAGTGATTGGTAAAGCGGGCTTGTTGGATGTTCCTCGTGGCCTGCACTCTTACGCGGATCGATTCACTTGATTCGCCTATCCGATCGCCACTCAACTTTTCATAGTCCACGCGTGGGACTTCGATGTGGATGTCAATTCTATCGAGCAGGGGACCCGAGATTCTTTTCTGATATTTTGTAACAAGGGCCTGCGCGCAGGTGCACGGCTTTTGCGAGTCACCATAATAGCCGCAGGGACAGGGATACACACAATCGGATATGTTTTTACTGCCGGGTTCGGAATGAAAGGGTGATTTGGAAAGTTTATCTCACCAGCTTCTCCATCAGAGATTTCACGTTCCTGGAATGCTAATCGCTTACCACGAGAAACCAGTGGCATCTTATATGAGTGATCCATTGCCCGGACACACTCTCTTGGCGAAGGGTTCCGGGCAGCCGGTTGAGCTCTCTCAGAAAGGCTCATTTTCTCTACGACAGAAAAACTTCTGCCAGAGTCCTCACATTTTTCATCGTCTCACTGAACAGAATCAATATATCTCGTCTGGGGGTATCGACAATTGGCACTTTTTGTATCGTATTTGTAACATTTCAGGCCCAAAGCCGTCCAGTGTATAGAAAAGAGTCCCTTACATGGGACTCCACATGCCGTTGGTTCAGGAATTCTAAGTTTCGTAACTGTCTCAAGACCCCTGCTTTGCATGAAACGGCTAGGGAAAAACACAAAGGAAACAGCTCCAAAAGATATCTCCGGTAGAAACTATGCGGCTAAAATTGAGATTAAAGAGACTAGCCCAATGGGCTGAGAAGTGGCGATGGGTAATCCTGGCTTCAATCGGACTTTCCTTGTTATGGGTGGAAGTCCAGGAATTTCTGGTGCTCAGGATACTAAATCAGGCTTTTCATTATTTCGAAGTATTCCAGTTTGCTGTCCTTCTTATTTCCACTGGAACGCTGATCGAATTGTATTCACGTTCAAACAAGGCTCACACGGAGGCACTACGAATCCTTGAGTATAAACACAGGCTCAGCAGGGAGTTCACGGTCAATGAAGATTGGGAATTACTGATCGCCAAGTTGGCGGAGTTGCCCAGCAAGATCGCGGATGTTGACGAGGCATATCTACTGATCAGCAACCCGATCCGGGGCCGGTTCGAAACTGCAAGCCACTGGGAAGCCGGCGGGGATGCTTCAAAAACAGAAGTTTGGGACCCAACCATTCCGTGCCGGGTATGTCTTGAGAAGATGTCTGAAAACAAAATAGATTTTCATCTATGCCGTAACGACAATGCGACAATCCCGTACCTGGCGTATAGCTTATCTATAGTTGACCAGGATTTAAGCACTGCGGTGCTGAAATTTAGGTTGATCCAGGGAGGGCAATTGACCAGCGAGCAACAAAAAATTTTTATAAACATCGGAGATGAAATTGCTGTGGCACTGCGCGCCAGCCGAAACCGCAAAAGGGTTTTGGAATTGCAGGCTGTCCAGGTAGCCATGGCAGAAAGGCGAATGGTTTCAGCTTATGTTCACGATCAACTGGGTCAGAATCTGGGATATTTACATCTAAAACTGGATCAACTTGGCAGCAACAAGAGTATCAACAAATTCAAGGAACTCCGTGCCGGGTTAAATCAATTGCAGAGTGTGGCAAATGAATCCTATGAGATTGTGCGCGATATCCTGCAAAAGATCCAACCTGAGACAATCCCACATTTAGCCAACATCCTCCAGGAGCACAGCAGGAAAATCTCTTTGAGAACTGGATTCTCCCTGAATTTTAGATCCATAGGAAACCCAATCAATTTATTACCCGAACCCCAGCAGACAATCTTTTTTATTTTTTACGAAATACTCAATAATATAGAGAAGCATGCCCGGGCAAACAAAGTAACCGTATTGGTTATTTGGAATGGCGATTGTCTTGATATATCGATTTCAGATAATGGCATTGGTTTCGATTCACAGATAACCAGGGACGAAAACCATTTTGGGCTGGCAATTTTGCATGAAAGAATTACAAAATTAAATGGACGTCTCACAATAGATTCTTCGATCGACTCTGGCACGACAGTTTTGATTTCCGTACCACTAGATCAGATTAGGGAGGTTATCCAATGAACAGTCAAGATAAGCCGCCGCAGAGCGTCCTGGTTGTGGACGATCATATCATGTTCAGGGAGGGATTGATTGGCCTTCTTCGATACACTCCCGAGTTCACTGTGGTCGATCAGGCAGGCACCATGTATGAAGGTATTCAAAAGGCACTACACCATAAACCGGACATTATCCTGATGGACTTCTCTCTGCCAGATGGAACGGGCCTCGAGGCCACTCAGATCATAGTAGAGCAGTTACCAGACAGCAAAATCGTTTTTCTGACTGTATATGAAACGGATGAAAATCTTCTATCTGCGATGCGCCTGGGCGCAAAGGGTTATATGCTAAAAAACGTTTCAAGCTCTTCGCTCATTGCAAGCCTGAGAGGTCTGGAACAGGGTGAGATGGCCATGTCGCGCAGGATGATGAGTAAAGCGCTGGAATTTTCACGGTCTATGCTGTCGTTTCCACAGCATGATACTGTTAGTAAACTGAGCCCGAGAGAAACTGACATCTTGCTTGAGTTACAAAATAATGTTTCCAATTCAGAAATTGCTCGAAAGTTGTTTCTATCAGAAAACACAGTAAAGCATCATATTCATAGTATCCTCGATAAGCTGGGGGTCGAGAACCGCCGTCAGGCTGGGCTGATTGCAAAACAAATGGTATTGAAAAAAAGCGGCGGCTTGAAAGCAAATTAATTTCCGCCCGAAGCTAATTCCGCGGGTTAACCCTGGGGTTAACCCTTTATGAAAAGAACCATAGAAAAAATGGTTCTTTTTTAATCCCTTTTTAATCCAGACGAATGTAGACAATTCCTGTCTAAATAACTAACATACATACATATGAAGGATCAGGCTTTCCCGACATGATGATGCCCAAAACACCATGTATTCTTATTGCCGAGGCGGATATATTGATCAAGCGCGCCTTGGCAAGCCTGATGACCCTGGGAGGTAATTTTGAAATTGTTGTAAGTGAGGCGCTGGATATTTCGGAATTGACCAATGACATTTTCAAAATAAAGCCGGACATTGTTTTCTTCAGTGTTTCCACTTCCTTTGCCGGGAAAGATTCTCTTTCACAGTTGATCCTTCGGCATTCAGGGTTGAAAGTTGTCCTGGTAAGTGAAGACAGTAACTGGCTGCACATTTTCAAACATGAGGACAAACTGCTTACATGCCTAGATGATTTATTACTGGTTATCAATTCTGCATAGAGCAGTTTCACATTCAAGGAAAGGAGAATCCGACAACAATCTTTTTGCTAGGGATTATTTTACAGTTATTCAATTCTTTCAAGGCGACAAGGAGTAAGACATGGAATTACATAATTCAAAGCATTCTTACAAGTGGAATCTTTTCTTAAGTATTGTAGTGATCCTGGCAATGGTTTTGGGAACATCCTCTTCGACGAGCGTTCAGGCAAAATCAAATGCAGTTCCCGCAGCCGCGCCAACCAACACATTGGAACTCAATGTGATCAGCGCCCGTACGGACTCGCGTGCTTTTGGAGGTGCGGGTGTAACTTACGGCGATTCTGTTACAGAATTCAAGTACATCATCAATATCGATAATACCGGCATCACAGAGCAGCGCAGCCCGGCCGAAGGCTGTACGCCAAGCGATCCTGGTTATCCCGACTCTTGCAATTGGACATCCGTTGCAGGCATTAAAAGTTCCAGTCCGATCTTTACGCAGGGCGACCAGGATGATTTTAACGGCGTCAACAGCAATGGCGTAAACCTTCCGGATGGCCGCTACTTGATCTCTGTACTGGCGGATGGCTATAAACTGGATGGTAAACACTTCACTGTGCCATTATCCGGTCCGGTGACGGTGGCAATGCAACCCTTCCCGCTGCCGGATGCAACCATTCGCGCCATGGTGTTCGAAGATAACGCACCGTCCAACAGTGCGCCCGATATGCCGGCGGAAAATGGATTGTCAGGTTTCGTGGGTCATATCAGCGATTACATCGGAGAAGTGACCACCGATGTTTATGGGAACCCACTCTGCACCCGTTACGAAGGTGAGAATCCGGTCACATTTGAAATCCCTGACGCATCCCTCGATGCAGATATGTTACCTGTCGCCATCACTGGCACCGGCGGACAATGTGTCAGCGATGAAAACGGTGAACTGGCGATCCCCCATCTTGGTCCGGGACGTTACGCGCTTGTGGCTGTCAGGCCCGATAGCACCGACTGGATCCAAACCACAACCCTGGAAGGAAATCAGGATTGGGATTGGTGGCTGATGGAAGGTGCAACTGGCTACGATACCGAATTCGTAGTAGCAGGCGAACCCTTCCCGGTTGCCTTTTTTGGTTTTGTACAGCCAACAAACACATTATCCGGTGGAAGTGGCGAGATCAAGGGGCTTGCCATGTCGGTGAACGCTTACTGGCCTCCCATCGGCGGCGGGATTACCGGCGAACCCGGCCTTCTCGGTGCAAACCCCGATTTCCCAATTGACAGACCCTGGGTGGCTTTGTCTGACCTGAACGGGGGTGACACGGCTGTTTATATCGGACAGGGCAACCCGGATGGCACATTCAGCATACCAAATGTGCCAGATGGCGATTATGCCCTCGGCGTCTGGGATGAACCCCAGAACCATATTTTCAATTTTTCAAACGTTTCCGTCCAGAACGGTGAAACAGTTGATCTCGGCTTGATTTCGATGATGGGCTGGTGGACCACCCTTGAAGGGTATGTTTTCAATGACGCCAACGAAAACGGCAAGATGGACGCTGGAGAAGAAGGTATTCCCAACTTCCCGGTTGTGATGAGAAAACGAGATAACACGGTCATGGATCGTGGGGCGGTTCTTGTTCCGACGGATGCCAGCGGTTATTACTACATGGAGAATGCCTACCCTCTCACGCAATGGTTTATCGAAGAGGCGTATGCAGATGGCTTCCGGACGACTGGCATCACCTTCCAGGCCGATAACCAACCCGAAGAAACAACCGTACTTGGATCAGGCGTGGACGTCAACGTTTTGCCGATCATCGGTTTGGGTGGACGCCTCGATTGGGGCGTGAAAGCCTACGATCCCGGCACGAACGGGGGCATCGTTGGCACCGTCAGCTACGACACGACTCGCAACGAATTGGACCCGTCTTACGCGGCAGTGGAAGACTGGCAGCCAGGCGTCCCCAATATCACCGTCAATCTTTATAAGCCCGTGGCATGTCCATTCGACGAGGTCACGCCCTGTGATCCAAACGGTTTCTATGCATTGAATCCGGATGGCTCGTATGCCAAAGGCGATCTGCTCAATCAGGTGATTACCGAAACCTGGGAGCAACCCACAGGTGCAGACTCGCCCTCAGGCTGTGTCGCGCGCGATTTAAACGGCACCCCGTTTGCTCATGGCGTGGACGAAGATGTATTGCCTCTCGACCCGAATGCAAGATGCCTGGAAGCTCCCATGATGGGCGTGCAGTTCGGTCCAAACTGGGACGGTGAAAACTTTGCCGCGGCTGTGGATGGCAATTATGGTTTCGGTGACGGCTGCTTCAGCTCTGGTGGTTTCGATCCGGGTTCCGGTTCCTGTGTCAGCGGGGATTTCTCACCCCTCACTCCCGGCGATTATCTGGTGGAGATTGTCTCTCCCACAGAGGGAGATGCATACGGAGCTGATGCTGTTCATCCGGGTCAACCCTTATATCAGGTGACGCGCGAGGAAGATATCAACATCGGCAACGGCGATCAATTCATCCCACAGGTGCCGCCACCGGCATGCGTGGGTGCACTCCATACTGTGGATGTCGCAACCATTGACACGGATGGTTATCCAGAGATTATTGGAACCGGGTATATCGATGAAGGTGGTAATGGAGTGGCAAATGGCGTTACTGTGCCGGCTTCCGAACCAACCATAAACCCGACCTTCGCAGACCTGGGCGGCACGCTGGAGCATGAAGGCCAGCCCAGACCACTCTGTGATACGAAACTGGTGCCGCTTGGTGACCAGCGTTCGATTGCCCCAACATTCAATCTGTTCACAGATGTCCCAATTCCGGGCCGCTTCTCCGGCCTGATCGTGGACGATCTGAATTTCTCCAGCGATCCAAAATCAATCCTTTATGGCGAAAAGGCCGGCGTTCCCTTCGCACCCGTCGGCATCTACGACTACGCCAACCGATTGCTCTACACAGCTGAATCCGATTACAACGGCATCTTCGATGTCTTGATGCCCTCGACCAACCGCATTAACTGCCCCACACCCTCCGGTGTCTGTGCAGGGATGTACCGTTTCGTAGGCAACGATCCGGGCGTCCCCGGGCGCTGGAACGCAAACTACAACCCGCAGTTCCGAACAATAGCAGCTGAGTTCGAGGCATTCCCGGGTGCGCTGATTCCGACCGACCTCGCACCGACACAGGTTGGTGTGGCGGTACAAATCCCCGGCTCTCAAACACTTGCACCGGTAATGTGCACAGTGGATACGGCTACGCCCCAGCTCTTCGCGGTGGATAAGCCCTACGCGGACCTCACCGGCGGCGCAGGCGCGTTCAACATCACCGGTCTGGGATTTGGTTCGACACCCGGTCAGGTTCTTCTCAATGGGGTGTCTCTACCCACTACTTCCTGGAGTGACACACAGATCGCAGTCACTGTGCCAGCCAACACGGCGCTTGGTTCACAACAACTCAGCATCCAGTCAGCCAACGGCAGAAACACGGTGAATGGCTTAACCTTCCATGTGCTTTCCAACGGTACCGTGGGAACCTTCCCATCAAACGGGATCCTCGACACCTTCGAGCGCAACGTCACCACAGATCTGGGTGTTGCGAACGGCTGGGCTGATGATGCACCGGATTCCGTCTATAGCTCCGTGGATTCACCCAGTTCGGGCAATGGATATGCTCGTGTTCGAACAGGAGGCAGTGCCCGCGATGCATGGATGCCCTCACCCGTTTACGGTGCCGACCAGGAAGCCTTCTTCACATTCATACAACTATCCAGTCTGGCGAGTGCCAACGAACAGGGATTATTGCTGAAATATAGTGGTGGCGCCTCACCTAACTCTTCAGCGGCTCAATGGATTGCAGTAACGATCAATAACGATACCAGCGGGGCGTCAGGCCTGCAGCCAGGGATTCAGATCCTCTCCAAATCCTCCGGCACCGTTACAACTCATTCCACAATCACAGGTGCTCCGGCTACGTTCGCGGCAGGGGACCAACTCGGAGTGCGCACTTTGAGCGACGGAAGTGTCAGCGTCTACAAAAACGGCGTTCAGATCGGAATACCAATTTCCCTCCCGCACACTGCCGCGTGGACCGGAAGGATCGGTGTCCGCTTCGATGGCGTCGGCACTTCCTCCGGTACGGAAGCCCGCTTTGATGACTTCGGCGGTGGCAATATCACTACGGGTACTGCTTACATGCCTTCCCTGTTCGAAGTCGGTCCCGGCAAATCGTACAGCACGATCCAGAGCGCGATCGATGCCGCCGCTGCACAGGATCCATACCAGGATTCGCTCGTCGTCGTTTACCCGGGCTTGCCCGGCTCAACCAATCCCCGCTACAACGGGCGCGGCGCCTACTATGAAAACGTGATCATGTACGCGCCGGTCAAGTTGCAGGGCGTTGGTCCGGGCGGAGTCTATGCCGATAACACTCCCGTACAAGGCTCGATCATCGACGGGATTGCCTTTGGCGGTGACACTCCGCTTGCGGAGAACTGGCGCACAAAGATCCAATCCCTGACCTGGGATGGCAACCAAAATGCGTCCGATGGCCAGGTGATCTACATACTGGCATCCGATACGGGTTCCCCCACGCCGAATCGGGCAGGCGCATTTGGTTCCACATACAAAGCCTCCATCGACGGCTTCGATCTGCGCGGCGGCGACCAGATGGGCTTCCCCGGCAACTTGAGCGCGATCTTTGGCCCGGGACTCGAAGATCCAAATGACGTCAATAACGAGACTCAGGGCGGCGCGATCTTCGTCAATGCGTATGCACGTAACCTGCAGATCACCAATAACACGGTCCAAAATAACGGCGGCGCATTCGGCACTCTCCGCATCGGCACACCCAACCTGCCGGCCCCCGACGCAGACCAGCAGAACGACAACATCCGCATTGCCAACAACCGCATCTTTGCAAACGCTGGCACAAACCTTGCTGGCGGCATCGCTCTCTTCAACGGCGCGGAAAATTACGAGATCGTATCAAATGACATCTGTGGCAACTTCTCGGCAGAATATGGCGGCGGGATCAGTCACTACGGCCTTAGCCCCAACGGGAGCATCCACGATAATCGTATCTATTTCAACCGCTCCTACGACGAGGGCGCTGGCATCATGATCGCCGGCGAACTGCCCATCGATCCGTTGGCTAACTACGGCACGCCTGCGGGGCCACAGGGTTCGGGTCCGGTAAATATCTATAACAATTTGATCCAGGGCAACCTGGCAGATGATGACGGTGGTGGTTTGCGCTTCCTGATGGCAGGCAACTTCCCGATGAACATCTACAACAATATGATCGTCAATAATGTTTCGACACACCTGGGCGGCGGAATTGCCCTCGACGATGCACCCAATGTGCGCCTCTACAACAACACGGTCATGAAGAACATTACGAGCGCCACAGCAGTAACGAGTAACGGCCAGCCGATGCCTGCCGGGCTTGCCACCGGTCTGAACAGCACACAGTTGCAGAACATACTGCCTGGAGGCTCACCGCTCTTCAGCAATCCGCTGCTCTTCAATAACATCCTCTGGGATAACCGGTCCGGTACGCGTGGGATCAACATGGTAAATGGGATCGGCGCCCCCGGAGATGCGCTCCCGATCAACAACTGGGACATGGGCACGATCGATGGCAGCGGTCTGCTTGCGCCCACCAATACAATGTTGCAGGTAACAACCGGCACAACACCCAGTGGTTCCAACAATGTTGGCGTCGATCCTCTGGTCGTCACTCCGTACGACATCGGTCTTTCCTTTACGTCCTGGCGTACAAATGTGAACTTTATCGGCGCGATCCTGGTGACAGCGGACCTGCCCCCGGAACTCATGGGCGACTATCACATCACGAGCGGCTCTGCAGCAGTGAATAGCGGCGCGGCATCCAAGACTGTGCCTGCCTACCAGCAGCCGCCTTCAACCCTGAATGCTCCCACCATTGATATTGATAATCAAACACGCCCCGCGAATGGCGATTTCGACAAAGGCGCGGATGAGTTCGGAGCTTCTGGTGGTGGTCCTCCCGGTCCGGGGCCATCGACGCAACTGTACCTGTCACTAAGTAGTGGCGCTACCCTACCCAGCGAGAGCGGCAGCCTGTCCGTCGACGATGAAGATATCGTCAGCTTCAATGGCACGACCTACAGCATGTTCTTTGACGGCTCGGATGTAGGCGTGTCAAGCGAGGACATTAACGGATTTGCTATTCTGGATGTCAACAATACCGTTCTCCTATCCTTCACCGATTCCTTCAGTCTCAGCGGAGTTGGTACCGTGGACGACTCGGACATTGTGCAGTTCACAGGCACGTTCGGCAGTACTACCTCCGGCACTTTCTCCATGTACTTCGATGGCTCAGCTGTCGGATTAACAACGGGTGATGAGGATGTGGACGCGTTCGAACTTTTATCTGACGGCAGTCTGATCATCTCAACCGTCGGCAATTTCAGTGTAACGGGCGCTTCAGGTGCTGATGAGGATTTGGTGAGATGTGCTGGTACGTTCGGCGCGACAACTTCCTGTACCTGGTCCATGCACTTTGACGGATCCGATGTCGGATTAGCAGACAGCGGGGAGGATGTGGATACGGTGGCAGTTGCATCCAATGGCGACATTTACCTCTCAACGGATGCCAGCTTCAGTGTACCGGGCGTGTCTGGCGTTGACGAAGACGTATTCATCTTCACACCCTCTGCGCTCGGTGCGTCCACAAGCGGCACCTATTCATCCACGCTCTTCTTCAACGGAAGCGATTTTGGCCTGGCTGATGAAAACGTGGATGGGATCGAGCTGCCGTAAGCAGCTGAACGACTCAGCTCCCTGGCTGGAGGCTGATCTTCAATCAGCCTCCAGCCTCCTCTGAAAAGGAGAT
>Ga0105098_10000594_pt1 | contig 12673 bp, 11 predicted proteins | sample PPLLak21cMay2015_FD_79137 | JGI IMG/M metagenome (GOLD analysis project Ga0105098, IMG submission 79137) | Freshwater sediment microbial communities from Prairie Pothole Lake near Jamestown, North Dakota, USA - PPLs Lake P7 Core (1) Depth... | ecosystem: Environmental > Aquatic > Freshwater >... | reverse complement strand
GTTGTGGGAAGCCATCAAGGATATTCCAACGGTCGGCGTCATTTGCGATGACCCGATCAAAAAGACCTATGACATTGCCTGGCCCATGGGTGTCGTCGCTGCCTTGACGCCCAGCACAAACCCGACCTCGACGACGATGTACAAGACGTTGATCGCAGTCAAGGCGAAGAACGCCATCATCGTTGCACCGCACCCCTTCGCGGCGAAGTGCTGCGCGGAGACCATCCGCATCATGGCGGAGGCCGGAGAACGCGCCGGCATGCCGAAGGGATTGATCTCCTGCATGACCAAAGTCTCTTTGCAGGGGACGCAGGAGCTGATGAAGCACAAATACGTGGCATTGATCCTTGCCACCGGCGGGTCAGACATGGTGCGCGCTGCCCATTCAGTCGGCAAGCCAGCCTATGGGGTCGGCCCCGGCAACGTCCCCGCGTATGTGGATCGTTCGGCGGACATCCAGCGTGCGGCAAAGTATATCGTTGCATCCAAGGCGTTCGATCACTCGGTCATTTGCGCGACAGAACAAGCCGTCGTTGCGGACCGTCCGATCGCGGCGCGGCTCGAAGAGCTGATGAAGGCGGAAGGCGCCTATTTCGTTGACGACAAGATCAAGCAGATCCTGGCAAAGAATTTGTTCGTGGGGCATTTGCCAAACCCAAAGGCGGTGGGACGTAGCCCGCAGCAGCTCGCACAGATGTATGGATTCAGTGTCCCGGATTGGGCGCGCATTCTCGTGGTGAAACTGAATGGCGTGGGAAGAGAAGACCCGCTTTCTGGCGAAAAACTGACAACTGTTCTTGGCTGGTATGAAGCGGATGGCTGGGAGGCAGGCTGTGAACGCTGTATTGAATTGATCAATTATGGCGGACGCGGTCATTCGTTGGTCATCCATGCGCAGGATGACAATATCATCATGCGCTTTGGGCTGGAGAAGCCCGTCTTCCGCATTGTCGTCAATACATTTGGCACACTGGGAACGACGGGATACACGACCGGCGTCATGCCTTCGATGACTCTCGGTTCCGGCGGCGTGGGCGGTGCGATCACAGGTGATAACATTACTGTGCATCATCTGTATAACATCAAGAAATTGGCGTATGAAACCCGCACCCCGCCGGATGCCGCGTTCGCACCCGGCTCGACAGATGATCCGGCGCAAAGGCGCTTGTTCAGCGGTGGTTCGTATTCCGCGCCCGCCGGGGCTTCCTCTGGCAGCATGGACGCGCAAGTGGAAGAGATTGTGAGGAAGGTGTTGTTGGAGTTGAAGAAATAATTAACTCAAGTTGCTACCATGTCATGCTGAGCGAAGCATCCCTCCTCACGGGAAAAGAGACCCTTCGGTCGCGAAAGAGCGCTCCCTCAGGGTGACATATCCTTTCTTTTTGTAAAGGTGGCAACTCGGGTTAATTACGTCACCGTCATTGCGAGTCTTCGAGAAGCAATCTCAATCTAGATATGAAAAGTGAGATTGCTTCGCCTGCGGCTCGCAATGACGGGAACCAAAATTAGAACTCAGATCTCAAAGACCGATACAGTCTGTCTTTGACATCCGATGTCTAATCGGAGACTATATATCAAAAGGAGAGTACGACTATGCCCGTAGATGTTTCCATGATAGCCCTTGGGATGGTTGAGACCAAAGGTCTGATCGGCGCGATCGAAGCCGCGGATGCGATGGTCAAAGCCGCCAACGTCACGTTGATCGGCAGCGAGTATGTCGGTGGTGGTTTCGTCACAGTGATGGTGCGCGGTGACGTTGGCGCGGTCAAGGCCGCGACGGATGCAGGTGCCGCGGCTGCCAAGCGCGTCGGTGAACTGGCGTCGGTGCACGTCATCCCGCGCCCGCACACGGACGTGGAGATGATCCTGCCGCAGAACTCGAAGGGCTCCTTCGGCGGACGCGGAAGCAAGTAAACGTAAATAAGTACACAAGTAGGCAAGTAGACAAGGAAACACATCGCATGTGTTTACCTGTTTACGTGCATACCTGTCTACCTCCTCATGCCGCGTCAACTGTTCACAGCTGAAGATATCCGTCGGCTCGCACGTGAGAAAACCGAAACCCTCGTGCTGGGGCACGACGATATTCTCACGCATGAAGCCGCCGATACCGCCTACGCCTTGGGCGTGAAAGTCATCCGCGAAACGGGATCAGCTGTCGGGCCTGCCCTGAGCCGTGTCGAAGGGTTGAAAAAAGATTCGCCGCCAGTTGTCTCAAATTTGCCGCCGCTGAAAGTGGTCCACTTGGCAAATGTCCAGGTCGAGCCTTTCCTCGAAGGCAAAACGACACCGGGCACAAACGTCTGGCTGAAGGATGTCGTCGTCACGCAGGACCATTCACCAATGGGCGCAGGCTACATGTCGCTCGACAAGGGCGAGATGCAGTGGACTCTGACCTATGATGAAATTGACATCGTACTCGAAGGCGAACTGGTGATCACGCGCGGCAGCGAACAGGTACGCGGAAAAACAGGCGATGTGATCTACATCCCGAAAGGCTCGAGCATCACCTTTGGCACGCCGAGCTGGACGCGTTTTGTGTATGTGGTCTTCCCCGTGAACTGGAACGAGAAATGAGAGTTTTCCTGTGAATCAACATAGCCCTGACGTTCAACGCTGGATGGCAAGAAAATTCTCCCGGCGTCAAATGCACTTGCGAGAGACGGCATCGGTAACCTCTTCCTTTCGTGGACACAATGGTTCTCGTCCTGTGTTTGGAGAAGTGACACTCTCTGCCGCGCCCTTCAAGACCTTTGCGTTTGCTTCCTGTGTTGTCTGGCCGGCAGGTGGCAATTACGAAGAATGTGTGCTTGACGGCATCCTGGATGTGCTGGTTTCCTCCGATTTTCATCCGATCTGCGGTGTGAGATTTACGCTTGAAAAAATCGAATGGAATGAAGACTCTGTCCCGGTCGGTTATTATTTTGCGGCCCGGGATGCAACCAGGAAAATTTTGCGATCGGATGAGAATAATAGGAATTTTGAGTGTTAGAAGCTGACCGATGAATCCGAATCTTCCTGCCCTGCTGACGCAAACGGACCGCATCATGTCTGGAATGGACGGCTGGCGCGCGGACCCTGCCTCGACGCGCCCCTCCAGCGACTCCATCCATGTTGGCGTGGATCTGGGTACAGCGTATACGGTGCTGGTTGTCCTCGATGAAAACCATCAGCCGATCGCGGGCACCTATCAATTTGCTGAAATCGTGCGGGATGGTCTGGTTGTGGATTTCATCGGCGCCGTGGATTTGCTTCGCACGCTGAAGTCAAAAGTTGAGGACCAGCTTGGTTTTGCGCTACAATCTGCTTCGACAGGCTATCCGCCGGGCGTGCCGCAGGCTGAAGTGCGCGCGACCGCCAATGTGCTGTTTGGCGCCGGGTTGGATTGCACCGGTCTGATCGACGAGCCGACCGCCGCGAATAACGTGTTGCAGATCAAAGACGGCGCGATCGTGGACGTCGGCGGCGGGACGACCGGGATCGCGGTCTTCAAGCAGGGCAAAGTGGTGTACACTGCCGATGAACCGACAGGCGGAACGCACTTCTCTTTAGTGATCGCGGGTTCGAGAGGAATAACATTCGAAGAAGCCGAAGCGCTGAAGACAGACCCCAAAGAGCAGACCCGGCTGTTCCCTGTCATTCGTCCGGTGATGGAAAAAGTTGGCACGATCGTCCGGCGGCACATTGCCGGGCATAAAGTGGAAAGAATTTATCTGGTGGGCGGCACCTGCGCGTACCCCGGCATGCCTGAAGTGATTCAGGAAATTACCGGCATTGAAACTCTTCTTCCCGGCAACCCGCTGTTTGTTACGCCGCTCGGGATTGCGATGAATAATTAAATTGTACGCTGGTCGAGTAGGTCGAGTGCTCTTCGAGACCATATCGAGACCAGCAATGGCAGGCAAACTTGAAATAGGTGGTCTCGATACGCCTTCGCAACGTGCGCTCAGGCTACTCGACCACCGAGGCAAATGGAGCAATATGGCTGATCAATTTTCATTACGTGTCTATTCCTATCTCGACCGCATGCAGCCGCAGTACGCGGCGTTCGTGGGTACCATCACGCAGGGCGATCTTCCGACCGAAGGGATGGCTTCCCTCTACGTGGAAGTTGCTCCGGGGAATGAGGTCTTTCGCCTGGTGGATATCGCGGTCAAATCAACGGAAGCCAAACCGGGCGCGCAGATCGTCGAGCGCGAGTTTGGCATGTTCGAAGTCCATTCCAGGTCGCAGTCCGAGGTGCTGGAAGCGGGCCGGATTGTTTTGGAACGACTGGGACTCAACGTTGCCGAGCGGATCAAGCCGTTTATTGCCTCTGTGCAGATCATTACCAATGTCGACCCCTATCAGGCGCAGCTGTTGAATCGTTTCCGGCGCGGTTCGATGCTCGTGCCGGGTGAGACGATGCTCGTATTGGAGTGCGCTCCTGCAGCCTATATCAACTTCGCCTGCAACGAGGCGGAGAAAGGTGCAAACATCAAGATCCTGCACGTTTCATCTGTGGGGCGCTTTGGCCGCATGTGGCTCTCCGGCTCGGAAGCTGAAATCCTGACAGCGCGCAACGCGGCGGTCAAGGCACTGGAAGAACTCGAAGGCAAAGCGGAAAGATGATATGTTGTTGCGAGGAGCCGCTGATCGAGACGTAGCCCGCAGGGCTGATCGAGACCGCGGCGGCGAAGTAACCTTCTCGCAGAAGTGGAGATTGCTTCGGTCACTCACCTGCACTTGCAGGCAGGTGCAAGTGTCGTTCCCTCGCAATGACGGAAGTGTATAAGGACATGCTTATGGCAAAGATCTTTTATACCGAACGCGACATTGACGATCTGAAAGCGCGCGGCGCCGACAGCCTCGAGGTCAATGACAACGTCGTGTTGACCGACCTGGCGGTCGAGCGCGCCATGAAACATGGGATCAGGATCCAGCGCCGTGAGCAATCCTCGCCGCAAGCGACATTCAGCCCTTCGGTGAATGCAGCCTACCCAAGAGAGGCGCTGCGCGAAAACACGGCTGATCTCGAATTGAAGCAGAAGATCAAGTCCGCGGTGTTGGCGCGCCTCAACGGCCAGGTGGACGAGGCTCTATTGGAGGCTGTCATTACGCGAGTCCTGGCAGGGGTGAGGTAACCTGCTTTGGCAGGTGGGGAATGCGAAGTGAGTAAACGGACCGCCACAAAAATCCCATTTATTCGTTATACATGTCGTATGGAACTATCAGCCGCTATCCATTTACTGGGAGACATGCTTGGAGAGGTGATCAGCGAACTCGAGTCGCCGGAACTGTTCGCGGCGGAGGAGCGCATCCGCGCCGCCGCGAAGGATCGTCGGGCCGGAAAGCTCGAAGCCGCGCAACAACTCGAAGTGGAGGTCGAGGCGCTGGACGTCCAGGCTGCGCGGGCGGTCTCTGCCGCGTTCACGACCTACTTTGATCTCGTCAACCTTGCAGAGGAATATCAGCGTATCCAGTTATTGCGCGAGCGCGAAAGCATGCTCTATCCTGAGCCGATCAATGAGTCGGTGGGGGATGCCATTGCTGCGCTTAAAGAAGAAGGAGTGACCGGCGAGCAGATGCAAGCGTTGCTTGACCGGCTTTCCATCGAGCTGGTGCTAACGGCGCACCCAACCGAAGCCCGCCGCCGGACGATTGTTGCCAAGATCCAGCGGATCGCTCGCTCGCTGGACCGGATTTCGGGTGAGCGCCTGACACCGCGCGAAAGGCAGAAGACGCGTGCCGCCATCCAGGCCGAGATCGCAAGTCTGTGGCTCACAGATCGTGACCGCACCACCCAGCCCGCCGTCACCGACGAGGTAAGGACCGGGCTGTACTTTGTGGATAATGTTTTCTGGGATGCCTTGCCGCTCCTGTATGAGGATCTCCAGTATGCGCTCGCTTCCTACTACCCTGAGGTGAAGCCGCCTTCGACCTGGCTGCGCCTCGCCTCCTGGGTGGGCGGCGACCGTGATGGGAACCCAAATGTGACCCAGCTTGTGACTGCGGAGACCCTGCGTCTCCATCGTGGTCTCGCGGTGGAAAAGCTCCGCAGTACGATGCATGAGTTGTCGCGCCGCCTCAGCATGAGCGAGCAGCGCTTCCCGCCTTCCCCCGAGCTTTCCGCGTGGATCGAGGCGCGGCGGCCCCTGCCTGAGCATGTCGCCTATCTTGAACAGCGTTACCCCACAGAACCGTATCGCCTGGTGTTTTCCCTGCTTGCCAATGATCTGGCGGAAGCCTCGCGCGATGACATGATCGCACATTTGCTTGATCGTGCACCACACCAGGCGCGCGTCACGGTCGAGGAGTTGTGCAAACCGCTTGACCTGATCGCCTCCAGCCTGCCGGCTTCGCTGGCCCAGGACGAAATCCTGAGGGCCTGCCAGCAGTTGGAGATCTTCGGCTTGCAGATGATGCGACTGGACCTGCGAGAGCATTCAGGCCGGCTGAAGGCGGCGTTGACGGAGACACTGCGCGCCCTCAATATCACTCCTGATTTTGCGGGGATGCCTGAGAAGGAGCGTATTACACTCCTGACCAGGCTGCTGAGTTCGGAATTACCTGAGCTTTCGATACATCCCGGCTTTACATCCGCGACGGCCGAAACCTGGGCGTTGTTCCAACTGATCAAGCGCGTCCGCGACGTGTACGGAGCAGAGTTGCTGGGCCCCTTCATTATTTCCATGTGCCAGTCGGGAGCAGATGTTTTGGGCGTCCTCCTGCTGGCACGCTGGACAGGTTGTGACAGGGGTTTGCAAATTGTCCCGCTTCTCGAAACGATCGAGGATTTGCGCGCCGCGCCGTCCATTTTTGAAAGCATGCTTGTCCTGCCGATCTACCGGGAGCATCTTGCCACCTGCAACGATCATCAAATGATCATGATCGGCTATTCAGACAGCAACAAGGACGGTGGCTATGTGATGTCGAATTGGGCGCTCTACCAGGGACAGGAAAACATCACAAAGGTTGCCCAAAAGCATAACATCGCGTTGACCATCTTTCACGGTCGGGGTGGGACGATCGCCCGCGGCGGGGGACCCGCCAATCGCGGGATTCGCGCCCAGCCGCCCGGCAGCATCAACGGTCGCTTTCGCCTGACGGAACAGGGAGAGGTCATCGCCGTCCGGTATTCCAACCTTGAGCTGGCTCATCGCCACCTGGAACAAATCGTCCATGCGGTGCTGATGGCTTCGTCTCCCGCCAAAAAAGCAGCGGCCATCCCTGACGCCTGGCGCGCGGCCATGGATCGGATGGCGGAGACGGGCCATGACGTCTATCGCGGGCTGGTTTATGACAACCCGCGTTTCATTGAGTTTTGGCAAATGGCAACCCCGCTGGATGAGATCAAACGCCTGCACATTGGTTCGCGGCCAGCCGTGCGCGGCGCGAGCAGCGAAGTCACCAAAATCCGCGCCATTCCCTGGGTATTTTCCTGGATGCAGAGCCGTTTCAACCTGCCCGGATGGTTTGGTCTGGGTTCGGCGCTGGCCTCCATCCAGGACGAAGCACTCCTGAAGGACATGTATCAGGGCTGGGCGCTGTTCAAGACCATGCTCAACAACGCGGAAATGTCCCTGCTCAAAGCAGATATGGGGATTGCTTCGCTCTATGTTGACCTTGTCCCGGATAAGAAGCTGGCAAGCGAGATGTTCCGCGCCATCCGAGCGGAGTACGACCGGACGCGCGATATCGTGCTGGCGATCAGCGGCCACGCGAACCTGCTGGACGAGGAACCTGTCACACAGACGGCTGTCCAGCTGCGTAATCCATACATCGATCCGTTGAACTACATCCAGGTGGAAATGCTGCGCCGCCTGCGCGCGTTGTCAGACACGGAAGGCGAGCAGGCCCAGGCTCTTCGCGAGGTGATCGGTGTCACGATCAATGGCATTGCCGCGGGGTTGAGAAACACAGGCTAATTATGAGAGCGTTTGGGTCTTGCGTGTAGCAATATGGCGGGAAATGCCGATCAATTGGGAAAGATGGCTCCCAACGCTTTCCATAAGCCGGCCGCGCCGCCCGCGGTCACGCCGAGGCCGGTAATCAATACCATGAGTCCATGGTAGTTGTCTTGCAGACTCAGAATTTGTGCGGGAACATCTTTTTGAAAAAGTGTCAATAGAGTCTGCATGTTGTAGGCCAACAGTCCAATACCAACCAGGAGTGCCGCGATGCTCAGAAAGAGCAGCAGAGTCGTCTGGCGCGTAGGTGCTGTGCGTCTGTAGCGTGCCTCGATCAATATGACCAATCGTTCTGCTTCTTTCCAGCGAAGTCCGCTCTTCCTGCATACTCTTCGTATGATCTCCTTGCGGTCAAGGGGCTTGCCCAGTTCTTGGATGATGAAAGTGGTGAGTTCTTCGTTCATTTCAGCAATGCTCCTCGATGATTTTGAATGGTCCCCGATTATAAACCACACGTGTGGTATTTCAATTTTTTGATGAGAGTGTCCAAAAGAATGGGCTAAAATGCTCTTCGCCACCGAGATCACTGCACCCTTCGAGTGTGCTTCGCGAAGTTCTCTGACCCCGGCACCTGCGCCCGGGGCAGGTGGAAAAAAACTCAAAAGCTCTGTGCGCTCCCCTGGCACCGGGCAGGTGTGTGGCCTAGCCCACTGGATTAGACACTCCCAATTTGATTGTTTTATGACTCCCGAGATTATCAGTCAAAGGCGGACGAGGATGGGATTGTCATTTCGACTTATGATATTCGTCTTGTAAATGAGCGAACTCTTATCTTCATCTTATCCTTTCCTAAGCTAAACTTGAAAAATCCTAGATACTCTCCGTAAGATTTGTTGGTATAGTGATACAAATTACAAACTGCATCAGCTGCCAATGCATATACTTTCCCTCGGACTCAACCATACAACGGCGCCTGTTCAACTCCGTGAGCGACTTGCTTTTGGTGAGGAACAGATCCGCAGCTCGCTTTCACGCCTGACGTGTGGGCGTATCCCTTCGGCACTCAGTGAATTGACCATTGTCTCCACCTGCAATCGAATTGAAATTTACGCCGTCTCCAATCAATTGGCATTTGCCGAGTTGGAGGCTTTTTTGTCGGATGCGCATGGAGTATCTGTCCAGGAATTCGATTCGTACCTGTATCGTTTCAAGGACCTGGATGCCGTTCGTCATCTGTTTGACGTAGCTGCCGGTTTGGACTCCCTCGTGATCGGTGAGCCACAGATCCTGGGACAGATCACGCGTGCGCTGGAGCTGGCGCGCGGTCAAAATGCGGCTGGCCCTACGCTGAATCGCCTCTTCCAGGCCGCCATTCACGCCGGAAAGCGCGTTCGCACAGAGACGGCCATCAGCCGCAATCCTGCCTCGGTATCGTCGCTGGCGGCTTCGGTGGCGGAGAAGACTCTGGGGCATATCCAAGCCGCCAGCGTGGTGGTGCTTGGAGCAGGCGAAATGGCCGAATTGACCGTCGAAGCGTTGCGCAAGCGCGGGGTCGAAAAGATCCGGGTCATCAATCGAACGCTGGAGCGCGCCCAGGAGTTGGCGAAACGCTGGGGGGCAGAATCGGCTACATTCGAGTCGCTGCAACAGGCGTTGTCTGAGGCTGACATTTTGATTTCATCCACCGGCGCGCATCACATTGTCGTGGAGGCAAAGATGGTCAGCGAAGCGATGCGATCCCGGGCGAAACGTCCATTGGTGTTGATCGATATTGCCGTACCGCGCGATATCGATCCTGATTGCATGGATATCCCTCTTGTTAAACTCTTTGATATCGATGGATTGAACGCGCAGCTTGAAGATTCGCTGACGCGCCGCATGGACGAAGTGCCGCATGTCAGGCAAATCCTTGATGAAGAACTTCTTGGATTTGATAACTATCTAAAATCACTGGAGATGCTGCCGATCATTGCTGATATTCATCAGCGAGCCGAGGCAATCCGCCTCGCGGAACTGCAGAAATCATTGCGGCGTATGCCCGACCTGACCGATGCCGAACGTGAACGGATCGAAGCACTCACGCAATCGCTTGTCCAGAAATTGCTGGATCATCCCACCCGGCATCTGCGCTCGGAAGCGGCCTCGCAGCATGCTCCCGAATATGCGGCGCTGGCGCGCAAACTCTTCAACCTGTCTGAAGAACAACCGCCTCCCGCCTCCACCGCGGCAGACTGAGGAAGTAGACAAGTAGGCAAGTAAACAGGTAAACATGAAATTGGTTTTTGCGACTCGTCCTTCCGCTCTCGCCCGCTGGCAAACCCGGTGGGTGATTCATGCATTACAGGAAATTCATCCCGATCTGCTTTGCGAAGAAAAAGTCATCACCACACAGGGTGACAAAATCCTCGATAAACCTTTGCCTGAAATCGGCGGCAAAGGTCTTTTTACACAGGAACTTGAAGGTGAATTGCTGTCTGGTGCAGTGCATTGCGCTGTCCATTCCCTCAAGGATTTGCCGGTGGAAAATCCCGAAGGTCTCACGATTGGGTGCATCCCTGCGCGTGCAGAGGTGCGCGATGCATTGATCTCCAGGGATGGGTTTATGCTTGCCACCCTTCCGCCAAACGCTGTGGTCGGCACGTCGAGTTTACGGCGTGCGGCACAGCTCCTGGCGGCGCGTCCCGACCTGAAGGTCGGGTCTTTGCGCGGCAACGTGGATACGCGCGTCCGCAAAGCGCTGGACGGTCAATACGACGCGATCATCCTGGCGGGCGCGGGATTGACTCGTTTAGGACTCGAAGAACATGTAACGGAATGGTTACCCCTGGATGTGATGCTGCCTGCGCCCGGACAGGGTGCCCTGGCTATCCAATGCCGGTCTACGGATCAGACGACCCTCAAGCTGCTCGCCGCGCTGGAGAACGCATCGGCTCGACGAGCGGTTACTGCCGAACGCGCTTTCCTGAGCGGACTTGGTGGGGGATGCGCGGTTCCAGTGGCGGCTTACGCCGCAGCGATTAGCGGTCAGCCATTAGCGATTAGCTTGGCGGGGTTGGTGATTTCGGAGGATGGGAAGAATGCCATCAAAGTAATAGGTGAAGGAACGGACGCGCTGAAACTTGGAAATGAACTTGCGCAGAAAGCTGTTTCCCAGGGTGCAGATGAAATCCTTTCAGCGAGGGTGGTGAAATGAAACGGATCCTGATCACGCGCCCGCGTGCCCAGGCGAGTGACTTTGCAGAAAAGCTGCGGGCGGCCGGCTTCGAGCCCATCTTTTTCCCGGTCATTGAAATCCGCCCGATCGAAAACAATCTCGCGCTCGAACGCGCCCTGTCGAAACTGGACTGCTATGACTGGATTGTGTTTACGTCTGTCAATGCGGTCGATGTGGTGTTCAATAACCCAGACCTGCTCGAAGGGGATAAGGGTATAGGGGTCAGGGTGGCCGCGATCGGGCCGAAGACCGCCGAAGCTTTGCAAGCGCGCGGTGTGCCCCCCGATTTTGTTCCCGAGGAATATGTGGCCGAATCCATTCTGCCCGGATTAGGCGATGTGCGCGGCAAGTGGATCCTGCTGCCGCGGGCCGAGATCGCGCGCAAGGCATTGCCTGAAGCCATTGCAGGAGCAGGCGGGATTCCCCATGAAATTGCGGTTTATCAAACCCTGCCTGTGCAACCCGATCCTGAGGGCCTTGCCGCGCTCGAATCAGGTGTGGATATCGTCACCTTGACCAGCCCATCCACCGTTCAGAATTTCGTGGCGATCACACAGCAAAACGGACTTGATCCTTTGCGCCTGCCAGGGAATCCCTTGTTTGCCTGCATCGGCCCGATCACAGAACAGGCGGCGCGCGAGGAAGGGTTGGTCAATCTGGTGATGGCCAGCGAGTACACAACCGATGGCTTGATCGAAGTCATCCGCAGTTTGGAGGCATCCTGACTATGTTCGAAATCGAAGATCAGCAATCGTCAATCGTAAATCGTAAATCTAAAATCGTAAATCGCCCACGCCGCTTGCGCGCGACCCCTGCCCTGCGTGCCATGGTGCGCGAGACCGAACTCAATCCGCGCGACTTTATTTATCCCTTGTTCGTGCGGCATGGACAAGGACGCAGTGAGATCCGTTCGATGCCGGGGGTGTACCAGCTGTCGGTGCAGGAAGCGGTCCGTGAAGCGGAAACAGCCATGAGAGCCGGGGTGAACGCAGTCATCCTGTTCGGCATTCCGCAGGAGAAGGATCCAATCGGGCTGGAGAACTTTGCGGAGAATGGGGTTGTCCAGCAGGCGATCCGTGCGATCAAAAAGGACCTCCCGGAGATGGTTGTCGTGACGGACGTATGCCTGTGCGAGTACACCGACCATGGTCATTGCGGGATCTTGAACACAGGCGAACATTTCCAGATCGGCTTACCTGAAGGCTATGTCTTGAATGATCCAACTCTGGATGTGCTGGCAAAGGTCGCGGTCTCGCACGCGGAATGCGGCGCGGACATCGTCGCGCCGAGCGGCATGATGGATGGGATGGTCGCAGCGATCCGCGACGCGTTGGATGGGGCCGGATATGAGAGTCTGCCCATCCTTTCGTATGCGGTGAAGTATGCCTCCTCATTCTATGGCCCATTCCGGGAAGCCGCGGAAGGCGCGCCGAAGTTTGGCGACCGAAAGTCGCATCAGATGGATCCTGCCAACGTGCGCGAGGCGCTGCGTGAAGCCGCCCTGGATGTAGACGAAGGCGCGGACATGTTGATGGTCAAGCCGGCCCTGGCCTATCTGGATGTGATCCGG
>Ga0105098_10000593_pt1 | contig 12679 bp, 10 predicted proteins | sample PPLLak21cMay2015_FD_79137 | JGI IMG/M metagenome (GOLD analysis project Ga0105098, IMG submission 79137) | Freshwater sediment microbial communities from Prairie Pothole Lake near Jamestown, North Dakota, USA - PPLs Lake P7 Core (1) Depth... | ecosystem: Environmental > Aquatic > Freshwater >... | reverse complement strand
TGTCCCCGCCACACCTGCAAAGGTTGCCCGACAAGCCCTCCCGGACCTCGGGCTCTGTGGGCCGCGGAATCCGCTCCAACAGGGCGGTGGCAGCCACGACCATCCCCGGGATGCAGAACCCGCATTGGATCGCACCGGTCGCGAGAAAGCTTTCCTGGAGCGGGGTCATGCCGGCGGCGCCGATTCCTTCGATAGTCGTGATCTCCGACCCGTCGGTCTCAACGGCGAGCACCAGGCAGGAGTTCACCGGCTCGTCATCGAGGATCATGGTGCAGGCTCCACACTCTCCTTCGGCACAGCATTCCTTGGCCCCGGTCAGCTCCAGGCGAGAGCGGACCATCTCGAGAAGTGTCGTGGACGGGCTGACCCTGACCGTTCGCCTGGAGCCATTCACTGTCAATGTGATCGCCGACTCGATGGGGCTCATGTCGCCGCCCTCAACTCCTCGGATGCTGCCTGAAAGGCTCTCCTCGAATGCACATGGAGCATGGCTCGCCGATATTCGGCACCGGCACGCACGTCGGTGATCGGGCTGGTGACGGCGAGCAAGCGGGACCAGCCGTCGTCGGTGGCGAGCTCGTCGCGCGTCGACTGAGCCAGGAGCGGTGTCGGCCCGACCGCGCCGAACCCAAATCGCGCCCGGCCCGATACGTCCAGGGTGCAGGCGAGGCTCACCGACGCCAGATCGACGCCGCGTCGGCGGGTCACCCGGGCGAAGGCCGAGCCGAGGACCGTGGGCGGAATCGGGATCTCGACCGCGGTGACGATCTCTCCTCGCCCCAGGACGGTCGTGCCCGGCCCGGTGAAGAACTCTTCCACGGGGATCGACCTGGGGGCATCGGGGCCGGATGCGATCACGGTGGCCCCATAGGCGAGGAGGGCCGGGGCAGTGTCCGCAGCGGGCGAGGCGTTGCAGAGATTCCCGGCCAATGTGGCCCGGTTGCGGATCTGAACCGAACCGACGACCGCGGCAGCTTCCGCCAGCACCGGAAAATGCCTGTTCACGTGTTCGTCCCTGGTCAGCCGGTTCATCACCACGTGACCTCCGATCCGGAGCCGGTCACGCTCGACCTCGATCCCGTCAGCAATGTCGGTCACCGACTTCAAGTCGACCACCAGAGCCGGACGCACTGCCCTGTGTCGAACCGCCACCAGCAGGTCGGTGCCTCCAGCCAGCGCAACCGCATCATCCATGCGAAGCAGGTCGGATGCCTCGCCCACGCTCTGAGGCCGGTGATACTCGAACCAGGTCACCTGATGATCACACTCCACTCAGGTGGTGATCGGACGCGATTGAAGTACGTAAAGCTGGTCGGCTTCGAAAGCCCACTCGATGTCCTGCGGCGATCCGAAAGCTGCTTCGAGTTGAAGGCCAACCTCCACGAGACGCGAGATCTCGTTCTCGTCGAGGACCTGAGAGCCGGCGATCTCGTCATCGAGTCTCACGGTCGTCGTCCCCCCACCGGCGACGCGGATGGTCATCTGATCCTGTTGCCCGAGACGGGCCCTCTTCAGCTTGCCGTCTCTTCGAGCCACGTAGTTGTCAGGTGTGATCAGACCGGAGACCAGGGCCTCTCCCAGCCCGTACCCCGCCTCGATCACCATTTGATCGGAGCGTTGTCGGATGGGGTCCGTGGTGAACATGACCCCTGATTTGTCCGAAGAAATCTGTTGCTGCACCACGACCGCCATCCCGAGATCGGTCAAGGACCCCTTATTGAGTCGATAGAAAAGGGCTCTTTCCGTGAAGAACGATGCCCAGCACCGAACAACTCCCTCGAGCACATCCTCCGGGCCGATCACGTTCAGATACGTCTCCTGCTGGCCGGCGAAACTGGCCGACTCGCCATCTTCGGCACAAGCGCTCGACCTGACGGCAACCGGGACATCCGGCCCGAGGTTCTGATAGGCGTTCGTGATGTGCTCGGCCAACTCCTCCGATGGGGGGGAGCTGAGCACGATCCCCTGGATCTCACCGGCGATGCGAGCTCCCTCGGCGCCCACTTCGAAGGATCGGGCGAGATCTCTCACTTTCTCCAAGACGCCTCGTGTGGCCAGAGAGTCACTCAGGGTGCCGGCCGTAACCACGAAGCCGGGAGGCACCGGCATGCCGGTACCCGTCATCCTGCCGAGACTCGCTCCCTTGCCGCCGGCCAGTTCCGCTCGGTGACACTCGATGTCATCCAGCCAGATGACATCCTCGGTCACGCTCATGAGGTCAAGAGGTCGGATGTCGGTGCCTCCCGCGCAACGTAATCGTCGGGGAGGATCTCGACGACGCCTGTCGAGCCATTGACCCGAACCAGATCGCCGGTCTTGATCCTCTGGGTGGCGATCGACGTCCCGATCACGGCCGGAATACCAAACTCACGCGATAGGACGGCAGGATGTGAGGCGGCTCCGCCGGCGTCGGAGACCAACCCGCTGATCCTCGTGAACAGCGTCACCCAAGCTGGGTTGGTCATCTGGCAGACCAGGATCTCCCCCTTTTTCACCTCGTCGAACTGCTCCGGGCTCAGCACCACCCTGGCCACGCCTTCGATGACACCCGCTGAGGCGGCCAGCCCTTCGACCCGATCTTCTGCCACGGCATAGTCCCGGTCGAGACGCTCGGGAAATCCCCAGAGGGGCAGATATGGGAAGGCCAGCGCCGCTTCGGTGGCCGTCCCCACCCAGTCTCGAGGCCGAATCTCATAGGCGTCCTCCCGCTCATCCCGGCGGTCGGAGATCAGCTCCCGGACGTCCGAGCCTTCTGGATCAGCCATCAGATAGCGGAGCTCGTTGTACTTGAGGAACATGACATCGTTGGGATCGCCAATGGCGCCTTGGGCCGCCAGGTGACGGCCGATGCAGATCAGGACCAGACGAACGTGGGCGTTGGTGCCTTGGTCGATGTAGAAGTGGTGGTCGGGTGTCAGCGGGGCCATTCGGGCATTCGTGTCGTGTGCCTGCTTCATGCGCTCCAGTGCCTCACCCTCGAGTCCGTCCAACAGCTCGTCGGTGGCCGCCTCGAGATCCTTCTTCAGCTCGCCGATGGCCGCCGGGTAGTCGTAGTCGGTGTCGACATATCCCTTGATCACCTCCAGGATGGGCTCCGGCGTCTCGTAGCGGGTCGGGAACACGAACTCGTGACTCCATACCGCATGCCAGCCGAACTCCTTCTGGTAGGGCTGAAGCCTCTCTTCGAGAAATCTCCTGCCTCTCTCGCTTCCGTTCAGCGCGGCGAGGATGTCGACACCTGTCTCCCGGGCGAAGATGGTGGAGAGCTCCTCATCCTCCATGACCTCGCCCTTCATCCTCCACAGGGCCTCGATCGAGTCCCAGTTCCGGTCGCTCGCCGAGTTCTGCAGCCGGCCCAACAGCGTCGGGTCGACACCCTCCGTCAGCTCCTCGACAGCAGCCTGCAGGGCGAGAGTCGCCGACAGCTGTGAGAAGTTGAGCATCCAATGGATCTTCCAGTGGCGGTCGTGGATGTCGATGGCATCCTCGAGGATCGTCGCCCACTCCATCAGGGGGATCTCCTCCCAGCGCTCGATCTTCTCCTCGAGGTACTCGAAGTTCCTCATCATCTCGGGGACGAGCCGAGTGGCCCACCAGTCGGCGAAATGAGCCCCGTATGTCGGAAGCACCGCGTTGAGATACGCGCCGATCTGCTCCGGGTAGGTGGGGTCGTCGACCGGCGTCCTCGGGGCGTACCGGTTGCCCAGCTCGACCCCTTCCACGGTGGTCCCCGGATTGGCTGGGATAGCTGCGGTATAGAGGTATCCGTTGATGTTCTTGGCGATCCAGTCTGCGGCGAACGGTGTGCCGAACCTTCGGAACATGTGATCGCAGGTCAGCCACCAGCCCCCGATGTCGAAGTACATGGGAGAGAGTGGCTGCGGGCAGTGCAGGTCGTCGAAGAACCAGAACAGCCCCTTCTCCTCATCGCTGGCCCAATCGATCGGGAAGTCGGCGTCGCCCAGGAACTGCTTCAGGATCTTGCTGTCTTCGCCCATGAGCCCGTCCTTTCCTCGTGAGGCGGAGCCGCCATCGATTGCACAGCCACTCAAGCACTGTATTTCGCTCCGGCAGTCCCTGATACGTTGCAGAGACATTCGAACCGGAGGACCAGGACGCAATGAAATCTCACAACGTCGCGATGCTCGGCACCGGTCTCATCGGGGACTTCTACACGATGACGCTTCACAGCCAGCGAAGCCGCGACCGGGTGGGCATCGTCTACTCACAATCCGACGAGCGGGCGCGTGTCTTCAGCGATCGTTGGGACATTCCCGCCTTTACGACATCCATCGAAGAGGCGATCAACCACGATGAGACCGACACGGTGGTCGTGGGTCTGCCCAACTTCCTCCACGAGGAGGTCATCGTGGCCGCGGCCGACGCCGGGAAGGCCGTGCTCTGCACCAAGCCCCTCGCCCGCAACGCCGAGGAGGCCCGGCGCATCCTGGACAAGGTGGAGTCCGCGGGCGTGTTCGCCGGCTACCTCGAGGACCTCTGCTACACGCCAAAGGCGATGAAGGCCGCTGAGACGATCGAATCAGGAGGGATCGGCGACGTGACCTGGGCCCGATCCCGTGAGACCCACCCCGGACCTCACAGCGCCTGGTTCTGGGACAAGGAGAAGGCAGGCGGCGGGGCGATCGTCGATCTCGGGTGCCACTGCATCGAGGTCATTCGCATGTACGTGGGCAAGGGAAACCGCCCCGTCGAGGTCATGGCCTGGAGCGACACTCTGGTCCACCCGATCGAGGCAGAGGACAACGCGGTCGCTCTCATCAGGTTCGAGTCGGGGGCCCTCGGCCAATTCGAGGTCTCGTGGACCTTCCGGGGTGGGCTGGACCTGCGAGACGAGATCGCCGGCACCGAGGGCACCATCTGGCTCAATCACTTCCTCCGAACCGGATACGAGATGTACACCTCCGGCAGCGGTGACCGCTACGTGGCGGAGAAGATCGAATCCACCGAGGGGTGGGTCTTCGCTGTTGGCGATGAGGTCAGTGAGTTCGGATACGCCAACATGTTCACCGACATGTTCGACGCGATGGACCAGGGGCGCGAGCCACGGGAGACCTTCTACGACGGCTACATCGTGAACGCTGTAATGGACGCGGCCTATCGCTCGGCGCTATCACGACAGTGGGAGTTGGTCGACATCGAGTGGCGGGGCGGAAGCACCGCCCGGATCGAGAAGAGGGCCGGCACGCACGACGGCCACTCGATCGTGAAGCGAGAGATCCTTCCCGACGGCCGGGTGAAGCTCATGCTGTCCAACAAGGAGACCGGCGAAATCTTCGACCTGGTCACCAACGAGGCCTGAACTCGGGGCGCCAGGGTTCGGTGAGCGGTGTCTGGAACCCTGGGTTCGCGGAAAGGGTGAGTCAGTGGACGTACGGGCTGAGTACGTCCCTGGCCAGGAGAAAGCCGCGCTTTACCAACTCGTCGGTGGCCTCGAACCCACGATCCTCGTGCTCGATGATTATCGGGCCGTCGTAGCCGACGCGGTACAGCGCCGAGAAGACGACACCCCAATCGACGTGCCCGAGACCGGGAAGACGGGGAATCTGCCATCCGATGCCAGATGACAGGCTGCCGTTCTCGTAGAGACCGTCGTAGTCGATCATCACGTCCTTGGCCTGGAAGTGATAGAAGCGGGAGCCAAACTCTTCGATGGCCTGTTCGATGTCGATCATCAGCCAGATCAAGTGCGACGGGTCGAAGTTGAGACCGATCGTTTCGCCGAACTCCTCGAACATCCGGCGCCAGATCCGAGGGTTGTACGCCAGGTTGTGACCTGACGGCCACTCGTCCTTGGAGAAGATCATGGGGCAGTTCTCGATGGCGATCCTGACGCCGTTCTCGTCCGCACAAGTGATGATCTCGGGCCAAACCCTGGTGGCGTCCTCCCAGTTCTCATCCTGTGTCTTGGTGTGATCGGCGCCGATGAAGGTGTTGACGACGGGGACGTTCATCTTGCCGGCGGCGACGATCACCTTCTTGAGGTGGTCGATCACCATCCGCTGGTGCTCGACGTCCGGGCTCAGCGGGTTCGGGTAGTAGCCAAGGCCCGAGATCTCGAGACCACGCTCCGTGACGCCGTCGGCGATCTCGCCGGCGCGGGCGTCGGAGATGCCGTCGACATCGATGTGACTCGTCCCCGCGTAGCGGCGGGTGTCACCACTCGACGCCGGCCAGCAGGCGATTTCGATCGTCGTGAACCCGTTGTCGACGGTCCAGTCCACGACTTCGTCGAGTGACGTCTCCGGAAACGGTGCGGTGAGCAGTCCCAGCTTCATGTCTTCCTCCTCATCGTCGAACAGGTCTCCATTGTTGGGTCTCGTGACTGTGGGTGATGGCGTCGGTCACCAGGACCGCGTCGTGGCCATCGGCAAACGTCGGATAGCTCGGCGCTGTGGCGGGCGATCCGTTGGCGACATCCGCATAGACCTGGTCAAAGAGGGCCCGAAACGTATCGGGAAATCCCTCCACATGACCTGCGGGGTACGCCACCAGGCCGGCGGCGACGGGTGAATAGAGACCGGGATCGCGGCTGAGCACCTCGTTCGGTCGGCCCCGATGACCGATGAAGAGGTCGTCCGGGTTGGCGGAGAGCCAGCGGATCGCCGATTCGGACCCGGCGATCTCATAGCGGACCGAATTCTTCTGACCCGCCGAGACCTGAGAGATCGTGACCGCCCCACGGGCGCCGTCCTCGTAACGGAGAAGGACGGCGGCGGCATCGTCGCTGCTCATCTCCTCTGAAACAAGGTCCTCGGCAGCTGCGACCGCAGCGAAGGTCTCGACCGGTCCTGGGGGATGCCGGCGAACGGGCACGAGAGTGTGGAGGTCGGCCATGACCTCCACGATGCGCCGACCGGACACGAAACGGCTCAGGTCGAGCCAGTGCGAGCCGATGTCGGCCACCGCCTGGAGTCCACCCGCCTCCTCAGGCTGGAGCCGCCAGTTCCAGTCGGTGTCGCGCAATAGCCAATCCTGGTGGTAGGAGCCCGTGATGAAGCGAGGCTGACCGATATCACCATTGGCCACCATCGCCATTGCCTGATGATTGGCCGGGTAGAAGCGGATGTTGAAACAGACCGCGTTGACCAACCCGGAATCAGCGGCAAGAGCCACGAGATCGGCCGTGTCCTCCGACGTGATCGCAAGCGGTTTCTCACAGACAACGTGTTTGCCGGCGGCAATGACAGCGCGTGCCTGTTCGGCGTGGGCGTAATTGGGGCTGGCGATGTGAATGACGTCGATCGACGGATCGGAGGCCATCTCCTCGATGGTGTCGTACACCCGTTCCACACCCATGGCATCGGCCTTGGGCCTGGCGCGCTCCGGCGAAGAGCCGACCACACCCGCCACCTCGACGCCAAGACGACGCAGCGCCTCGACGTGTGCCACCCCGATGAAGCCGATCCCCACCACTCCGGCCTTGATCTCGCTCGGGCTCATGAACCTCCACTCGACACGAATCCGAGCGGGAAGGATAAGCAGCGACCCCAAGCGATTCGCCGTCTGGACGGGGTAATGAGAACGTTTGCCATCCCCGGGCTGATCGGTACGATTCGCCGCATAGGGTGAGTGGACATCCGCTAATGCGTATGAGACACTCCCGCACGCCTTCGGGCGCCACTTAGGAGGAGTTCATATATGACCAATAACCAATGGTTCAAGAGGTTGGTGGCGGTGGTGGCTATTGCCATGATCGCCGTCGCCTGTGGAGATGGCTCTGGATCTGACACGACCCTCGCCGAGGGCTCAGACACCACAGCCGCCCCGGATACGACGGCCGCAGCGGAGCCCACTACCACGGCAGGAAGCACCGAAACGACCGCAGCGGCGGGCGAGGGCTTCGTCATCGGATACTCGAACGGTGGAGGCGTGGGCAACGGCTTCCGTGAGGAGCAGGTATGCACGGCGAAGGCAGAGGCCCTGGCATCCGGTCAGGTCACCGAGCTGAACCAGATCCATCGCAACACGGACGCCGCCGGCCAGCTCGCGGACATCCGCGACCTGATCGCCGCCGACGTCGACGCGATCGTGTTCAACCCGAACGACCCCGAGGCGCTCAACCCAGCACTCGACGAAGCTGCAGCAGCCGGGATCCCGACGGTCTCGGTCGACGCGTTCGTCACGCACGAGGGCACTTACAACCTCTACAACAACCAGATCGAGTACGCACGTCTCGGTGCGGAGTGGTTGTTCGAGCAGATGGGTGGGGAGGGCAACGTGTATTACATGCGTGGCTTCGCCGGTCACCCAGCTGATACCGACCGTCACACCGGGTTCCAGCAGGCGCTGGAGAACTACCCAGGTATCACGGTGATCCCGAGCATCGACGGTGAGCACACTGGTTGGGACCCGGCCACCACGACCCAGCTGATCAACGACTGGATCGCCAGTGGTCAGTACGGGGACACCAACGGCATCTGGACCTCGGGCATGGACTCGCAGGTCGTCGACGCCATCCAGCAGGCCAACCTCGAGTTCGTCCCGATCGTCGGTGCCGACCTCGGCGCGTATGTCACCCAGCTCCTCGACTCCGAGGGGTTTGCCGGCCTCGAAGGCTCGGCGGTGACCAACACCGCGGCAGTTGGCGGCGCCGGAGTCAACCTGGCTCTGAAGCTGCTCAACGGGGAGACCGTGGAGACAGCGGCGGATGCTGCTCAACCCAACACAGTGCTGCTCGACCCGGTGTTGGCAGACAACGTCACCGATGATGGACGGGCCACGCTCGAGTCATGGCAGGTCGACGGGCTCGACCCGCTGTGGCCACTCGGTCTGACCATCGAGGGCTGGACCACGTACACCCCGGAGCAGGCAGTGGCCTGCCTCGGCCCCGGCGAGTAACCAACAACTAGCCATAGACGAGCAGATGCGCCGGCCTTGCCCGGCGCATCTGCTTATGAGGACTCTGCAATCGAAACGATGACGGCCAGCACCAGCGGTTACCTGCTCGAGGCATCCGATGTCTCGAAGCGATTCGGCGCCGTCGTCGCACTGAAGTCTGCTTCGCTCCGCGTTCGCCCCGGCGAGGCGCACGCATTGATGGGGGCCAATGGTGCCGGCAAGAGCACGCTGGTCAAGGTCCTGACGGGTGCAGTCCGCCCCGACGAGGGCACGATCACGGTCAGGGGCAAGGAGCGCATGGCCCATTCCCCGGCCGAGGCTCGCCGGGGCGGTCTGGTCTCCGTCTACCAGGAGCCGGCTCTGATCCCCGACCTGGACATCTCCTCGAACCTGCGGCTCACCGAGACACCACTCGAGCCGTTTCGCGACTGGGTGCGCCAGCTAGGCCTGGGCAAACTCGACCTGTCGAGGATGGCGCGAGACCTGCCGCTCGCCACCCTGAGGATCATCGATCTCGCCCGCGCCCTGGCCATCCGTCCAGACGTGCTCATGCTCGACGAGATCACCGCAGCGCTCCCGGCCAACCTCACCGAGAGCGTGCTCGAGGTGGTTGCCAGCCAGCGCGGCGGCGAAGGCAGCATCATCTTCATCTCACATCGGATGACCGAAATCGCATCAGTCTGCGACCGGGCCACCGTTCTGCGGGAGGGAGTGACCGTGGGGGTGGTCGACATCTCCGCCGACTCGGCGGACCAAATCGTGGAGCTGATGCTCGGCGAGGCAGTCGGAGAGATGCCGGAACGGACAGAGCGGGCGGCGCTGGCATCGCAAGCGGACGAAGTTCCGCGGCTCGAAGTCCGCAGCCTCGGGTCGTCTGGCCGTCTTCGCGATGTCTCGTTCGACGTCCGCGCCGGAGAAGTGGTCGGGCTCGTGGCTCTCGAGGGACAGGGCCAGGATGAGCTCTTCGACATCCTCGCCGGATCAGAGCACGCCACCACGGGAGAGGTCCTCGTCGACGGGCGCCCCGTCTCTTTCCGGCACCCGGCAGATGCGATTCGAGCCGGAATCGTCTTCGTGCCCGCCGATCGGGCCGAAGCCCTGCTCATGCAACGCTCGGTGCGGGAGAACATCGCATTGCCCTTCAGTGCGCCGATATCCGGGTGGGGGCCGATCCGGAGAAGCAAGGAGAAACCCAAGGTCGACAAGGCCATCGACACGCTCCAAATCGACACCCGGGCACAGAAGGAGGTCCGTCTCCTCTCCGGCGGCAACCAGCAGAAGGTCACGATCGCACGCTGGGTCGCCGGCGGGGTGCAGACGATGCTGTGCTTCGACCCGACACGTGGGATCGATATCCGCACCAAGCACCAGGTGTATCTGTTGCTGCGAGACCTGGCCGAAGCAGGCGCCGCCGTCCTGCTCTACACCTCGGAGCTCAGTGAGATCCAGCTCGCCTGCGACCGGGCGATCGTGATCTTCGGTGGCGAAGTGGTGGCGGAGATTGACGCATTGGAGGCCGACGAGGCGACTCTGCTCAGGGCCGCCCACAACCTCCGCTCGGACGCGCCGCTCCCCGAGGAAGTGGTCGCCGCGGTGGTGGCCGCCGAGGAGGAAGTCAGAGACGCGGGCGAAGAGCCCGGCCCTTCCAAGCCGGGCGAAAGGCCCCCCGATCACGAATCCGGCGAAGACCCCGGAGCGGACGAGGCAGGCGATCTGTGAGCACGACAGTCGACAGGGCCGACCAGACGACCGCTCCCCCGAATTCGTCGCTCGGATCGATGATTCGCCGTCACGGCTGGACCCTGGGCCTGGTCGGCATCCTATTGGTCCTCCTCGTCGTCACGAGGCTGATCCAACCGACCTACGGCGCCGCCGGGGTGCAGGGGCTTGCCGTCTCCGTGCTGCCCCTTGCCTTCGCGGCAGTCGCACAGGCGATCGCCGTCATCGCCCGTGGGATCGATCTGTCCGTCGGGTCGATGATGGCTCTCACCAGTGTCATCTCGGCATCCCTCATGGACGAGCGGAGCGAGGAGTTCGCCGTCCTGGCCGTCATCGGCGTGCTCCTGCTCGGGTGTGTCCTCGGGGCAGTGAATGGCAGCCTCATAGTCCTGACGCGCGTTCCCGACATCGTGGTCACCCTGGCCATGCTCTTCGTTTGGGCGGGCTGCGCCCTGCTGGTGCTGGGCACGCCAGGCGGTGGATCCGCCGAGTGGCTTCGGAGCCTGACCGGAGGATCGATCCTCAACGCATGGATCCCGAGGGCAGCATTACTGCTGCTGGTGATCGTCGCAGCGATCTGGATCCCGATCAGACGATCGCGCCTCGGCCTTTCCCTGTACGCGATCGGGAGCGATCCACTGGCGGCATATCGGAGCGGCGTGTCGGTGGCGCGCACCAAGATCTTCGCCTACACCTTGACCGGTCTGTTCTCCGCCTTCGCCGGTCTCACCCTCACGGCCACCACCGGCATCGGCACCCCGGTTCCCGGGCCCTACACGCTCCTGAGCGTCGCAGCCGTCGTGCTCGGCGGAGTCAGCCTGGCGGGAGGCCGGGGCGGTGTCTTCGGGCCGATCGTTGCCGTCGTGATCCTGTCCCTGCTCCGTACCGACATGACCTTCCTGAACGTGAACACAAACCTGGCGACCGTGGCCCAGGGATTCATCCTCGTGGGAGTGGTGATGGTCGGGAGTCTGCTCCAACTGCGGAAGCGGGAGCCATGACCGACACCGTGACCACGACTGACTCCAGACCCAGATGGCTGACGACGGCAGGCTTGCGTGCCCTTTTCCGCGAGCGGCCGATCATCCCCCTGATCGGCCTGCTCGCGATTCTCGTCGTGGTGAGCGAGTTGATCCGCCCCGGGATCGTCAACCTCAACTGGGGAGGCGTGATGGTTCGGGCCGCCGTCCCGCTGGCGATTCTCGCGGGCTGTCAGACAATGACGATGCTGACCGGCGGCATCGATCTCTCGGTCGGGGCGGTGGCGTCCATGTCGGGGTTCGTAGTGGCGACAATGGTCGGCGGGCCTGGTCTGGCCACCGGCATCCTCGTGGCCCTGGCTGTGGCAGCGATCGTCGGCCTCATCAGCGGGATCGGAGTCGGCATCTTCCGGGTCCACCCTCTGATCATGACGCTGGGCATGAGCTTGGTGGTCCTCGGCTTTGCCAATGTCTGGCAGATACAGATGGTGCAGACCGGGTCGGGCGTCCCGGATCAGTTCAGGAACCTGGGTGCCGGGATATTCCTCGGGTTCGTGCCCAGGAGCCTCTTGTTGTTCGTGCCCCTGGCGATCCTCATCATCCTCGGTCTCAACCGGACCGGCTACGGACGTCTCCTCTATGCGATCGGTGACAATCCGATCGCATCCAGGCTGTCGGGCGCCCGTTCCTGGCAGGTGTTGATCGTGCTCTATGTGATCTCGGCGGTCCTCGCCGGTGTCGCCGGATTTCTGTATTCGGGCCTGACCAACGTGGCAAGCGTCACTCTGGCCGACACGGCCGTGCTCCCGTCGGTAGCGGCCGCGGTAATCGGAGGGACTTCCATCATGGGTGGGCGCGGTGGGTACGGCGGGACGATGATCGGCGCTCTCATCCTCACCGTCATCTCCTCGATCCTCTCATCGCTGGGGTACCCGGAGGCAGTCCGTCAGATTCTGTTCGGGGCACTGATCATCTTCGTCGCAGCGGCGTACACCCGAGTCACCGAAACTTGATGGCCCGAGACCGCCGCTCAGACGGTGAGCGGTCGGTTGGCCGGGATCTCGTAGATCTCCTCCCAAGGTCTGACCAGTTCGAAGGCCGCGCCGGCGGTGAGCACGTCG
>Ga0105098_10000592_pt1 | contig 12694 bp, 9 predicted proteins | sample PPLLak21cMay2015_FD_79137 | JGI IMG/M metagenome (GOLD analysis project Ga0105098, IMG submission 79137) | Freshwater sediment microbial communities from Prairie Pothole Lake near Jamestown, North Dakota, USA - PPLs Lake P7 Core (1) Depth... | ecosystem: Environmental > Aquatic > Freshwater >... | reverse complement strand
GCGTTATGAAATGCTACTATAATAACCCGTCTGCAACCCATGCAACCCTTGATTCAAACCGCTGGAACCACACAGGCGATCTCGGCACCATGGATAGGGAAGGTTACTTCAGGATCGTGGGTCGCCTCAAGGATATGGTGATCCGGGGCGGAGAGAACATATACCCGCGTGAGATCGAGGAGTTCCTGCACCACAACGAGAAGATTTCGGATGTGTATGTCGTTGGTGTCCCGGACCGGAAATATGGCGAGGAACTTTGTGCCTGGGTGAAAATCAGGCAGGGTCTGACCCTGACGGAACAGGAGGTCAAGGATTTCTGCACGGGAAAAATTGCACACTACAAGATACCCCGGTACGTGATCTTTGTCGATGAATTCCCGATGGGAGTTACCGGGAAGATTCAGAAATTCAGGATGCGGGAAGACTCCATCAGGACACTGGGGCTTCACGAAGAAGCAAAGATTGAAACAGCATAATTCTGGATTTTCCGGGCTTGAATGTTACCGGTACCAGGAAATGGCGTGCGGTTATTCTTCACAGGTATCCACGCCGTGCTCAATAATCCCGTAAATTAAGATAATCCTGATATGAACCACCTTACAACAAAAACAAAAAAACTGAAGAATACCAATAGCTGATAATTACAGGTATATTTTTAGGTGAGGGATTTACCTGATGAGACCTCCTGGAAAAATGCCATTTACCCTCCTGATTCTCTGTGCAGTTTTGATCATTCCCGCAATGGCGGGCACGGAATACATGGCCGGGAGCCCCCGGCTTTCTGCATCCTTATCCGGAACCAATGAATTCAGCCCTGGTGAAGAGGTACAGCTTATGGTCGTCATCGAAAATACCGGGATCAACGAATTCAAATTTGTCCAGTCCCGGATCGTCGACCGTGATGACTTTCCCAACACGGCAAAGTTCCTGATGGCAGCAATCAGTCCCGGAGTTGCACCATTGGAAATCAAGTCTGATCCCCAGATGCTGGGAGATGTGAAGGGTGCCGGCAGCGTGCGTGCCGTATTTACTGCAAAAATTAATGCCGATGCACGAGCCGGCACGTATACTCTTCCCCTGACGCTGAATTACGCCTATTTATACCAGGCAGAGCAATTCGGTTTTGACACTATCCAGTATACCTACAGGCAGGTCACCGAGGATGTCGGAATTCCCATAAAAATCAGACCGGATATTTCCATTGAGGTTGTATCAGCTGTACCTGAACACCTGAATGTCGGGACTGAAGGATATCTCATGATGAACATTAAAAATACCGGTTCAGAAGATGGAACACAAGCTATTGTCAGAATCCTGCGAAACGACAACAGTCCGTTAGTACCGATTGACAGCAGTGTTTACATCGGGGATTTCCCTTCCGGAAGTACTGCTGAATGCAGGTATAAGGTTTCGATATCCGGTAATGGTGAGCCCCAGACATATCCTGTTGATGTGGTAGTGGTGTACAAAAACAACGAAGGAGATTATGTCACGACAGGAAACGACACTGTTGGAATACCTGTAGGGGGCAAGGCAGATTTTGAGATTATTTCTTCTCCTGCTGAAATGAATCCCGGAAGTAAGAAGGTTATCAGCGTCGAGTATAAGAATACCGGTGAAACAACCATCTACAGCGCACAGGGCAGGATAAGCGCTGTGGATCCTTTTACCAGCAATGACGATATCGCATACCTCGGCGATCTCCGGCACAATGAATCAGTGGTCGCGTCCTATGGAGTGAGCGTGGATCGTTCGGCGACGATTAAGGAGTACGGTCTCGATTCAGAGATACGGTACCAGGATGCACTCGGGAACACCCATATTTCTGACACGATGAAGGTGAACGTGGATGTAAAGCCCCTGACGGGTATTGCCGCTGTTTACTCAAACCCGGTATACCTCTCAGCTATTGTTGCAGGAATCGTTGGTATCATGTATCTGGTCTTTCACTATCGAAAAAAGGGATGACCGGTATTCCCGGAGAAATTTTTAAAAAATGTTAAATACCGCCCGGCGCAACATAATTTAACAAATAATTTTGAATTAAAGCAAGTAAATTTTATTAATATTCCGGATCGGTAAAGAGATGGTATCGTGCACATAATGGAAGGATTTCTCCCCCTGCAGTGGTGTATTGTCTGGTGGTTTATCGCGCTGCCTTGTCTCATGATCGGCCTGCACCAGCTGAAAAAGGTACTGGCCGCCGACCGTGAAGCTCTTCCTCTCCTGGGGGTCACCGGGGGATTCATCTTCATCCTTTCGGCATTGAAACTACCTTCCGTCACCGGCAGCTGCTCCCATCCCACCGGAACAGGGCTCTCAACAACATCATTCGGGCCATGGATTACATCAGTAGTCTGTGCAATCGTCCTCCTGTTCCAGAGCCTGTTCCTCGCTCACGGAGGCCTTTCAGTCCTGGGAGCCAATATCGTATCCATGGGTGTTGTCGGTCCGATCATGGGATATGCGGTATACCGGATGCTCCGGGATACTTCCGTGAATATGTATTTGACCGTGTTTTTGGTAACTGCCCTTGCCGATATGTTTACGTATGTGACAACCTCTCTTGAACTGGCTCTCGCATACCCGGCCGAGACAGGGGGATACTTCAGTTCATTTATCCTGTTTTTGGGTATATTCGCAGTCACGCAGCTACCCCTCGCAATTGTTGAAGGCATCGTCCTTGCTCTTGTTTTCAAATATATCGTGGTACTTAAACCTGATATCCTGATCCGGCTGAAAATATTCTCAGAAGAAAAAATTAATGCAGCACGGGATGACGCATCATGAATTTCAGGTATTCCCTGGAAGTCCTGACCATCACTGCGATCATTGCCTTCTCCGGTATTTTCCTGTATACAAGTTCAACGGGGAATGGGGCGGAATATACCGGTTCGGATACTGCCGGTTCCCAGGGTATCGCAGAACTGTCCGGTATACCTCTGGAAAATTTTCAGCCCCTGATCCCCCAGTGGAAACCGCCGAGCGGGGAGATTGAGTCCTGCCTTTTTGCGCTTCAGGCTGCAGCCGGAGGTGCTATGGTCGGTGGGGTATTTGGGTTCTGGATGGGTTCACAGAAGAAAGCATAATCGGGATAAAAGAGAAGTGTACTCGTATGTTTGAGGAACTTCTGGAAGATATTGCCCAGAAGAACGGACTCCGGGAAGTGAACACGAACCTTAAACTCGCCACCGGACTGGGGGCGATCCTCCTTTGCCTCCTCTCATCGAGTTATTTTCCCCCGCTTTTCATTGCCCTGGTCCTTACCGGGGCAATCCTGTTCCTGGCGCGGGTGGACCTAAAGACCTATGCTGAACTTTTTATCGTGCCTCTCTGGTTTGCCGTCATGAGTGTTGCCGGCATCATCCTCATTTTTGGTGGACAGGATATATTCTGGAAATGGGATATCCTGCCAGCGTTTTCTCTGTCCATAACGAGGGAAAGCATAAACCAGGGCATATTTGTCTTCTGCCGGGTCCTTGGAGGAATGTCCGCGTTGTGCTTTATATCGCTGACAACACCGATGACCAATATTTTCACGGTGCTGAGGCAATGGAGAATTCCGGAAATTATCATTGAACTGATGATGATCATCTACCGCACCATCTTCATCCTTATGGACCAGGTGGTGCAGATCTATACAGCACAGGTCATGCGCCTTGGGTATTCAACAGTAAAAGAATCCATACATTCCTGCGCAACCCTCTGCGGGGCTGCCTTTATTGCCAGCTGGGATGCCGGTGAGGACCTTATACACGCTATGGACGCACGGTGTTATACCGGAAAATTTGCAGTTCTTGGTGAAAACCGACCGGTTGAACGAAGGCCACTCCTTGCCCTCTTCGCATTCCTGTCCCTCTCGGCTGCGATAGTGATCTTTTCGGGAAACAGTACCATCATTTAGGACAGAAACGATGAGCAGCATAATTCTTGAAGCCCGGGAAATCAGGTACCGTTATCCGCGGGGCATGGAGGCGATCTGCGGGATCAGCTTCCATATCCGGAAAAAAGAAAAGATCGCTCTTGTCGGGCCAAATGGTGCCGGCAAATCGACCCTTCTTGCGATGTTCAACGGTATGATCCGCCCCGACTCGGGAGTGCTGCTCTTTGACAACCAGCCGGTTCAGTACGATTCCGCATCTCTGCGGATGCTGCGCAAACGTGTGGGATTTGTCCTCCAGAACCCGGACCGCCAGATTATTGCGCCAACCGTGTACCAGGACATTGCATTCGGACCAACCAACCTCGGCTACCCGGAACATGAAGTTAAAAGGGTTGTAACACGGGCACTGCGTCATGTGGGGCTGGAAGGTTTTGAACACCGTCCGCCCCACCAGCTTTCCGGCGGGGAGAAGAAACGGGTTGCTATTGCCGGAGTTCTGGCGATGGACCCGGATGTGCTGGTCCTTGATGAACCAACAAGCGGTCTCGATCCCTCCGGCTCTGAAGACATTATGGAGCTGCTTGACGAACTGAACCATGAAGGTAAGACGATCATCATCTCCACGCATAATGTTGAGCTGGCATACCCGTGGGCTGACCGCGCCATCCTGATGCTTGAGGGAAAAATCCTTGAAGAGGGAATCCCTGAAAAAGCATTTGGTAACCCTGAATATGTACGCAGGGCACACCTATCTCTCCCAACACTTCTTGAATTACACATCGAGCTGCAGAAACGAGGTTTCCGTCTGCAGGGAAAAAAGCCGCATACCGTTCTCGATATGATGCAGGCCATTGAGACTTTGTTTGAAAAAACATATTCCTCTGCAAGTCCGGGTGCAATAACCATTTATAATGTCGACCGGCACGGTCCGGCATCGTTCTCTTCATGGCATGCCGAACACTCAGGTGTTTCAATCGGTGCCATGGGAACACGGGCTAAACAGCGTGCAGAAAACGGACACATCCACCTGGATTTTACCTACGGGGTTATTGATAAGTGCATCCTCAGGGCACTCCTCGGGGAGAATTCCCTGATCATGACAACTGATACTATGGTCGAGCGTGTATTTCAGCGGGTAAATGCCTATGTGAAGGAAAGCGGTATTCCGATCACGGTGAACATGATGGAAGGCGGATCGCCATGATAATCCCGCGTATTGTCATAGCCGGCACACACAGCGGGTGTGGTAAGACCACTGTTGCGAGTGGTATTATGGCAGCACTGACGAACCGGGGTTTAAAAGTCCAGCCCTGTAAGGTTGGTCCGGATTTCATCGATCCCTCCCATCACACCCGCATCTGCGGTCGACCCTGCCGGAATCTTGACCCGTTCATGATGGGTAAAAAGGGGGTGGTACGGACTTTTGAACAGTCAACAGAAGGCGCTGATATCGCAGTTATCGAAGGTGTTATGGGCCTGTATGATGGAATTGACGGGACAGACTTTGCCAGTACCGCCCATATAGCACGACTCCTGAACGCTCCGGTCCTTCTCGTGGTGGATATAAAGGGAATGTCACGAAGTACCAACGCCCTCATCCACGGATTCTGTGATTTTGATCCCTCGATCTCATTCATCGGCGTCATCCTGAATCGTGTAGGAAGCCCGCGACACCGCGGGATGATCGAAAATTCTCTGGAGATCCCCGCACTCGGCTGGATTCCAAAACGGGACGACATAGCTGTTAAAGGCCGTCATCTCGGTCTCATTATGGCGCACGAAACGGGATCCATGTCAGAATTCGGGCCCATTATCGAGGAGTTTTGTGATCTGGATGCGATCATCGGATATGCAAAAAAAAATCTGGCTCCACTTCACCAAAAAAAGGTTTCTTCATCAGGGAAAAGGAGGCGGATTCATGCCACGATAGGAGTGGCGCAGGATGAAGCATTCTGTTTTTACTATGAGGATAACCTTGAACGACTCCGGGCGGCAGGTGCTGATCTTGTTTTTTTCAGTCCGCTGCATGATCCCCTGCCAAGGGTCGATGCCCTGTATTTTGGCGGAGGATATCCCGAACTGCACCTTCAGGCACTGGAATCCTCGGACTGTACCAGGGAACTGCGATCTGTCGTTGATGCCGGGATGCCGGTATATGCCGAATGCGGGGGCCTTATGTATCTTGCCCGTGAAATTACCGCCGACAGGACATACCGGCTATCCGGGATCCTGCCGGCGGACATTGAAATGACACCGGGGATCCAGGCACTTGGATATGTAAAAGGTACGAGTATCGGAAATTCATCGTTTCTCCCCCCGTCAGTGAGTATCACGGGGCACGAATTCCATTACTCACGGTGTTTTCCGGATCGTGATGCACGATTCCTGTTCCGCCTTTCCCGCGGAAAAGGCATAGATTCCGGAAAAGACGGGCTTGTATCCGTCAATGCTGTAGGTACATACACTCACGCTTATTTTACCGACAAATTCACCGGGATCTTTGTCAAAGCAGCACATCATTTTTCCCGAGACTAAAAAAGAGCGATAGAACGTCTTAGAACTGACATGAGTCACGGACTCATATAATCGTAATAACGGAGGGGACAGTGCCTGTCCCCCCATACCGCCCCTCCGATGAGAATGATGGTGCTGTATTACCTTTACGGGTTTATCGCAATTGGGGGAGCCACAGCGGCGGGGGTGAAACCCCCGTGAGCGTTAGCTTCTCCCCGGGCATTTTACAGATACGATTTAATGCAGTATTAACCTCAGGAATTACCTGGTATTAACGAGGTAAAGGGTCCCGGATTCAGGATGAAAAAGTGCAATTCTCAGACATGCTGAAAAACCGATCACCCATCTGTAAGCGTACACTGCCTCTCCCTTCTCTATACCCTACTCTGTACCCGTGATGACTCTGGAGGTCCTGTTCAGGAAATTTTTTCTATCCATTCCCCCTTTTCCTTCCAAAGATTATCCCAATCGGGGACACAAATAGTGATGGGTCGAGCCGAGGGCAAGCTTATAATGAGCGCCAGAGTGTATGGTTATCATTCAAGAAAAATGAGTTGCAGTTAGGGTAGTACAGTCCCAAAAAAAGAATCCCGGAGTCCGCCCCGCCGTACTGCCATTTTCTCCGGGGCAAGGAATAAAACTGTTTGAAAGCGAATCTATCATCACGATAAATCCTGGTGAAAATACATGCGCAGCGATGAAGTAAAATCCGGATACCATCGGGCACCCAACCGGTCGCTCCTGCGGTCACTCGGAGTGACCGACCGGGAAATGGACCTGCCGTTTATTGGAATTGCGAATGCTTACAACACCATTGTTCCCGGGCATATCCACCTTCGTCAGCTGGCAGAGAAAGTACGCGAAGGTATTGCAGCGGGAGGAGGAGTACCATTCGAATTCGGGGTGATCGGCATCTGCGACGGTATCGCGATGGGACACGAAGGGATGCGTTACTCCCTGCCTTCCCGGGAAAACATTGCTGATTCAATAGAGCTCATGGCCCAGGCCCACCGGTTTGATGGATTAGTCTGTATCGGGACGTGTGATAAGATTGTTCCTGGCATGCTGATGGCTGCCGCACGGTGCAACATCCCCTCGGTTGTCCTGACCGGGGGACCGATGCTCTCGGGATACCAGGACGGAAAAGACCTGTCACTTATTGACATTTTTGAAGGGGTCGGAAAAGTGGCAGCTGGTGCGATGACGGAAACGGCATTGTGCGACCTTGAGCGCTGCGCGATGCCCGGTTGCGGGAGTTGCCAGGGGCTGTACACGGCAAACACCATGGCGTGCATGACCGAAGCGATGGGCATGTCACTTCCCGGCTGTGCTGCCATTCCCGCCGTCGATGCAGGAAAACTGAGGATTGCACGGGAAACCGGAGAAGCCATCATCCCGCTTGTTGAAAAACAGGTTAAACCCCGGGACATCATTACAAAAAAGAGCCTCATGAACGCCATCCGGGTCGATATGGCCCTTGGGGGATCGACAAATACGGTCCTCCACCTGATGGCTGTTGCCGTTGAGGCAGATGTCCCGCTTTCGCTTGAGGATTTCAATGTCCTTGCAGATTCTGTCCCCCACTTGTGCAATATGCAGCCATCCGGACCGCATTCCATGCAGACACTCTACCGGGCCGGTGGCATTCCGGCAGTCCTCAAACGCCTTGAAGGGTATCTCGAGGACAGCCCGACCGTATCAGGTAAAAAAATCCTGCGTATTGCCAGAGATGCAGTAGTACGCGATGAAACGATTATCAGATCCGCTCAGGACCCCATAAGCCCCGCAGGTGGACTGAAAATTCTGTCCGGGTCTCTTGCCCCTGACGGTGCTGTTGTGAAATGCGCAGCAGTACCAAAAAAGATGTGGAAACATCACGGGCCGGCGCGGGTGTTTGACAGTGAACAGCTTGCGATGAAATCCATACTTGCCCGCGAGATCAATGAGGGGGACGTAATCATCATTCGTTATGAGGGTCCACGCGGAGCTCCGGGTATGCCTGAAATGCTCTCGCCGACATCAGCCCTTATGGGATTCGGGTATACCAGCGTTGTTCTGGTTACGGATGGCAGATTTTCCGGGGGGACACGGGGGCCATGCATCGGGCATGTTGCTCCCGAGGCCGCAATCGGCGGACCGATTGCACTTGTTGAGGAAAATGACAGGATTGAAATTGATCTCTTTGCAAAGAAAATCAGCCTCGTTGTCGATGAAAAGATATTGATACAGCGCAAGAAAAAATGGAAACCCGTAAAAAAATCCCTTTCCGGAGTACTTTCCCGTTATGCAAAAACCGTAGAACAGGCAAATCTTGGAGCGGTGCAGCGATAGGTATTCTGACATTTGGGGATCTATCATTCAGTCCTTTTTTTCGTGCGGTATATTTTTTCAGATAAAATTTCATGCTGATTGAGAAAATCCGGATTATTGTATGAGATGGGGTAATACTGCATTATCACTATCCGTGGAAACCCTGGTGGAGGGGTGGGGCAAAGCCCCCGGGAACGTTATTTATAATAATTTCAACAGAACCGAACCTTTTTTCTATTTTTCCGGAGTTATTTGTCCGAACCTGAATTTCCCCTTCGGGATGAGGATCTCAAATTTCGCGCCTTTTCCGGGATCGCCGGTTTCAGTTACCGAGATTCCGGTATTTCCGAGAATTTCCCGGATAAGGAACAGGCCAAAGCCGGTACCAGTGCCACAACCGAATTCAAATACCTTCGTTTTTTTATCAAAGGGAATCCCGGTACCGTTGTCCTCAACAATCAGGATCAGAGATTCTCCGGATAACCGGGTAGAGAGTCTGACGTTAGTGAGCTGATGACCACCATGATGTAATGCGTTAATAAGAAGATTGTAAAACACCCGGGGGAGGAGAGGATCTGCGTATAATTCGATATCTGCCGTTTCCAGACTGAACTCAATATTATTTGAAGGTAACAGCCTGACTACGTCATTCCATATCTTCCTGACTGACTGCCATTTCGGAGATGTCGTCCCCAGGTCCTGGAGTGATTTGCCAAATGCCATCTGCTTCTGGATAGACACGATAGATTCAATCGTTTTATCAAAAAACATCTGCATTTCTTCGTGGGTTGTCCTGAGCTGAGCACGTTCGAGATAATTCATGATTATTGAGAGCTGGCCGAGGACATCCCGCCGGGTTATACTGAAGAGCAGGTCCATTTTCAGGTTATTGGTCTCTTTGGTTAAATCTTCGCCAATTCCGAGGATGTACTGCAGGATATTTTCTGAAGAAAAAATCGGGACTATTATCATATGGATGATGCTCTGGTCCTGAAATTTGTTTGATATTTTCTTGTTACTTATCGAAATATGGTTGAGGACTGCATCCTTATCCTCCCGGTCGATGACTGATACCATGTCTGGTGAAAACAGCTCTCTGTCAGCCTTCCCAATTACCTCGGATGCCTTCATCTCAAAAATTTGTTCGCTTGTCTTATTCCAGAATAGGTATTTTCCATCTTTCACGCTTTTCATAAAGACAGCCACGGGGAGCTGATCGATTATTTCCTTTCGCAGAATGTCTCCTTCCTTAACCTCCTTGAGAGCCAGTTTAAGTGAATCAACCATTAAATTTGTACTGTTTTCGAGGATAGCGAACTCACTGCTCTGCGTTGTACCGATTCGGTGTTCAAGATCGCCGTGTGCAATGGTATTCACATCCCCGACAATTTTTTTGATAGGACGGGTAATGCGACGTGAAAATTCATATGCAAGTACACATCCGAGGACAATTGCAGCGATGCCGGTAATGAGATGGAAGAGGATAAGGCGGTTCAGGGCGTCCTGGATTAATTTCAGGTTGTAGGTGATTGCAACAACCCTGCTCGGGTCCGACCCGTACTTATCTACCTTTAAATCCACCATAAGATATCGTGTAGTCCGCTGGTGGTCCCGGTCCTGTAGTTCAAACGTGGCACGATTTTTCATTACCTCGGCAACATATCCTAGTACTGTTTCATCAGGTAGACTGTTGTTATCAAGTCGCCTTCCCATCGAGTTAAAAATCGTGAAATCTTCCACGTACGGGTTAACCGAAACGATCCTCCGGATATTTTCCTTATCATCCAGCTTCTGGTTTAATTCTTCGAGTATCGCACTTGAAAAGCCGAGTTCAAGGATGAACCTGTGGTCAGGAGTTGGCATATATGCATATTTCCGGAGCCGACCAGCCCCCAGTCTTTCACGAACAATGCGGTCGGGGAAAAAACCTTCTGAAAGGCGGATCCTGGTAAGATAGTCATAAAAATAGGGGACCTGCCTGAAGTCCGTCCCAAGTTCCTGCGCGAACGTTGTTGAAACAATTACACCGGACTCGTTGATCACATAAATATCATAGTGTTCACCGAGATTGTTTTTGACCTTTGCAAGGTCCATCTTATCAGGCTCGCCCCCGGAACGGTTATATTCAAGGAGGACCGAACCCAGTCCCTCCTTCATCTGGTCATTGAGGGTTTCGTCGTAGACATTCCAGGTAATCTCCTTAAGGCGCATCGCCTCGATAATATTTTGTTCGGTCTGTACCTGGAGCAGACTGGATTCATGTTCGAAATTGTTTTTTGTATAAAAATAACTATTCAGGGAAATAAATCCGACAATGCAGACGATAAGGAGGATCATGGAGAGCAGAAGAGTGAAAGAGATGGATCGGATTTTTCGCGGAGGAGGATCTTTCACGGTCATAGTGCTCTGTTCCAGATCATAAACGAATTATTCAGATGTATATTTGAAAAATATCGGATAACATTGAATAACTCGGCTGTATCTTTAAAGTTGTTATTTTGAAAACAGCAGTGCCATTTCAATCCCCCAAAATCCTGATTCAGGAAAAATTCCCTTGAATTTACCTCATGCTGAATGTGAAAAAATGTGATTTCAAAGCCGGTCTTTCGAAATCATCCTTGTTTTCAATCTGAAAAAACCAAAAAGGCCCCAGGATTTCAAATACAGATTACAGGACTTCTGCCCGGGGGAGAGGGAAATTCCCGATACTGAACTGAAATACCGTATTTCCGGATTTTAAAAAGACCACGAAAGAATCCGGAGGTGGTTAAGAACCCGCAGATTTGAAAACCTGGATCAAAAAAAATAATCGATAAGACAGACAGCTTGTCTTCTATAAAAATTATAACCCGATTTGCAATCAATTCATGGATCCGGTACAAAGCTTGGAATCCGGGCTCCCGTGGGAAAATACGATCACCGTGAATATTCATCTGCCCGGTAAAAAAGGAGGAGGAAAAAAACCCTGAATGTTCTTATTTCATTGCTTCGACGATAGCTTCCTTGACCTTTTCATCGTTTTCGGATTCAAGCGCCTTTGTAAGAGCGGTTTTTACATTTTTTCCGCCGATTGCACCAAGTGCCCTGACTGCCATTATCCGGACATATTTGTTTTCATCATTCAGCAGGATAACCATCGGTTCTATGGTATCTGCATGACGAAGTGAACGAAGACCTTTCGCGGCCATGTACCGTACATGATCCCGGTTATCTTTCAGCGCCTGGATGAGGGGCTTGACTGCTTTTTCATCCGCAATCTTTCCCAAGGCCTCAGCGGCACGGTACCGGGTTTCCCACTGGGGTTCTTTCATCGCTTCGGTCAGGGGTTCGATTGCTGCTTTGCCAATCGAAGAGAGGGCAAGCATCGCCTGCTCGCGAACCGATTTGTCAAAGTCAGCCAGTGCCTCAACAAGTGGCTGGATAGCACGGGGATTTTTCGCCTTGCCGAGGAGATATGCGGCATACTGCCTTACCATCGGATCAGTGTTGTTATGGAGGGCATCTACCAGTTCATTCACTCCCATCCGCTCAAGTTCTTCTGCTCCTTCCGGTTTTTCGGGCTCATTTGTTTTTACCATAAGACCACCATGAAGTATCTCCTGTTTTATTATATAAGGGCGATCACGTGAACAAACATCAGCAAAATCCTGTGAAATACAGAGCTTTTCATACATGTTCTCTTATTTCAAAGCAAAACAACAAGGGTACACGATATACCGGAAATTAATCCGGGAAATGCAGTAATAGTGGGGATTACTCCAAAATTTTTCGAAGTTTACGACGGCTATAAATATTTCACAAAGTGATGCACTTTATATGAATCATAAGGTCATCGTGCTTCTCGTGCTGTGCATTGCAGCCGTTGCAGTTGCCGGGTGCATGGGTTTTCAGGCAGTAAATTCAGATACATCATCCTCACCGCAGGAAACGATTTTTGATACCGGCGGGCGATCGCAGGATCTCGCAAAGGGGTCATATTCCGGCAAT